>OLYI01000754.1_pt1 | contig 10670 bp, 7 predicted proteins | sample 1644251 | NCBI WGS metagenome assembly OLYI01 (sample SAMEA103958140, study PRJEB25191) | human gut metagenome | biome: human-associated habitat [ENVO:00009003]; feature: intestine environment [ENVO:2100002]; material: feces | place: Germany | collected 2013/2015 | reverse complement strand
CCTTCGGGCAATTAAAATCTTTTCTAAAGATTTTAATTGGAGTTCAGTATAAAATTGTCAACGGAAATGTCTGATTAAGGAGTTTTTATGAATAATATTGTGATTTATGTCCACGGAAAGGGCGGCTCTGCGGCGGAAGCCGAGCATTACAGACAGCTGTTCCCGGACAGTGAAGTGATCGGCTTTGATTACCACGCACAAACCCCGTGGGAGGCCAAGGAAGAATTCCCGGAGTTTTTCGCCCAGCAGCGGAAGCACTGCGATCGTCTTACACTGGTAGCGAACAGCATCGGCGCGTTTTTCTCACTGTCCTCGCTGGATGGAGCGCTGGTTGATAGTGCCTGCCTGATTTCTCCCGTTGTGGATATGGAAAAGTTGATTGAAAATATGATGCTGTGGGCAGACGTGACCGAACAGGAGCTTGCAGAAAAGTTGGAGATTCCAACGGATTTCGGGGAAACGCTGTCGTGGAAGTACCTGTGCTATGTGCGGGAACACCCGATTTCATGGCGCGTTCCCACCCGCATTTTGTACGGAGAGCATGACAATCTGACCTCGCTGGAGATCATATCGGCCTTTGCGGAGAAAACCGGCGCGGCGCTGACCGTCATGCCCGGCGGCGAGCATTGGTTCCACACGGACAAGCAGGTGCGGTTTCTGGATGACTGGATCACGGAATCCCGCAAATACCGGGAATAACCCCGAAAAATCAACTGAATACAAAAAGAATGGGAATTCTCAACAGACATTGAGAATTCCCATTCCTGGCAGGGGCACTAGGACTTGAACCCAGAGCCTACGGTTTTGGAGACCGCCGCTCTACCAATTGAGCTATACCCCTATGTATTTATATTTGAAGGCGGAAGACCTGAAAAATCTGGTGGGCCTTCAGGGATTTGAACCCGGGACGATCCGGTTATGAGCCGGAGGCTCTGACCAACTGAGCTAAAGGCCCATGAAAATCACGGGTGCATTCAATCACCACGGGTGATATTATAGCATCGAACCAGACGCATGTCAAGCGATTTCTTTGGAAAGTGGAGCAAAATATTGATGCCGTCCGGGACTTGCAAATTTGGCGCGGATGGATTACTATTATAGAATATAAAAAAGGAGGAAACGCCATGAACGCGGAACAGATTATGAAAATATTTGCGGATACGGCCTATATCCGCACCGGCGGCAGCCCGGAGGAGCTGCGCACGGCACAGTATTTGCAGGATAAGATTGCCGGGCTGGGGCTGAAAGCCGAGATCGTGCCGTTCGACGTGCCGATGTCCAGAATACAGGAGGCGGTTTTGCAGGTGGACGGCGTGGAAGTGACCTGCAAGGGCTACCTGTGCGCAGGAAGCGGGGAGGTGGAAGCGCCTTTCTATTATCTGCGGGATTCCAGCCCCTACGCGCTGAGCAAGTGCCGGGGGAAAATCGTGATGATCGACGGCTATCTGGGCTACTGGGTCTACCACGATCTGCTGGAAAACGGCGCGGTGGGCTTCGTCACCTATGACGGAAACACCAATTACGCCGACCGGGACATCGACCAGCGGGAGCTGCGCTCTTACGTCCACAACGGAAACCGAATTCCGGGCGTGAACATCAACGCAAAAGATGCGGTGGAGCTGATCCGCAAGGGGGCTTCCACGGCGAAGATCACGCTGAAGCAGGAGGAGTATACCGGCCAGTCCCACAACGTCGTTCTGGACATGCCGGGACAGGTGGACGAGTATATTGCCTTCACCGCCCACTACGATTCCACGTCCCTGTCACAGGGCGCTTATGACAATATGTCCGGCTCTCTGGGAATTCTGGGTATCGCGGAGCATTTCGCGGCGCACCCCCACCGTTACGGCCTGCGCTTCATCTGGTGCGGCAGCGAGGAGCGGGGACTGCTGGGCTCCAAGGCGTACTGCGCCGACGAGGAGAAGCTCAAAAACTGCGTGCTGAACATCAATCTGGACATGATCGGCTGCATTATGGGCAAGTTTATCTCCTGCGTCACCGGCGAGGAAAAGCTGTGCCATTATATTTCCTATCTGGGCGACGAGCTGGGCTTCCCGGTGGAGGTGAAGCAGGACGTGTATTCCAGCGACTCCACGCCCTTCGCCGACAAGGGCGTCCCGGCCGTGTCCTTCGCCCGCATCGCGCCCCCCAATACTGCCACCATTCACAACCGTTATGACACCATGGCGCTGATGAAGGGCGAGCAGATGGTGCTGGATACGGATTTTCTCATTGCCTTTGCGGAGCGCATGGCGAACGCTGCCCGGTGCCCCGTAGCCCGGGAGATGCCGGAGAACATGAAGGAAAAGCTGGACATCTATCTCTGCCGGAAACGCGCGCCGAAGCAGTAAAAGCAATCAAAAACAGGACTTTAACAGTAAGGGGCTTCCTCCCAAAATTGAGGAAGCCCCTTAAATATCGATACTTATTCCGGTACGATTCAGAGCGATGTTCATAGATTCGTTTCCAAAACGGGTGAAAATCCAAAGGAATCGCCGCAGAAAACACCGGGAAAAGCGGCGATTTGTCAAAACGACGAAAACAGGACATAATTTATTCATAAGTTTGTGTTGTCTTCTGTATTGTATTATTTTTGGAAAATGTTACAATGAACCTGTACTTTTCCACCGGCGCTGCCGGAAAACTAAAAAGAAAGGTCGATACTATGTTAGAGAAAGTTTTCAAGCTCTCCGAGAACAAGACCACCGTCAAGACTGAGGTCGTGGCTGGCCTCACGACGTTCATGACGATGGCCTACATCATCGCGTTGAACCCGAACCTGCTCACCGGCTTCGGCGCCGCCGGACAGGATCTGTGGAACGGCGTGTTCCTGGCAACCTGCATCGCGTCTGCCATCGGTACGTTCTGCATGGCGTTCCTGGCCAACAAGCCCTTCGCAATGGCTCCCGGTATGGGTCTGAACAGCTTCTTTGCCGTGGTCGTCGGCAACATCGTTGCCATGACCGGCATGACCTACGTGGCTTCCTTCCAGGCCGCTCTGGTCATCATCCTGCTGGAGGGCATCGTCTTCGTTGTCCTGTCCATCTTCAACGTCCGCGAGAAGATCGTGGAGGCCATTCCCCTCGGCATCCGTCTGGGCATCTCTCCCGCTATCGGCCTGATGCTGATGAATATCGGCCTTGGCTCCAACGTGGGTGTCTATGCAGAGGGCAACGGCTTCACCACTCCCTTCTATGTCATGCGCGACTTCTTTGGCGCACTGACTCCCAGCTACCTGCAGAATAACATGGGCGACACCGGTTTCGCCACCATGATCCTGACCGTCGTGACCATGTTTGTCGGCCTGTTTGTCATCCTGGCGATGTCCAAGAAGGGCATCAAGGGTTCCGTGCTGTACGGTATGCTCGTCGCTTCCGTGATTTACTGGATCGGCTCCTTCGCCTTCCTGCACACCAACCCCTTCGCCTCCCTGGCTACCGCTTCCTTCCTGCCTCCCTTCGCCGATATGGCCAAGGTTACCCTGTTCAAGTTCAACTTCGCCGGCTTCATGGAAATCGGCTGGTTCACCGCCATCACCCTGATCATCACCTTCTGCATCATTGACATGTTCGACACCATCGGCACTTTGGTCGGCACCGCCTCCCGCGCCGGCATGGTGGACGAGAAGGGCGATATGCCCAACATGAAGGAAGCTCTGCTGTCCGACGCCATCGGCACCATCGCCGGCGCCTGCACCGGTACTTCCACCATCACCACCTTCATCGAGTCCGCTTCCGGCGTTGAGGCCGGCGGCCGCACCGGTCTGACTGCTGTCGTCACCGGCCTGCTGTTCCTGGCCTGCATCTTCATCGCCCCCATCGCTGCCATCATCCCCGCCGCTGCCACCTCCGCTGCTCTGATCTACGTGGGCATCCTGATGCTCCAGGGTCTGAAGCGGGTCGACTTCGACGATATGGATCAGATGGTTCCCGTGGCGCTGATGCTCATCGGTATGCCCATCTCCGGCTCCATCGGCCACGCCATCGGCCTGGGTCTGATTTCCTACACCATCATGAAGATCTTCGGCGGCAAGGCCAAGGAAGTTTCCGTCCTGACCTACGTGATCTCCGCTCTGTTCCTGGTGAAGTTCTTCCTGGCTGTGTAATTAAGAATGCAAAAATGAATTTCCGCCCGAAAGAAGCTTGCTTCTTTCGGGCGGTTTTCCGTTTCCTGACCGGATGATTTCCATCAAAAAAGGCGAACCGCTTCACGCGGTTCGCCTTTTTTTGAATCGGATAGCACTGTGGTTACAGGTCGCAGTTGCCGACGGTTCTGGGGAAGGGAAGCACGTCCCGGATGTTGCCCATGCCGGTGAGGTACATGACGCAGCGCTCAAAGCCCAGACCGTAGCCCGCGTGACGGGCGGAGCCGTACTTGCGCAGGTCGAGATAGAAGGCATAGTCCTCAGGCTTCATGCCAAGTTCTTCGATGCGGTTCTTCAGGATGTCGAAGTTGTCCTCACGCTGGCTGCCGCCGATGATCTCGCCGATGCCGGGAACCAGACAGTCCATAGCGGCCACGGTCTTGCCGTCGGGATTCAGCTTCATGTAGAACGCCTTGATCTCCTTGGGGTAATCCGTGACGAAGACGGGCTTCTTGAACACCTTTTCCGTTAGGAAGCGCTCGTGTTCGGTCTGCAGGTCGCTGCCCCAGTGGACGGGGTACTCAAATTCATCGTTGTGCTTTTCCAGCAGCGCCACGGCGTCGGTGTAGGTGATGCGGCCGAATTCGTTGTGCAGGACGTTGTGCAGCCGGTCAAGCAGTCCCTTGTCAATGAATTCGTTGAAGAAGTTCATTTCCTCGGGGGCGTGCTCCAGAACGTAAGAGATGATATACTTGATCATGGCCTCGGCCAGCTCCATATCATCCTCCAGATCGGCGAAGGCGATCTCCGGCTCGATCATCCAGAATTCGGCGGCATGGCGGGTGGTGTTGGAGTTCTCCGCCCGGAAGGTGGGGCCGAAGGTGTAGATGTTGCGGAAAGCCATGGCAAAAGTTTCGCCGTTAAGCTGGCCGGAAACGGTCAGGTTGGTGGGCTTGCCGAAGAAGTCCTGGGTGTAATCGACCTTGCCGTCCTCGGTCTTGGGGACGTTGTTCAGGTCAAGGGTGGTGACTTGGAACATTTCGCCCGCGCCCTCGCAGTCGGAGCCGGTGATCAGGGGCGTGTGGACATACACAAAGTCCCGATCCTGGAAGAACTGGTGGATGGCCATGGCGGCGAGGCTGCGGACGCGGAACACCGCCTGGAAGGTGTTGGTGCGGGGACGCAGATGGTTGATGGTGCGCAGGAACTCCATGGAGTGGCGCTTGGGCTGGAGGGGATAGTCGCCGGTGGAAGGACCCTCCACAGTGATCTGCTCGGCCTGAATCTCAAAGGGCTGCTTGGAGTCCGGGGTGAGAACCAGCGTGCCGCGAATGATCAGAGCGGCGCCGATGTTGATTTTGGAAATTTCCTGAAAATTTTCCAGAGTGTCGTTATACACCACCTGCACGGGGGTGAAATAAGTACCGTCGTTCAGGACGATGAAGCCAAACTGCTTGCTGCCCCGGCGGTTTCGCACCCAGCCGCCGACGTTCACTTCGACGCCGGCATATTTTTCGGTGTTTTTGAACAGATCGCGGACGGTAATCAAATCCATATGGGTGTCCTCTTTTCTCGCAGAAAGTATAAGGAAGAAATCACCGAAAGCAATCGCCGATTTCTTCGAAGTTGCATTAAGTATACGTCAATTAGGAAGATTTTACAAGAGGAAAATAAATTTTTTGTGAAAAATATCGATACAAGGAATTCTTAAGTGTACATTTGCGGCATTTTGTGATACAATACCATGAGTTTCGATAAAGGAGCGGATGAACAGTGGGCACGACCTCGGGCAAACAAAAAACACGGCGGCGTATACATTTTCTTTTCCTGCCGCTGTCCTTCTTTCTGGTGGAAGTGTTTGCCTTTCTCTTTTTATCCCTGAATACGGAGGCGTTCCGGTTGGCGCAGCTCTGGCCGCTGGCTTTCGGCGCTTTGTGGGCGGCGATTCTGAGCGGCTTTGTCAGGCTGTTCCCGGCCAAGGCGGGGAGAGTGGTGTACGGTATTTTGTATTTCGTCGCCGCGATCTACGCCGCTGTGCAGACAGGGTATTTTTATCTGTTTTCCGAGATGATGTGGCTGTCGGATTTCCGCTATGCGTCTGAGGGGTCGGACTATTTTTCCGTCCTGCTGAGCTACCCCATTGGCTGGTGGCTGGGACTGGCGGCGCTGATGGTGCAGGGTATCGTGATTCTGGTGAAATTCCCAAGGTGGAAGCAGAAATGGTCAACCGGAATCGCGGCTGCGGCGGTTGCCGTTGCCGCGTCGGTAGGAGCGGCCTGCCTGCCGCAGGCGGTGTTTGTGCAGGACGGCGACATCCGGTACGCTTCCTCCGATTACGGCAGAGTTCAGTCTGCTGAGGCGGCCTATGACAACATGTTCAACACCCACCGGCTGTATCAGGTCTGCGGCCTGTACCAGACGCTGGAAAAGGACATCTACAAAAACGGCATCTACCCCCTGACGCCAAGCTACGCCGCGGCGCAGAAGGCAGGGAAAGCGGAGATCAACGCCTATTTTGCGGGTCGGACTGTGGGCGGCGACAACGAAATGACCGGACTGCTGGAAGGGAAAAACGTGGTTCTGGTGCTCATGGAGTCCATGGACGACTGGATGATCGGGGAGTACACCCCCACGCTGGAACGGCTCATGTCCGAGGGTATTTCTTTCACCCACTTCTACACGCCGGGCTACGGCGGCATCCGCACCTTCAATTCGGAGTTCTGCGTGAATACCGGCTCGTTCCTGAGCAGTCAGGGCGGCTACGCTTTCGACTACATCACGAACACCTACCGTCAGTCCCTTGCCAGCCTGCTGACGCAGGAGGGATATTCCGCCAAGGCCTTCCATTATAATGACCCCAGCTTCTATAGCCGCGGGGTGTTCTCCCCCGCCATGGGGTATTCCGAGTACGTCTGCTACGGGGACTACATCGGCGAAGACGAGGAAGACCTTCTGTATGACGATCAGTTGCTGTTTGACAATCCCGGTCTGAATGCCGAATTCTTCCGGGAGGGACAGCCGACCCTGAACTTCATCATCACCCGTTCTGCCCATCTGAGCTACAAGTACAACGAGGTTCTGAGCTACTGGGCGCTGAAAAAGTACCCGGAGTTCCGGGGGCTTACAGGCAACGAGGAGACGGACTGCGCCTATCTCAAGGCCAAGCTGGTGGACGATCTGTTTGCCCGACTGCTTCAGGAGCTGGAGGACAAGGGGCAGCTTGACAACACCGTTATCATCGGTGTCACTGACCACTACACCTACGGCTACAAGGACGAAGCATCCCTGTACGCCCTTTCAGGGGTGGACGACGCCCTGCTGCTGGAAAAGACACCCTGCTTCATCTGGAGCGCGGATTTGCAGCCCATGAAGGTGGACAAGACGCTGAACACCTCTGACCTCCTGCCCACGATGCTGAATCTTCTGGGCGTGGACAGCCCCTATGATTACATAGGCCGGGACGCCTTTGACCCCACCTATGAGGGCTACGCGCTGTTCTCCGACGGCAGCTGGATATCCGGAGATATCGCCTACGACGCGGGGACAAAGCGTGTTCTCAGCATCACCGGCGGTGAAGCGGAGGCCAGCAGCGAAACCCTTGACGCAATGGCCCAAAAGGTGCAGCAGTTCGTGCGGATCAACAATCTGATTCTGGATACGGACTACTATAAGGACAACACAGCGGCAAACTAAAAACAGGCTCCCCTCCGACAGGCGAAAGACCGTCGGAAGGGAGCTTTTTCTTATCCCAGATATTTTTCCAGACACACAAGCTGCACATTGGGAATGCCGTTGAAGATGCACTGTACGATGCCGACTTCCTCGTATCCCAGCGTGTGATACAGCTTTCGCGCCCGCTTATTTTTCACGTTGGTGTCCATGCGCAGAGCGGGGCAGCCGTGCTGTTTTGCGTAATCCTCATAGTATGCGACGAAAGCGCGGCCATACCCCTTTCCGCCTTTCAGTGGGTCAACCACAAGGCAGTGCAGCACCATGACCTCGCGGTCTTCCGCGGCGTGCTTCCATGCTGCGTCTTTGTACTCGTACACCTGCGTCTGGTTGATGACGGCGGCGGCAACTACATTTCCGTCATCCAACATGACGAACAGATCGCCTCGCTCCAGAGCGGCTTCTGCCGTTTTTCGGGTGGGGTAGACGCCGCGAATCCAGCCGATGGTGGAAAGCCCCTGTTCCTCGCTGTCATGAATGCGGTCGTAGATTTTTTCGATGCTGTCAATGTCAGCTTTTTGTGCTTTCCGTACATTCATCAAGGATGACCCCTCTTTCTTATATGGCGGCAAATCGACGTTTGCCGTGCTGTTTGAGCGGCATTATAGCATAGCCTGACGGTTTAGTCAACGGCACAGACGGGGCAAAAAATGTCCGCCGGGAGGATGCTTGACAGGAAAGACTTTATCTGTTATCATTGGTATATGCACCGAATAGCCTTCGGAAAGTTCACAATGGGGTACCCCGATGCAATCCCCGACTGTCTGCCCGACGGGTACGGGTCAGGACGAGAAAGGAGAACGTACATCCAATGAAAATGAGAAGACTGATTTCCGCGATCATCGCGCTGCTGCTGGTCGTGAACCTGTCTGTGACCGCGTTTGCGGCGGAATGGTATCTGGAGGACGGCGACATTACCGTCAGCGCCGGAGACAGCGGCCAGACGGTGTCCCAGGGAAGCAGCACAGACGTTGCGGATGACGCGCCTGTCATCAAGCAGCGCGACAGCTCTAAGACAACGGACAGCACCATCACCATATCCACCTCTGACAATGCAACGGCAAACGTCACCATTCAGGATATCAACATCAGCAGCACAGGCGACGCCATCGACGTGGGCAGCTCCAGCGCGAACATCACACTGGAGGGAGACAACAAGATTTTCTCCGAAAGCGGCTCTGCCCTGCATGTCTCCGACGGCGATGTGACCATCACCGGCAGCGGCTCTCTGAAGGCCGAGATCGGCGATAATGAAGATAATTATAACGATAACGCCAAGATCGGCAGCCACGAGGATGAAGACATGTCCGGTAAAATCCATATTACCGGCAGCGCCACCGTCACCACGGAAGATGACGGGGAAGATCATTTCTATGGTGACGGTGCAGGCATCGGTTCCGGCTATAACGGCAATATGTCCGGCAGCATCACCATTGACGAAAACGCAAAGGTCAACGCCTTCAGCCAGGAGGACGGTGCGGGTATCGGCTCCGGCGAAGACGGCAATATGTCCGGCAGCATCACCATCAGCGGCAACGCGCAGGTTACGGCCGGAAGCGGCTGGGACGGTGCAGGAATTGGCGCTGGCGAGTCAGATGATGACCCCCCAAAGAGCGAGATGTCCGGCACGATTACGATTGGCGGCAACGCAAAGGTAACCGCGTGGAGTGAAGACAGCGGCGCCGGTATCGGCGCTGGAGAGGATGGGGACGTATCCGGCACCATCACCATCGGCGGCAGCGCGCAGGTAACCGCAGGAAGCGACGACGACGGTGCGGGCATCGGCGCGGGAACGTATGGCTCCATTACCTCCACCGGCAGAATCATCCTCCGGGACAGCGCAAAGGTGACGGCGATCGGCGAGGATGAAGGTACGGGCATCGGTGCCGGTGATGATGGACACATGGCCGGACTGATCATCATCCAGGACAATGCGCAGATCACCGCCATAGCGGGCGATCGTTCCGCCGCCATCGGCAGCGAAGGCAAAGATGATATGCGCGGAACCATTCTTATCCTCGGCAACGCCCGCATTACCACGGGTATGCTCTTGAACGACAAAGTTGCCTTTAATTATAAGACAAAGGAAATCGAATACACGCTGGATAAGAATGCCATCGGCCGCATCGGCGACGGGCAGGATGCCTACCATGAAAGCAGCAACGGTCACTACGTGATCGGCCCGGATGTGACGATCAACGGCTTGAACGGCAGCGATATTGAGAAGCTGAAGGACTACATCAACATGCGCCTGAGCGGCGAAAATCACGACGGCGCCCCGGAAAACCTGACCGCTCTGGACATCCGCAGCGAAAACGGCAAGTTCACCGTGACAGCGTCCGGCGAGGGTACTGTAGAAAAAATTCTCTACGGCGGCAGTGAGACCGTTCCCGCCGCGCCGGGTACCTACCCCGTCACCTGCGTCCTGCGGCTGGGCGGCGAGACGTTCGAATTCCAGATCGGCACGCTTGTGGTGCCGGAAGGGAAATCCGACGACGCGGATACCCCGCAAAGTCTCCTCTACCGCGTGACCGATAAGGACGGCAAGGACATTGCCTACACGGCCGAGCAGAAGGACGGCGTGCTGACCATCACCGTTGACGCCGACTTTGCCGTGCTGACGGGAAAGCTCAGCGGCATCGGCACCCTCAAGGCGCAGGGCGTGGAAAAAATCGTCTTTGTCACCAAGGACGCGACCTCCGCGTTCCGGCTCGCTGATCTGCTGGAAAAGGGCGCGGCGGGAGAAACCTACAAGCTCACCCACGACGGCAAGACGGCAGCCTTTACCGCAGGCGGACAGCAGACCGATATAAGCGATATTCTCGTGAAAGCGTAAATAATTGCAGGCGGGCAAGTG
>OLYI01000750.1_pt1 | contig 10716 bp, 10 predicted proteins | sample 1644251 | NCBI WGS metagenome assembly OLYI01 (sample SAMEA103958140, study PRJEB25191) | human gut metagenome | biome: human-associated habitat [ENVO:00009003]; feature: intestine environment [ENVO:2100002]; material: feces | place: Germany | collected 2013/2015 | reverse complement strand
AGAGGAAGTCTTGTTTTTTCATACAAAAGTCATGTTTTTCATAAATAATGTGGCAAACATACTAAAATTATTCTAATTTAAAAGCAAATAAGTAAATAAAAGAAGTTTTACCAAACAGAACAAAGTGTTTCCCTTAACCGAACAGTGTGTTTCATTAAAGAGAACACTTCGTTTCCCTTAAAAGAACAGTTTGTTTCCTATAAGAAAACACTTTGTTTTCTATAGCTAAAACAAAGTGTTCAGCACTGTGAACTAACGAACTATCCCATTAGCTTCCTCAGAAGCCCATATCATAGTCTCGGCACAAAAAAAGTGGGATTCAGAGAAACCTCTGATCCCACTTCATCATAGTAAGCAACGGATAGTTATTTCTTATCCTTCATATATTCATCCGCTTTCTCCTTGGCACGTGCCACGCGCTTGGCTGTATCCGGATGAGAAGAGAACATCTTCTGGAACTTGGATTCCTTCGGTGCCTCCGCTGAAAGTTCAAGCAATTTGTTCAAAGCATTGTACATGGCATACGGATCGAGATTATTCTTGATGCAGAATTCAAAGCCGTAATCATCCGCTTCCGTCTCCTGCTTCTGGGAGTATTGAGCACCTGCCAATGCCTCGGCCATGGCACCCAGTTCAGAATCACTCAATTTGGATACCGTAGAACTTGCCGCACCGGCAGCATTCTTCACAGCCGAACGAAGGTAAGCATTCTTCATCGCATCTTTGGAATCCGTATGGATGACGTGACCTATCTCGTGGCCGACAACTGCCATCACTTCATCATCCGTCATGATGTCCATCAGTCCGGCACAGATGCGTACACTACCATCACCGCACGCAAAGGCATTCACATCTATTACTTCATAAACACCGAAGTTCACCTTCAAGCCGTCCACTTCCTTGATATTTCCGGTCAGCTTCTCCAGACGCTTGCCGTAATCCGTATCGGGCTTTGTCAGCGGATTGTGCGTATCCATCCATTCCATATATTCCTTGCTCATCGCTGCAATGTCAGCATCGGACAATGAAATGGCCTTGACGGCATCTGTACCAGCTTGGACAACTTTGTTCACATTGATTTTCTTTCCACCGATTTTGAACTGCGCATAGGCAGTGGTGGTACAACTCATTCCACATACTACAGCAGTAATGATGAAGAAGTTCTTTTTCATGTACTTTACGATTTAATTTTAATCCTACTTCGCTTTGTCTATAAAAAAAACCGCCTAATCATTATTAAACGGTTTTCCGAATATCTGTTTAAATCAAGTTTACTTGATGATACCCAATTCCTTGAAACATTTAGTCAATTTTTCTACAGCATAATCCACTTGTTCGACCGTATGGGTAGCCATCAACGCTACACGCACCAGTGTATCTTGTGGAGCACATGCAGGTGGAATAACGGGGTTGATGAAGATACCTTCGTCAAAAGCCAGCTTCGTTACTATAAATGTCTTCTCTGTATCACGCACATAGAGAGGAATGATAGGAGATTCTGTCTCACCGATTTCGAAGCCTGCATCGCGGAACTTCTTCAAGGCATAGTTAGTGATGTCCCACAGACGTTGGATGCGTTCAGGTTCGGACTTGATGATGTGAAGCGCCTCGCGGGCTGCAGCCGTAGCAGCAGGTGTGCTACTTGCCTGGAATATATAGGAACGGGCATTGTGGCGCAGCCAATTGATTACCGCCTTGTCTCCAGCAACAAAACCACCGATGGAAGCCAATGACTTGCTGAATGTACCCATAATCAGATCTACATCTTCGGTAACACCGAAATGGTCGCACACACCACGGCCTTGTTTTCCGAATACACCCAAGCCGTGAGCTTCGTCCACGTAAATGCTGGCATTGTATTTCTTCTTCAGGCGGACAATTTCGGGCAGATTGGCCAAGTCACCTTCCATGGAAAATACTCCATCCACAACAATCAGCTTTACAGCATCCGGTTCGCATTTCTGGAGTTCTTTTTCCAAAGCCTCCATATCGTTATGCTTGTACTTCAACTGAGTGGCAAATGCAAGACGGCGGCCATCTACAATGGAAGCGTGGTCACGGTCATCACAAATAATATAATCCCCACGGCCTACAACGGCAGGAATAATACCTTCGTTTACAGTAAATCCGGTAGAAAAACAGAGTGCTTCATCTTTTCCTACGAATTCAGCCAATTCCTTCTCCAGTTCAACATGTATATCGAGTGTTCCGTTCAGAAAGCGGGAACCTGCACAACCGGTGCCATATTTTTCTGTGGCAGCTATCGAGGCATCAATGATACGCTTGTCATATGTCAGTCCCATATATGCATTAGAGCCGAACATCAGAACCTTTTTACCATCCATCATTACCTCTGTATCCTGATGGCTGTTAATTGTGCGGAAATAAGGATATACGCCTTTTGCCATAAACTGCTGCGGCAGGTCGTATTTCGCAAATTTGTCTTGTAGTAAACCCATGAAATATCTTTTATATAATGAATATTTAATTCTATTAAATACAAGTCTTAAAAAACAGGGGGCAAAGATAGCAAAATATGTCGGTATATGTTCTATTTACATTAAAAAAACTACTTATACTTATTTTAAAAAGAATTATGTGGTTAATTTTTCAGATATTTATATTACTTTTGCCAGTTGGAAAACCTGCATAGCAACAACCCTTGCATGAACGAAAACAAGAAGAAAATAGCATTCATCATAAACCCCATATCCGGCACTCAGAGTAAGGAGCAGATACTGAAGTGGCTCGATGAAAAACTGGATAAGGAAAGATTGACCATTCTAAATATGACTATTCCATCCAACGCACCCAATATGCCGGACATGCCTCCCAGATAGCTGCCGAAGCTGCCAGGGATGGAGTCGACATTGTTGTTGCTGTCGGAGGAGACGGCACCATCAATGAGATAGCCCGCTCACTGGTACATACAAAAACCGCTTTGGGCATCATTCCCTGCGGTTCCGGCAACGGACTTGCCCGCCATCTGCAGATTCCGATGGAGCCGAAAAAGGCCATCGACATCATCAATGACGGACTGATAGACATCATTGACTACGGAAAAATCAACGATGTGCCTTTCTTCTGCACCTGCGGCGTGGGATTCGACGCATTTGTAAGCCTGCAATTCTCCAAGGCGGGAAGGAGAGGACCACTCACTTATCTGGAAAAGACTCTGCTCGAAAGCCTGAAGTACCGTCCGGAAACCTATGAACTGGAAATGGACGGCAGCACCCTGCGATACAAGGCGTTCCTGATAGCCTGCGGAAACGCATCGCAATATGGAAACAATGCGTATATTGCCCCACAAGCCACCTTGAACGACGGACTGCTGGACGTCACCATACTCGAGCCGTTCACTGTGCTCGATGTACCGTCGCTCTCTTTCCAGCTCTTCAACAAGACCATTGACCAGAACAGCCGGATTAAGACGTTCCGTTGCCAGACACTCCGTATTCACCGTTCTAAACCGGGGGTAGTCCACTTTGACGGCGACCCGATGATGATGGGAGAGAATGTAGATGTAAAGATTATGAAGAAAGGACTGCAGGTCATTGTTCCCCGGGATGCGGAAAAAGACACTTCGAATGTCTTGCAGCGGGCACAAGACTATATCAACGGACTGAAACAAATTAATGATGCTTTTGTGGAAGACATCGCCCATAAAAACAAGATGATACTGGATAAAGGCAAAAGGCAATTCAAGAAACTGACAAAAATGTAATGTTGTAAAAAAGGTACTAAAGGAGTTTCTGAAAATAACTTTCCCCTTTTGATGCGCCATATAATATGTTTTATGTATTTTTGCATGTTCAAAATAGTAAATAAGTAAATCGTCAAACAGTAAATAAAAAGATGTATAGATCACACACCTGCGGAGAACTCCGTATCTCCGATGTTAACAAGCAAGTGACGCTGGCAGGTTGGGTACAGCGCAGCCGTAAGATGGGAGGCATGACTTTCATTGACCTCCGCGACCGTTACGGAATTACCCAATTAGTGTTCAACGAAGAGGTGAATGCCGAACTTTGCGAGCGTGCCAACCGCTTGGGCCGTGAATTCGTAATCCAGGTTAAGGGTACCGTCAACGAACGTTTCAGCAAAAACCAGCATATCCCGACGGGAGACATTGAAATCATCGTATCGGAACTGGATGTTCTGAACTCATCGCTGACCCCTCCCTTCACCATCGAGGAAAATACGGACGGTGGCGACGATATCCGCATGAAGTACCGTTATCTAGACCTGCGCCGTGCCAATGTACGCAGCAATCTAGAGCTTCGCCATAAAATGACAATTGAAGTACGCAAATACCTGGACAGCCAGGGATTCATCGAAGTGGAAACTCCGATTCTGGTAGGCTCCACGCCCGAAGGTGCACGCGATTTCGTCGTTCCTTCACGCATGAACCCGGGACAATTCTATGCCTTGCCTCAAAGCCCGCAGACACTGAAACAGTTGTTGATGGTTTCCGGTTTCGACCGTTACTTCCAGATAGCCAAATGCTTCCGTGACGAAGACCTGCGTGCCGACCGCCAGCCGGAATTCACACAGATTGACTGCGAAATGTCTTTTGTGGAGCAGGATGACGTCATCAACCTCTTCGAAGGCATGGCCAAATATCTGTTCAAGGAAATCCGTGGCGTAGAGATGAACGAGCCGTTCATGCGCATGCCATGGGCAGACGCCATGAAATATTACGGCAGCGACAAGCCCGACCTCCGTTTCGGCATGAAGTTCGTGGAACTGATGGACATCATGAAGGGACACGGATTCCCGGTATTCGACAATGCCGCCTACATCGGCGGTATCTGCGCAGAAGGCGCCGCACACTATACACGCAAACAGCTGGATGCACTGACCGAATTCGTGAAAAGACCGCAAATCGGTGCCAAAGGTATGGTATACGCGCGCGTAGAGGCAGACGGCAACGTAAAATCAAGTGTCGACAAGTTCTATGCGCAGGAAGTATTGCAGGAAATGAAGGCTGCTTTCAACGCCAAGCCGGGTGACCTGATTCTGATTCTGAGCGGTGACGACGCCATGAAGACCCGCAAGCAACTGAACGAGTTGCGCCTTGAAATGGGTAACCAACTGGGATTGCGCGACAAGAACAAGTTCGTCTGCCTTTGGGTGGTTGACTTCCCGATGTTTGAGTGGAGCGATGAAGAAGGCCGCCTGATGGCTATGCACCACCCGTTCACCCATCCGAAAGACGAAGATATTCCTTTGCTGGATACAGACCCGGCAGCTGTCCGTGCAGATGCATACGACATGGTGTGCAACGGTATTGAAGTGGGTGGAGGTTCCATCCGTATCCACGATGCACAGTTGCAGGCAAAAATGTTCGAGATTCTCGGATTCACTCCGGAGAAGGCTCAGGAGCAGTTCGGCTTCCTGATGAATGCCTTCAAATACGGTGCACCTCCTCACGGTGGTCTGGCATACGGTCTGGACCGTTGGGTCAGCATCTTCGCAGGTCTCGACAGTATCCGCGACTGCATTGCATTCCCCAAGAACAACAGTGGACGCGATGTAATGCTGGATGCACCTTCGGCTATTGACCAGAAGCAGCTGGATGAACTGAATCTGATTGTTGAAGTGAAAGAGTAAAAGCAGGTACGGAGTAGGAGAGTGAAAGAGTCTGCACGCATTTTTCGTTTTGCGGTAATCGGCACGCTGAATGCCTTGATTATGGCTGTTACCGTTTGGGTAATGATGGACGAACTGGACATCAACTATATGCTCTCCAATGTAACCGCATATATACTTGCACAGATACACAACTTCATCTGGTGCAAGTACTGGATATTCCCTACAGAAAAAAAGAGCAACACTTGGCGACAAGTGCTGCTCTTTTCTATAGCTTTCGGAATGGCTTACGGAGCGCAATTCCTTTTCCTCATAGGGCTGGTGGAGGGACTGGACTGCAACGAATACCTTGCCCAGTTCCTGGGATTATTCATCTACGGAAGTGTCAATTTCCTAATGAACAAACGGGTGACATTCCGTTAGTTCTCCCCCAGAGATCCCCGTCGTTATCAGTCAAGAAATCGTTTTGTCAATCCGGCATAGGCATCAATTCTGCGGTCGCGCAGGAAAGGCCACCAACGGCGTACATTTTCCGAACGTTCCAAGTCCACCTCTACAACGATATTTTCCGGCCGTTCGTTTCCTGCTTGGGCCAGGAACTCGCCTTGCGGTCCGGCCACAAAACTATTTCCCCAAAACAAGATACCATTGGTCTGCATGGAAGGATCCGGCTCATGTCCCACGCGATTCACTGAAACCACCGGCAAGCCGTTGGCCACAGCATGTCCACGCTGGGAGATAATCCAAGCATTGAGCTGACGCGCCTTTTCATCATCCGTATCACTGCTTTCCCAACCGATAGCCGTAGGATATATCAGTATTTCAGCTCCCTTCAGTGCCATCAGACGCGCTGCTTCCGGATACCACTGGTCCCAGCATACCAAAACTCCCAATTTGCCCAAAGATGTCTGAATAGGTTCGAAGCCTATATCACCGGGAGTAAAATAGAATTTCTCATAATAGGCGGGGTCATCAGGAATATGCATCTTCCGGTATTTCCCGGCAATGCTGCCGTCACGTTCAAAAACAACCGCTGTGTTATGATACAATCCGGGAGCGCGTTTCTCGAACAGAGAAGTGACCAGCACAATATCGTTGGCAGCAGCCAACTCTGAATAGAATCCCGTAGAAGGACCGGGAATCGGTTCTGCCAAGTCGAACAACTGCGTGTTTTCCGTCTGACAGAAATACAGAGAGTTATGCAGCTCCTGCAAAACAACTAATTGAGCCCCATGCGCCGCACATGCCTCTATACTTTTGGCCAAATTCATTAAATTAGTCCTGAGGTCCTTGGTATTGGCCTGCTGGATAATACCTACTTTTATTTTTCTTGTCATCTTATTCTATGGTTTATTGTTTTACTATGTATAATCGACATTACTTCAACACCCCTACGGGATATTGCATGGTAACACAATGCAAAGAGCCGTGTTGCTTAATCAAAGCACGGCAATCTATCCCGATAATTTCATAACCGGGAAAAGCCTCCCGCAACACTTCCCCCGCGCGGGCATCATTCTCCGGCTGGCGATAGGTGGGGTAAAGCACTGCATCATTCAGAATCAAGAAATTAGCGTAAGTGGCAGGAAGCCGTTCCCCTTCCTCTTCTATCTTATCGGCCATGGGCAAAGCCAGCAAACGGTAAGGTTCCCCCTTCAACGTACGGAAAGTCTTCAGTTGCTCCTCCATGCGATGCAGTTCTTCGTAATGCTCATCATCCGCATCCTTGCATTGTACATAGGCTATCGTGTCGGCAGGGCAGAAACGGGCCAGCGTGTCTATATGACTGTCCGTATCGTCACCTGCCAAATAACCGTGGTCCAGCCAAAGAACACGTTGCAGGTGAAAAACGGAACGAAGATATTCCTCAATTTCCACCCGGTTCATCTGTCCGTTCCGGTTAGGCGAAAGCAGGCATTCGGAGGTGGTGAGCAACGTACCCATGCCGTCACTTTCGATGGAACCGCCTTCAAGGACAAACCCCAAGCGATTTACATACTTTCCTTTCATCACTTCCGACTCCACCGCACGACGCGTAATCAAATTATCCTTATCGGATGCAAACTTCAATCCCCACCCGTTGAACTTAAAGTCGAGCAGAGATACACCGTCAGCATCCAGTAGGGTGATGGCTCCATGGTCGCGTGCCCAAGTATCATTCGTCTCACACTTCAGGAAACGGACATTTTCCATATTCACCCTGCCGAGAATCTGTTTCTTCACCTCATCCGGTTCTGGGGTTACAATCAGCAATGTCTCCCGGGCGGCTATTTCGTGGGCAATGGCTACAAAACATTCCTGCACTTCGTCCAACATATAGGTCCAGTCTGTACCCGCATGGGGCCATGTAAGCTGTATGCCGCTTTGCAAAGCCCATTCGGCAGGCAAGTGGGGAGCACGTGTCTCTACCTGAAAAGTCATATTCTTGCCAAAACGCACCTGACAGTCCTTCTCTGCGGCACCACCCAGCGGCAGTCCTACAAAATATCCCATATTATTTATCTTTTCTAATTCGTTACTTTTTAAGTTAGCAGAGAGAGGGAGAATAAACCTTAGGTTTAGAATTGCCAAACCTCTACTTCAGACTTCTAAACCTCTACTCTATGATTGTAAACCTCTACTCGTCAATTATCACTTATCTTCCTTCGGTTTCCGGTCGAAGAATGGATTCTTGGAGGATGCACTCACCGGAATGGCAAAGACAGTCTTGCATCCTTTCAGCCAATCCAAACGCTGGGCGGCAAGTCCGGCAGAAAACATGACACGGGTATCCACCCTCAAATCGGCAGCCATGGCACAAGCCGAACCTACAGCTATCCCTACATCCACCGTATTCAAAGCACAAGGTACTCCCTCCGGACGACCGGCACAAGTGGGAAAACCGCAGTGTCCGCAATTCAAACCTTGCGTCTGCTCGCGCGTACCTATTATAATTACACATTCAGCCTGCAAAATGTTGTCCGCATCACGGAGAAAGAACTTCATACCGTGCTCTTCAACCATAGCGACCATCTTTTCAGACAGCTTCTTAATGTCTTCACCCGTAACCAGCGCAGCTTCAATCACATCAATACCTTTTCCTTTCGGTGCCGTGCGCGCAGCAGTCAGCATTTGCCTTGCCACGTCAAGCACATGTTCGTGGCGGCAATCCCGTTCATTCTGTATCATAGTCTTTCTTTCCTGAATTAATTAGTGCGTCAAAGATAGCACAAATATTTTTTTGCACTATCTTTGCGATACAGAAAGATTAAAGGAACACCATGCTGCAAATAGAAAATGCCAGTATCGCCTACGGCAACGATATACTTTTCTCGGGTTTCAACCTGCAATTGGAAAGGGGAGAGATAGCCAGTATCTCCGGCCCTTCGGGATGCGGAAAGTCGTCACTGCTGAATGCCATACTTGGATTTACTCCGTTAAAAGAAGGACGCATCGTCTTGAACGGCATTCTGCTGGATAAAGGAAACGTCGACGTTGTCCGTAAGCAGACTGCATGGATTCCACAAGAACTGGCATTGCCGCTGGAATGGGTAAAGGACATGGTACAATTGCCCTTCGGTTTAAAGGCAAACCGGGGTACACCCTTTTCTGAAACCCGTTTATTTGCATGTTTCGAGGATTTGGGTCTGGAACAAGAGTTATATTACAAACGGGTGAACGAAATATCCGGAGGCCAACGCCAACGGATGATGATAGCCGTAGCCTCAATGATTGGCAAACCACTGACCATTGTCGATGAACCGACTTCCGCTCTCGACTCCGGTTCCGCGGAAAAAGTACTCTCTTTCTTCCGCAGGCAGACAGAAAATGGAAGTGCCATACTGACCGTATCCCATGACAAAAGATTCGCCAACGGATGTGACCGACATATAATCATGAAATAACATACACACTATTGGGAACCATAGATATATCATACCTCAGCCTGGGCATCGGATTATTGCTATTATTAATACCGCTGTTTTACATCTGGAAGTTCAAGACCGGACTGTTGCGCGCTACTGTGATAGGTACGGCACGCATGATTGTCCAGTTGTTCTTCATCGGCATATACTTGAACTACCTCTTCTTATGGGATAACCCGTGGATAAACTTTCTATGGGTAATTGTCATGATATTCGTAGCATCGCAGACGGCGTTGGCACGAACGCAATTGAAGAGGAAGATTCTGCTTCTTCCCATATCTGCAGGTTTCTTATGCAGTGTAGTATGTGTAGGCTTGTACTTTATCGGAATAGTACTGAGAGTGGAAAACGTATTCAGCGCCCGGTATTTCATCCCTATTTTCGGCATACTGATGGGCAACATGCTATCCAGTAACGTCATAGCCCTCAACACCTATTATAGTGGACTGAAACGGGAACAACAGCTTTACCGGTATCTTCTCGGCAATGGTGCTACAAAAGCGGAAGCACAGGCACCTTTCATCCGCCAAGCCATCATCAAATCCTTCAGTCCGCTGATTGCCAATATATCCGTGATGGGGCTGGTTGCTTTTCCGGGAACCATGATTGGCCAGATATTGGGTGGCAGCAGCCCGAATGTGGCCATCAAATATCAGATGATGATTATGGTCATCACCTTTACCGCCTCCATGCTGTCACTGATGATTACAATCTCTCTGGCTTCCCGCAAGTCGTTCGATGCCTACGGCAAGCTACTGCCGGTGATGGTAGAGAAGAAGGGAAAAAAGGAGCATAAATAACTTCAACGGTGATGGGCATCCAGTTTTCCGGGGAGATAGCGTAGCTGCACATATTGTACGCCCGGTTTCACAAAGCCGCTGTCCAACATCACTTTCTTTACACGGAATACTTCAAGCCTATACTGCAGGTAACTTTTGATGCGTTGACTTTGCGGCTTGGTATATGCCAACAGATTAACTTTTCCCAGCGAATCAATCTCTACCCTTGCCTTGACGGTGCGTAGAGAAAGAGGACCGTCTTTTTTCTTAGCCTGATAATCTTTATCCTTGTCTACCCAAAAGATAGCCGTAGCCTTGGGAGTAGTATCTACCGGCTCCTCCATATCCTCAGATACATCTTTACCGGAACGGTTCGTATCCTGACAAGACAATAACGATAAAAGGAAAAGAAACAAAACAAGTAATGTTTTCATAATAAA
>OLYI01000748.1_pt1 | contig 10732 bp, 9 predicted proteins | sample 1644251 | NCBI WGS metagenome assembly OLYI01 (sample SAMEA103958140, study PRJEB25191) | human gut metagenome | biome: human-associated habitat [ENVO:00009003]; feature: intestine environment [ENVO:2100002]; material: feces | place: Germany | collected 2013/2015 | reverse complement strand
TCTTTTGCCGCCATAAGCATCCCCCGGCAGAGCCGGGGGATGCTTATGGCGTTTTGTCATGCCTCATGGCTCCCCCGGCGGCGGTCCCGCGGACGGAACAGGCACCGCAGCAGCCACAAGAGCAGCAGCATGGCCAGCAGGCCCGCCGTGCCGCCGGCGAAATCCAGCCACACGTCCCGCACCTGCGACCCACGGCCGGTAAAGAGCTGGATCGTCTCATCCGTCAGCGCCGCCAGCAGCAGGAAAAACTGGCAGTTCAGCACGCTCTGCAGCCGCACCCGGAAGGCCGCCGCCGTCAGCAGCAGCAACAGTGCGCCCAGCACGGCGAACTCCGTCAGGTGCGCCAGCTTGCGCACCATGTGATCGGTGACATTGCCCTGTCCCACCAGCAGCTCCAGCAGGGGCTCGATCAGCTCCCGCACCCGGCCGCTTTTCAGGGAGGACTCCACTGCGCTCTCCAGCGAGTTGCCCCAGATAAAGGCCAGTGCCGCCAGGATAGCCAGCAGCAACAGCACCGTACCAATGCGTTTTCGATTCAAAGATTGCCTCCTTCGCCCGCTCAGGTGGGACCGCGCCGTTCACAGAACAGGCCGGTCACCATCTGCCGCGGGGCGTCCTTATCTGCATAGAATTCCATAAGCTCCTGCCCCGCCGTGGACTCACCGGCGGAGGAAGGGAGCTTATTCGCAGCGTCATCATAGCACACCGTTTCCCCTTTTGCAACGCCATGTCCCATCATTTGCCGGGAAACGGCACATACGTCCGGTCCCTCTCCTTTTTTTCGTCCGCCGCTTGCTATTTTGCCCGCCGCCCTGTAAAATAGCACATATATTCAGATGTATGGGAGGGTCCTTCATGCGGCGCGTTATTCCTCTGCTGTGTTCACTGCTGCTGCTGTGCTCATGCGGCACCGGGCGCTCTGCGTCCGCGCCGGACGACAGCCGCCGCCTGGTGATCTTCACCGCACGCAGCGCCGCCGTCTATGACGACGCTGTGCGGGAGTTCGAGCGCCGCACCGGCATCTGGGTGGAGGTGCGCACTGCCGACGGAACGCTGCCCCTGCTGGAGCAGATCGCCGGCGGCAGCTCCGGCTGCGACCTGCTGCTGGGCGCGGCGCCGGACAGCCTGTCCGCCTGCGGTGACTGCTTCGCGCCCTACACTGCCCCGCTGGCCGCGGACATCCCCGACGCTTACCGGGATAACGAGGACCGCTGGACGCCCTTCTCCCTGCTGCCCACGGTGCTGGTCTACAACGACCAGCTCGTACAGCGCAACGTGCCGGACAGCTGGGGCGATCTGGTGAGCGTGGCGTGGCGCGGGCGCATCGCCTGCCCCGATCCCACGGTGTCCGCCACCGGCTGCACCGCGCTGCAGGCGCTGCTCCAGGCGCTGCCCGGCGAGGAGGAAGCCGTGCTCACCGCCTTTGCCCACAACATCAGCGGCGTGCTGCCCTCCGCTGCCGCCGTAGTGGACGCCGTGGCTGACGGAAGCTGCTATGTGGGCGTCACCACGGAGGATCTGGCGCTGCAGGCCGCGGACAGTGGATTGAGCGTCACGGTCGTCTATCCCGCGGAGGGCGCCGTCATCCAGCCGGACTGCGCCGCCGTCATCCGGGACTGCGCCCACGGGGACAATGCGCGGGCCTTTATCGACTTCCTGCTCAGCAGTGAGGTGCAGACCCGGCTGGCCGACCAGTCCCGCCGCCCGATACGGGGCAGCGGGAGCGGGGAGCTGCCCCCGGCGCTGTCCTACGATCCCTACGCCGCCGGCGCCCACCAGGCGGAGCTGCTGGCCATCTGGCGGAGCCTGACGGCGGAGGAGGCGGCATGAGACTGAAAAACTGGATCCGCCGCTCCTTCCGCAACCGGATGTTTGCCACCATTCTGGTGGCTACGCTGCTGCCTCTGCTGCTGTGCGACGTGGTGATGATGCAGGTCATCGTGGCCCGCACGGAGCACACCCAATCCCGGCAGGGCCGGGACGCGCTGGACACGCTGAACTGGCTGCCAGCACCATCACCCGCAGTGCCCTGCGCCGGGCGGGAGAGGATTCCCGCCTGCTGTACCAGTTCCTGTACCGCCGGACCGCCCAGCTGCGGCCCTACGCCGATGTGGATATCTACGATGCGCAGGGCGTATGCCTGTACACCACCGACGCCGCCCTGCCCGCCGCGCCGCTGGACACGGACTGGGGCGCGCTGTATGCCGCCCGCCGCAGCGACGGCACTGTGTTCCTCAGCAGCGACAAGGGCCTGCTGGCGGCCCGGGCCGTCACCGGCTACGGCGGCCAGCTTCTGGGCTATGTCACCGTCCGCATGGAGAGCAGCGGCTTTGCCCGGCTCTTTGACGGCGTCATGGCCCCCGCCGACGACCTGCTGGTGCTGGACAGCACCTGGCGCACCGTGTACTACACCCGCACGGTGCAGACCGAGGGCACCGCGGCCGCTCTGCGCAGCCAGCTGCTGGCCGGGCAGAGGCTCACCGGCGACAAGGGAGACGACTGCATATTCTATACCGCCGACGGTCCCGCCGGTTTCACGCTGCTGCTCCAACAGCCCCGCATCTACACGGGGCGGGTGCTGCGCTCCCTGTATCTGGTGGGCGGCGCGCTGGGACTTTTGTGTATGGCGCTGTGCGCCGTGGCGGCGTGGTGGCTCAGCCGCTATCTGTCCCGGCCCGTCAACGCGCTGGACGACGCCATGCGGCAGGTGGAGCAGGGCGACTACGACATGCATCTGTATCTGGACAGTCCCGATGAGCTGGGCCGTCTAGCCGCCAGCTTCAACCGCATGACCGAGGAGTACCGCCAGAATCTGGAGCGCTCCGTCCAGCGCCAGCGGGAGCTGAACGAGACGCAGCTGCGGATGCTGCAGGCCCAGCTGAACCCCCACTTCCTGTATAACACGCTGGACTGCATGAAGTGGCTGGGCGTGGCCAACCACGTCCCCCAGATCGCGGATATGTCCACGGATCTGGCGGCGCTGCTCCGGGCCGGTATCTCCGGCAGCGAGCTGATCCCGCTGGAGGACGAGCTGGAGCTGGTGCGGCAGTATCTGAACATTCAGGAGATCCGGTTCGAGGACCGGTTCGTGTGTGAGATCGACGTGGACGAGCGGTTCCAGCACTGCATCGTGCCCAAGATGGTGCTGCAGCCCCTGGTGGAAAACGCCATCATCCACGGCGTGGCCGATCTGGAGGAGGGCTATATCAAGCTGTGGGCCGAGTCCGACGGGGACGACCTGCTGCTGCGGGTGTCCGACAACGGCCGGGGCATCGCTCCGGAGGTGCTGGCCCGGCTGGAGCTGCACCAGGACATCCCCGGCGGTCATCTGGGCCTGGCCAACGTGGATCACATCATCCGCCTGTACTATGGCCCGGACTACGGGCTCACCGCCGAGTCCGACGGGAAAACCGGCAGCCGCGTGACGCTGCGCCTGCCCATGAGGAAAGGAGACAGCTATGCTGAAGGTGCTGATCGTTGACGACGAGACTGTGGTGCGCCGGGGTATCGTGCTGGGCATGGACTGGGCCGCCATGGACTGCGTGGTGGTAGGCGAGGCATCCAACGGCGAGGAGGGTCTTGCCGCTGCGGAGCGCTACAACCCCAGCCTCATTATCACCGATGTGCGGATGCCCCGTATGGACGGCATCGAGATGATGCGCCGCCTGCGGGAGCGGGACTGCACCGCCCACTTTATCGTCCTCACCGCCTACGACGAGTTCGACTACGCCCGCTCCGCCCTGCGCTACGGCGCGGCGGACTATCTGCTCAAGCCCTTCCGGGACCAGGACCTCATTGCCGCCATCGCCCGCGTGCGGGAGAAGGAGGGCGCTGCCCGGCCAGCGGAGGATACGCTGCTGCTGCCCAAGGGCGACAAGAGCAAGTACGTGCTCCAGACCCTGAACTATATCGCCGAGCACTATGCCGACGCGGACATCAACATCGCCACCATCGCCCGGCACATCGGCATCAGCGAGGGGCATCTGAGCCACGTTTTCAAGAAGGAGACCAATTACACGGCGCTGGGCTACCTCACCCAGTACCGCATCCACACGGCCCGGAAGCTGCTGGCGGACTGCCGGTACAAGGTGTACGAGGTGGCGGAGATGGTGGGCTACCGCGATGTGGCCTATTTCGGCAGCACGTTTAAAAAGCTCACCGGCATGTCACCGTCGGAGTATCAGGACCGCTGCCGGTAGAAAAATTGCACAAAAAGGGACGGCGTATTTTGACATACCCCGTCCCTTTTGTCAGGATAGTCCGGATAATCGCAGAGATGTCCCGTTTTGCCGGTGAATTACGCACTGGTATAATAATGGTGTAGCAGTGCGTCCGCGCTGCCCGACTTTTAAAAAAGGAGAATCTGGAATGAAAAAGTTTGCTGCTCTCTTGCTGGCGCTGGTCATGGCTCTGAGCCTGGTGGCCTGCGGCGACAAGGCTCCCGCTGATAACGGCGGTGAGGAGACCCCCGACGTCAAGGATTATTCCGGCTATACCATCCGCATCTACTCCAACTCCAACTCCACCGAGCGCACCACCTGGCTCATTCAGGAAGCCAAGGACGCCGGCTTCACCGTGTCCATCGACGACAACAGCGTCATCTCCGGTGATACCGCCGCCATCCAGGCCGCCAACGAGAACAAGGACGGCGACATCCTGTTCGGTCTGAACGAGACCCGCTGGAGCCAGGTCGTCAACGGCACCTACGAGAACCTGTCCCTGGTGGAATGGACTCCCACCTGGGCCGATCAGGTGGGCGAGTATGCCTATCCCGGCGCTGCCTACGGTCTGGTCATCCAGAACGTGCTGATGCTGTACCGCAACGATGAGCTTGGCACCAACGGCGAGGCTCTGCACTTTGCCCACTGGTCCGACATCGTGAACTGCGGCTACAAGTGGTATCGTCAGAACAAGGTCGGCGGCACCACCAACGCCAACATCAACTCCGCCCTGCTGTACTCCTTCATCGATCCCGCCTCCCCCGCCGGCGGCGTGTCCATCGACGGCTGGAAGATGCTGTGGAACTACTGCGCCAACGGCGTGTATTCCTCCGATGATACTTACAAGTACGGCTTCGATCCTCTGAACAAGGGCGATGTGGCTGTCTCCACCTTTTACTCCTCCTCCCTGTACGGCAAGATCGATGCCGCTGCCGAGAGTTCCGAGACCCCGCTGAAGGGCACCATGACTCCCGAGAACTGGAATCTGGTGGAGATCGATGACGGCACCTACTACATCGCCGAGTACCTGGGCATCCTGAACAAGGAAGGCCGTACCGACGAGGAGACCGAGGCTGTCAAGGCCTTTGCCGAGTGGTTCGGCTCCGCCGAGACCCAGGCGGCCTGGGGCGAGGAGTTCGACTCCTATCCCTGCAACACCGCTGCCGCTGACATCCTGTATCCCGACGGCGTGCCCGCCATCTACACCCTGAAGAACTTCGCGCTGTCCAAGGTGGACGGCGACACCACCTACGCTGAGTATGTGGCCGCTCACTCCGCTGAGTGGACCAACATCCTGACCAACCTGGGCTTCTACTGGGCCGACAGCAGCGCTGCTGTTTCCGAGCCTGACTGGGACAACCTGGATTGGGCTACTCTGACCCAGAAGGCGGCCGAGTAAGCGTTTCCTATCAACTCCTGTGGCGAGCCGGACTCCGGCTCGCCACAGCTGTAAGGGCGGAAAAACCTCTTTCCGCCTTTACAGCTGTGAAGCAAGAGGGTACAATATTTACATAGGTGTGAACCAAACCGAGCAAAGGAGTTTTGTGTGTTATGATCCGGTTGAATGATATCGTGGTGAAGTTCGGCAGCTTCACCGCCCTGCACGGCATCAACGTCCATGTGAAGGAGGGCGAATTCTTCACATTCCTTGGCCCGTCCGGCTGCGGCAAGACCACCACCCTGCGCACCATCACCGGCTTTATCGAGCCGGCGGAGGGCACCGTGGTGGTGAAGGACCGGGACATCACCCACGTCCCCATCGAGGACCGCAACATCGGCATCGTGTTCCAGAGCTACGCCCTGTTCCCCACCATGACTGTCTATGACAACATCGCCTTCGGCCTGAAGGTCAAGAAGGTGAAGAAGGCGGAGATCGACCAGCGTGTGCGGGAGATCGCCCGGAAGGTGGACCTCAGCGACGAGCAGCTTCAAAAAGCCGTGTCCCAGCTGTCCGGCGGCCAGCAGCAGCGCGTGGCCATTGCCCGCGCCCTCGTCACCGGCCCCGCCATCATCTGCATGGACGAGCCGCTGTCCAACCTGGATGCCAAGCTCCGCGTCCAGCTGCGCAACGAGCTGAAGAAGATGCAGAAGGACTTCGGCATCACCACCATCTATGTCACCCACGACCAGGAGGAGGCCCTGACCCTGTCTGACCGCATCGCCGTGTTCAACAAGGGCGTTATCGAGCAGATCGGCACCCCCAATGAGGTCTATAACCACTCCGCCACTGAGTTCGTGTGCAACTTCATCGGCGACATCAACCGGCTGGAGACGCCGCTGGTGCAGCACCTCAACGGCCGCGGCGCCGGGCTGGACGCCGCCCGGCACAACTACATCCGTCTGGAGCGGCTCCACGTCAACGTGCAGCCCCGGGACGGCGAGCTGGCGCTGGACGGCGTGGTGGAGAGCCGGGAGTACTACGGCCTGTACATCAAGTACTACATCACCGTGGAGGGCCAGACCCTGAAGGTCATTGAGAAGAACGACGGCGTCAACATCTATGAGCCGGGCCAGCAGGTGTCCGTGGTCATCAACCCCGCCCACGTCATGGCCTACGACGCCAGCGAGGAGGCGGCCCATGAGTAACTCCCTGACGCGCCAGCGCCCCGATGCCGCCTTTGTGGTACGGATCATCGGCATCGTGCTGTTCGCCTATTTCTTCTTCGGGTTCATGCTGCTGCCGTGCCTGAACACGCTGACCAGCATCTTTACCACGAAAAACGCCGCCGGGGAAACGGACCCCTGGGCGGTCATCAAGTTCTTCTTCGCCGGCAACATGAGCCGCTATGTGTGGAACTCCCTGAAGCTGGCCATCTGCCTGGTCATCACCGTCAACGTGGTGGGCGTATCCATCGTGCTGCTGACGGAGTATTTCGACATCAAGGGCGCCAACATCCTGCGCCTGGGCTACATGACCACCATGATCTATTCCGGCGTGGCACTGGTCACCGGCTACCTGTTTCTGTACGACCCCAACGGCATCCTGACCACCGCGCTGGCCAACGCCTTCCCGGACTTCAACCGCAACTGGTTCTCCGGCTTCAACGCGGTGCTGTTCACCATGACGTTTGCCTGTACGTCCAACCACGCGCTGTTTCTGCGCAACGCCATCCGCGGCATCGACTACAACACCGTGGAGGCCGCCCGGAACATGGGCGCCAAGCCTTTCAAGGTGCTGTGGAAGGTGGTCTTCCCCACGCTGGTGCCCACCATGTTCTCCCTGACGGTCATGACATTCATCACCGGCCTGTGCGCCATGTCTGCCCCCACCCTGCTGGGCTACGACTCCATCAATCCGGAGATCGTCCGTCTGGCCGGCTCCTCCGTGGCGGATGAATCCTTCCCCCAGGCCCGGGCCGCTCTGCTGTCCATCATTCTGGCCATGTTCACCATCGTGCTGCTGACGGTGCTCTCCGCCTATGAGCGCAAGGGCCACTACCTGTCGGTGTCCAAAACCAAGGCCAAGCTGGTAAAGCAGAAGATCACCAACCCCGTGTGGAACGTGCTGGCCCACATCTACGCCTACGTGCTGTTCATCATCTACATGATCCCTGTGGTGATGATCATCATCTTCTCCTTCCAGACCTACGGCGCTATCCGTATGAAGAAGCTGGATCTCAGCAACTGGACGCTCATCAACTACTTCGGCACCCAGGACTACGAGTACCTTACCAACCGCGGCACCTACAAGCTGCGCAAAGGCTCCATCTCCGGTCTGTTCGCCAATGACGCCACTTTGGGCGGCATCAAAATGAGTTTCCTGCTGTCCGTCATCGCGGCGGCGCTGGCCTGCCTCATCGTGGTGGTGGCCTGCAACTACATCTTCAAGAACCGCAACAAGAAGTCCGGCATCGTGCTGGAGTACTGCCTGCTGTTCCCGTGGCTGCTGCCCACCATCCTCATCTGCTACTCCTACCGCACCTACTTCAACTCCGACGCCATCTGGTACGTAGGCAACATGAACCTGTACTACGCCGAGAACGTCCGATTGCTCATCGTTCTGGCCTACACGGTGGTGAAGCTGCCCTTCTCCCTGCGCATGATCAAGGCCGCCTTCTACTCTATTGATTCGGAGCTGGAGGATGCCGCCCGGAACATGGGCGCCAGCGGCCTGCGCACCTTCCTGAAGGTGAAGCTGCCCATCATCCTGCCCAGCGTGCTGGCGGTGTTCGCCCTGAACTTCAACGCCCTGTTCACGGAGTATGACATGTCCGCCACCTTCGCCAGCTCCTACGGCACCAGCTACGCCATGGTCATCCAGTCCATGTGCGCCGAGGAGGGCCTGTACGGCTACAACGTCAATGCCTCCGGCCGCCGCTGCGCCTCCACGGTGTTCATCATGATCGTGTCGGGCATCATCCTGTATCTGGTCTACGGCGTGGGCGGCCGCGACCTGGGCGAGCGGCTGGACGCCAAAGCCCGCCGCAAGCGCATCCTGAACCGCATGACCGGCGTATTCCGCCGCAGCGGCGACAGCGCCGTAGAGGAACCGGGGGAACAGCTATGATCCGGCACATCGTATTTGACATGGGACAGGTGCTGGTGCAGTTCAGCGCCGGCCTGTTCTCGGAGCGTCTCCGCCTCAGCGCGGAGGATGCCGAGCTGATCCGCCGGGAGGTGCTGACCACCGTCGAGTGGGTGCGCATGGACCGCGGCACCATCTCCGACGATGACGCGCTGGCCAGGATGTGCGCCCGCCTGCCCCAGCGGCTCCACGACACGGCGGCCTATCTCGTCCGCCGCTGGAACGACCCCATCGTCCCTGTGCCCGGCATGGCGGACGTGGCCCGGGATCTGAAGGCCGCCGGGTACGATCTGTACCTGCTGAGCAACGCCGCCACCCGCCAGCACACCTACTGGCACGACATCCCCGGCAGCGAATATTTCAGCGGCACGTTTATCTCCGCCGACCACCACCTGCTGAAGCCGGAGGACGCCATCTATCAGGCGTTTTTCCAAAAGTTCGGCCTGAAGCCGGAGGAATGCCTGTTCATCGACGACTCCGCCGCCAACATCGAGGCGTCGGAGAACGCCGGCATGGCCGGCATCGTGTTCCACGGCGACGCGGCCCGCCTGCGCCGCCAGCTGGCGGAGCACGGCATCCTGTAAAGCAAAAGAGAGGCTGTACCGTTTCGGTACAGCCTCTCTCTTGTCATCTTATTACACGCTTGGCAGCAGCGGGCGGCTGATGGGCTGCGTGCCCAACAGCATCTGATACTCACCGTCCAGCAGGATCTGCACCTCATTGACCCCCTCCAGCGAGCACAGGGAGTTCACCAGTCCCTCCAGCAGCAGCCGCTGCTCGGCATTGCTCTCCGGCATCAGCGACACGCAGCTGCCCGGCAGGTTCAGATAGCAGGTACCGTCCTCCACACTGGCGGCCAGCGCCGTAAAGTCTCTCGGCAGCAGGGGCACCATCTCGGCATAGCTGTCCAGAGGACGCTCCGCCAGCGCCTTGACCACCGCCTCCGCCGGCGTCTCCCCCTCATACACCGTGAGCCGCCGGCTCTCGTCCACCAGATTGCCGATATCGTCGGGGAAGTACAGCGTCACCTCCACGGTGCGCACGATATCCTCCGGACTGGTCAGCAGCACCTGCGCGGAGGTGTAGACCTCGTCCTCCCGGTCCGCCGGAGGCTCACCCAGCACCGTGATGCGCACGGCGTAGATGCCCGTCAGCTGCAGCAGCGACAGGGTGATGCAGTAATCGGCGATGGTGCGGTCGATGCCGGTGAGCTTGTCATACTCGCCGCTGAGATCCACCGACACCGTGCCGCCGGTGACCGTGCAGTTGATGACGGTAGTGCCCTCCGGAACAGGACTTGTGAAGCCGGAGATTTTGCACCCGCCCAGCAGCAGCTCCATGATATACTGTGCCTGCTGCTGACGGCCCCGGTCGTCGCCGGTCACCTTCTTCCAGCTGACCTGCGCGCTGGTGATGGCGTCCGCTCCGCCGGTGCTCTTGTCCCGGGCGCTCAGCGCCGCCGGGTAATACAGCCGCAGACTGCCCGCCGTCTTGCCGCAGGCTGTCAGCCCCAGCAGCAGCACAGCCGCCAGCACAGCCGCCGCGGCACGCTTCATCCTTTTCATGGCTCCTCCTCCCGCTGCGCCAGCGGCAGCGTCACGGTGAACACCGTGCCCACGCCGTCCGCGCCGTGACCGGCCCGGATGGTGCCGCCCCGGTTTTCGATGGTGTCCTTTACGATGGACAGGCCCAGTCCGGTGCCGCCCACCTCCCGGGAGCGCATCTTGTCCACCCGGTAGAACCGGTCGAAGATGTGGGGCAGATCCTCGTCGGGGATGCCGATGCCGTTGTCGGTGACGGTGATGACCACCTGTCCGTCCTGGGCCGACGCCTCCGCCCGGACAAAGCCGTTCTCCGCGGCGGAATACTTGATAGCGTTTTCCATCAGGTTGTAGAGGATCTGGTGGACATCGTCATCCGTGGCCAGCGCCACCGCGTCCTCCGACGCACTGCCGGAGATGGTGACGCCCTTTTCCTCGGCTACGAT
>OLYI01000747.1_pt1 | contig 10734 bp, 10 predicted proteins | sample 1644251 | NCBI WGS metagenome assembly OLYI01 (sample SAMEA103958140, study PRJEB25191) | human gut metagenome | biome: human-associated habitat [ENVO:00009003]; feature: intestine environment [ENVO:2100002]; material: feces | place: Germany | collected 2013/2015 | reverse complement strand
GCCCTCGGCGACAAGCTGCCGCGCCTCGGCGACGACGTCCTCCGGCAATCTCGACCGCTCGCGGCCGCGGACGTAGGGGACGACGCAGTAGGTGCAGAAGTTGTTGCAGCCGTACATTATCGACAGCCACGCCTTTACGCTGCCGTCACGCCGCAGGGGGATGCCCTCGACGACTGTGCCGTTGCTCTTCGCCGTCGCGAATACGCGCTTGTGCCTAGTCATGACCTGCTGCAGCAGCTCCGGAAAGCGCCACAGCTCATGCGGGCCGAATACGAGATCGACAACCGGATAGGATTTTTTTATTTTTTCAGCCATGTGCTCCTGCTGCACCATGCAGCCGCAGACGGCGATTATCTGGTTGGGGTTATTCTTCTTTGTGTGGTTCAGCGCGCCGACGTTGCCGAGAACGCGCATCTCGGCGTGCTCGCGCACGGCGCAGGTGTTGACGACGATGATGTCGGCCTGAAATTCGTCCTGCGTGAAGCCGTAGCCCATCTCGGCGAGATAGCCGCGCAGCTTCTCGCTGTCGGCCTCGTTCTGCTGGCAGCCGTAGGTATCGACCATTGCAAGCGGCCGGTTTTTCTGCGAAACGAAGCTATCGTATATCTCGCGGCAGATATCCTCCTGCCGGCGAATGGATTCAATGCTTATTTCTTTTCTTTCGTATGCCATTTTTCTTTTCCCTTGCAAACAAAAAAGTACATTATATATTAACATAAATTCAGTGGAATTTTCAACACAATTAATGTATAATGGTATAATGAATTTAGTTGACGAGGTTACCGCATGACACGCATTAATATTCTTCCGCCGCTGGTGGCCGATATGATCGCCGCCGGCGAGGTCGTCGAGCGTCCGGCATCGGTGATAAAGGAGCTTATGGAAAACTCCTTCGACGCAGGCGCATCCAAGGTGACGGTCGAGTTCAAAAGCGGCGGAGCGACTTACATAAAAATAACCGACGACGGCTGCGGCATGAGCCCCGAGGACGCCGGCATTGCCTTCACCCGGCACGCAACGAGCAAACTGCACGACGAAAAGGGCCTTGAGGCCATCGGAACGATGGGCTTTCGCGGCGAGGCGCTTGCGGCGATCGCGGCCGTCAGCCGCATTGAGCTTATAACGCGCGAAAAGGGCGCGGCCGAGGGTGTGCGCGTCGTCGTTCAGGCAGGCGATATCATCGATATGTCGCCCATCGGCTGTCCGGAGGGCACGAGCATCACCGTGCGCGATATTTTCCACAACACCCCGGCGCGGCTGAAGTTTCTCAAATCCGACCGCTCGGAGGCCTCGGCCTGCATATCCGCCGCTCTGCACTGCGCCCTCGGCAGACCCGAGGTATCGGTGCGCCTAAAGCGCGACGGCGAGGAGGTCTTCTTCACCCCCGGCGACGGGCGCGAGGAATCGGCGGTGTACGCGCTTCTCGGGCGCGAGACTGCGCGCGGTATGCTGCCGGTGTCCGGCAAGGGCGAGAGCATGGCCGTAACGGGCTTCACCTCGTCCCCGGCCTTCGGCCGCGGCAACCGCGCAAACCAGCATTTTTACTGCAACGGCAGGTATATAAAATCCGTGCTTCTGCAATCGGCAGTCGAGCAGGCGTATAGAAACACGCTCCTGACCGGAAAATTTCCCTCCTGCGTTTTGTATCTCGAGCTTTCGCGCGGCGCGGTGGACGTCAACGTTCACCCGGCAAAGACCGAGGTCAAATTCTCCGACGAGAAAAAGGTTTTCGACCTTGTTTACCAGACCGTGCGCGCCTGTCTCGAGGCCGAGGAAAAGCCGATCGAGATCACGCTTTCCGAGGGCACGCGGCGCGCCGTTTCCGCTCCGAAGCCGGAGTTTTTCCGCAGCATGAGCGCCGAGGAATACCGCGCCAAGGCCGCTTCTGCGGCGGTGGCTGCAAGACCCGTTTCTTCCGCACCGGTGTCTGCGCCGAGACGCGAGGAAAGACCCGTTTTCCGCGCACCGGCGGCGTACCCGGCTCCCGAGCCGGAGCAAAAAGACCCGGTTTTGCCGAAAATCGACAAAAACCCCTTTTTTTCTCCCGCTCCCGAGCGAAAAAATGTTGAAAAACCAGTTGAAAATGTTGAAAAAATCAGCGCTCCGGCCTGCCGAGTGATCGGCGAGGCGCTGGATACCTACATCCTTGCGGAGATCGGCGACGAGCTTATGCTCATCGACAAGCACGCAGCGCACGAGCGCATGATATTTGACCGCCTCAAGGCGCAGAACCGGCAGATAATGAGCCAGACGCTGCTTGCGCCGGTCATCATCCGCCCGACGGCCGAGGACGCGGAGATAATCGAGAAAAATGCCGCGCTTTTGGACGAGATGGGCTTTGAGGTCGAGCCGTTCGGCGAGGAGAGCTTTGCCGTGCGCTCGGTGCCGGACGACGTTGACGTTTCCGAGGCTGCCTCCGCGCTTGAGGAGATATGCCAGAAGCTGCGCGAGGGCGGCGAGGTCTCGGCCGAGAGCGCGCGCGACGAAATACTGCACACCGTCGCCTGCAAGGCGGCAATAAAGGCCGGACGGCGGCACGATATTGCCGAGCTTGAGCGCATCGCCTGCGCCGTTGCCTCGGGCGAGGTCAAATACTGCCCCCACGGCAGACCCGTTTCCGCGCGCCTGAGCAAAAAGCAACTCGATAAATTCTTCAGCAGGATCGTTTGATATGGCAGATAAGATCGTTGTTATAACAGGCCCAACGGCAACGGGCAAAACGCGCCTTTCCGTTGAGCTTGCAAAAAAGTTCGGCGGCGAGATAGTCTCGGCAGACTCGATGCAGATATACCGTGGTATGGACATTGGTACGGCCAAGGTTACGCATACCGAGATGCAGGGTGTTACGCATCACATGATAGACATTGCTTACCCTACCGAGGTCTATTCCGTGTCGCGCTATGTTGAAGATGCCAATAAAGCAGTGCAGGATATATTGGCACGCGGCAGGCTGCCGATCATTGCAGGCGGCACGAATTTGTACATTGATTCGCTCATCTCGGGGCTTGACTTTGCCGAAAGGGCGGAGGATAATGCTCTGCGCGAAAGGCTCAACGCGCAGTATGACGAGCTTGGCGGCGAGGCGATGATAGCGACTCTGCGCGGCTTTGACCCGGAGCGCATTGTAAAAATCTACAACGGTATGGATTTTGATCGTCCGGAGGGTGAATTTGACCGTGTGGCCTATCTGCGGGAGATCTACACCCTCACCGGCGAGACGATCACCGAGCACGACGAGAAAACCAGAAAGCGCCCGAAAAAGTATGACGCGGTGAAGATAGCCCTCAGCTTTGCCGACCGCGGCATGCTGTATGACAGGATAAACGAGCGCGTCGATAAAATGGTCGCCGACGGGCTTTTCGACGAGGTAAAGGGCCTTCTCGATTCCGGCCTTTCGCCGGATAGCACCGCCATGCAGGCGATAGGCTACAAGGAACCGGCAGCGTACTTTGCCGGCGAAATTACAAAGGATGAGGCGATAGAGCTAATCAAGCTCTCCTCGCGCCGATACGCAAAGCGGCAGCTGACATGGCTGCGGCGCGACGAAACGGTCAAATGGTACCGGTGGCCGTCCTCGCCCGATTTTAATGAAGCGCGACGGTTTTCGACCGAATATTTGCACTCGTGTGGTTTATGATGCAGTTATCCTCAAAAGAGGGTAATCTACATAAACAGGAGCATGAAAGATGCAAAAGACACAGAATCTTCAGGACGCATTCCTCAATCAGCTTCGCCGCGAGAAGGTAAGTCTCACGGTGTTTCTCGTAAACGGATTTCAGATGCACGGCGTTATCCGCGCCTACGACGGCTTCACGGTCGTGCTCGATTCCGACGGCAGGCAGCAGCTTATTTATAAGCACGCGATATCGACGATAATTCCGCCGAAGCCCGTCGAGCTGAGCCGCGAGGAGTGAAAAAGGGCGCGGTGTACCTGCGATACGCGGCGGCTGCGGTTTTTCTCGCCGCTGCCGCGTGGACGCTGGCATTTTTCATCGGCCGCGAGCAGTCGCCGGAAACGGTGAGAGCCGAGCGGTCCGAGGTCAGGATAAGCGTCGTTGCCGATGGTACGGTCTGGCGGAGAGAAACCGTTCTTGTCTGTGACGATGACGGCGCATACCTTGCGCGCAAGCCGGGCGACAGAGTGTCCGGCGGAAGCGTCGTCGCCGTCGAGAACAGCGTGCTCGACGATTACCTGACGCACCTTGAGCTGTCCGGCGGCGCGCAGCCCGACAGGGGCGAGATGCGCGGCCTTATATACGCGCCCGAGGCCGGGATATTCAGCACCTTTGTTGACGGGCTGGAGGCGTGCTCGCTTGAGGATATAAGCTCTGCCGAGCCGTTTATTCCGCAGGGCGCGGTGGGCAAAATAGTCTCGGGCGGCTGGTATTTCATCGCCGAAACGCCGGAGACCGATAAGCTCCGCCGGGGTATGAGCGTTACGTTATCGCTCCCGGACGAGGTGAGCGCGACAGTCATTTCCGCAGAAAACGGCAAGATCGTGCTCCGCTGCCGCGACGGGCTTGAGGACGTTGTCAACACGCGCCGTGCCGCGTTGAGAATAACGATTTCCGAGGCGCAGGGGATAAAGATCCCCGACAAGGCTCTGCACCGCGACGAAAGCGGCACGTTTGTCTATGTCATGCGCGCCGGCCTTGCCGAGCGCTGCGATGTAGACATCCTGCACACCGGCGACGGATACGTTCTTGTACGCGAGGGCGAGATACGCGAAGGCATGCAGATAATTCAGTAATAAATTAAGATAAAGCTGGGATGAAAATGAGCAGTATTGCAGAAAACGTAAAAAGCATAAAGCAGCGCGTTGCCGAGGCCGCCGTCAGAAGCGGCAGAGCGCCGGAGGACGTGCGCCTTTGCGCGGCGACGAAGATGAACGACGCCGCCCGGGTGCGCGAGGCGATAGCCGCCGGGGTCGATATCTGCGGCGAGAACCGCGTGCAGGAGCTGACCGAGAAATACGAGCAGGGCGCGTATGAGGGCTGTCCGCTGCATTTCATCGGACATTTGCAGAAAAATAAGGTAAAATACCTTGTGGGCAAGGTACAGCTTATCGAGTCGGTCGATTGCCTCGAGCTTCTCGAGACGATAGATAAGCGCGCAAAGTCGATGGGTCTTGTGCAGAATGTGCTGCTGGAGGTGAACATCGGCGGCGAGGAGGCAAAAAGCGGCTTTGCGCCCGATGAGCTTGCCCTATGCCTGCCGCAGATGGGGCAATTTTCCTCGATTCGGGTGCGCGGACTGATGGCAATACCCCCGATTTGCGAAAAAACGGAAGAAATTCGCCCATATTTTCGCGCAATGAAGCAGCTTTTTGTTGACAATGGCGCAAAAAAATACGATAATGTCTCCATGGACTTTTTGTCCATGGGAATGAGCGCGGATTTTGAGACCGCGATAGAGGAAGGCGCGAACATAGTCCGCGTCGGCACCGGCATTTTCGGAGCAAGACACTACTAAGCGCAAAGGAGGATGTGCAATGGCATGGTTAGATAACATTCGCAACGCTATGCACCCTTACGATGATGATTATATAGAAAACGAAGAGCGCGCCGCTGAGGAGGAGTTTGCAGACCAGCAGGACGATATCCCGGCCGACGAAAGCTTTGAGGATAAGCAGCCGCGCCCCGTGTTTTCGCGGCGCGAGCCGAAGCCCCAGCCGAGCTACAGTGCTCCGGCGCAGGAAAAGCAGAAGATGAAGCTCAAGTTCGTGCATCCCGAGCAATTCGATGAGGCCGCCGAAATTGCCGACAGTCTCCGCGCACATCAGGCGGTGCTCATGAATCTTGAGATGACCGAGACGGACACGGCGCGCAGATTGCTCGACTTTTTGTCCGGCGCGGCATATGCTCTGGGCGGCAGGGTCATGCGCGTTTCCGCGCAGGCGTATATAATCGCGCCGACCAATGTCGATCTCGTCGGCGATGCGGTCGCCGATTTTGAAAGCGCAGGGCTTTATTTCTAAACAAACAGCAAGTACTGAAAGGTGGATTTTAAGATATGACTACTCCTCAGGAGATCCGTGAAAAAAGCTTTGACAAGGCCAGAAGTATGTTCGGCGGTTACGATATGGCGACCATCGACGAATATCTCGAGGAACTTGCAAACGACTTTGAAGCTCTGCAGAAGGAGAATGTTGTCCTCAAGAGCAAGATGAAGGTTCTTGTGGACAAGATCGAAGAGTACCGCACCAACGAAAGCGCCCTCAATCAGGCCATTCTCTCGGCGCAGAAGCTCAGCGTTCAGATCGAAAACGACGCAAGAACGCGCAGTGCGAACATCGTCGCGGAGGCCGAGGCCAAGGCTGCGGCACTGCTGGGCAATATCGACGACAGGATCGCCCAGGAGGAATCCCGTCTTCAGGCTGCCAAGCTCAGCTCGGCAAAATTCTTTGACAGCGCCCGTGAGCTGTGCCAGAAGCAGCTTCAGACGCTCGATACCATCATGAAGGCCGCAAACCCCGAAGCGCTCAAGACCGAGGCTATACGAATACCGAAGGAGCAGCCCGCTCCCGTTTCCGAACCCACTCCCGCGGATTCCGGCAACACTCAGGTATTCAACTTTATAAAAGACGAGATCTGAGTTTTTGCCGAAGCAGACGCTTCGGCTATCGGCATTTGGCGAGTTAAAGGCGTGCGGAAACAACTGCGCGCCTTTTTTTGTTTTTCCGCAGGAAAAACAAAAAAATTAATTGACGCTTTAATAAAAAAAGCTCATCATTCTTATACTATTTCCAAACAAACATATGAATACCTAAGGCAAAAAGAAAATACTGCAGGATTAATTTGCACAGTCTTATTTAAAAATCACATTCTAGACGATTTTAAAAATAAAGAATTTATTGTCGTTTGTGATCGTCTTGAAATACCAGGAAATATCGGTACAATTTATCGAACGATGGATGCGACAAAAGCTGAAGCTATGATTTTAGTTGACGCTGTTGTAAAACCCCAAAGTGCAAAGCTAGCCCTTGCGTCAAGAGGCGCTAACTTCCTGCTCCCTACTGCTTCTTTAAGTTATGAAGAAACAATTAAATGGCTTTTAGAAAATAATTATACGATTTTTTTAGGAGAACCTAATTTAGGTAAATCCTACCGTGAATATAATTACCAAGGAAAGATAGCTATTGTAGTTGGTTCTGAAAGATTTGGAATTAATCCTGATTGGTATAATCACAAACATGAAAAAGTATTTATACCTATGTATGGCTCTAATAATAGCTTAAATGTCGGTGTTGCAGCCTCAATTTTAATTTATGAAGCAACGATGCGTCGCCAAAAAAAATAAACTCGGATTTTCTCCGAGTTTTTTATTTTTTAGAATCATTAAGAGCTCTTAAGGTTTCATTACACATTGTAATAAACTTATTAGGATCTAAGGCTGCTCCCCCAACAAGAGCACCATCTATATTTGGTTTAGAAAGTAATTCATAGCAATTAGAAGGATTAACTGACCCACCATAACAAATACGAATTTCTTCAGCTTCTTTAGAAGAATACAAGTCACCTATTATTTTTCTAATTAACCCACATTTTTGGTCAGCTAAATTGCTTGGCGCAGATTTTCCTGTACCAATTGCCCATATGGGCTCATATGCTAAAATAACCTTCGAAACATATTTAGCTTTTACCCCTTTAAATGCAGTTTTAACCTGTTCTCTTAATATATAATCTGTATCTGCATGTTCAAATTGTTCTTCCGTTTCACCAAGACATACAATAGGAATAAGACCATGATTTATAGCTGCAATAAGCTTTAAATTGACGTCTTCTTCAGTCTCATTGTTATATCTTCTTCTTTCACTATGACCAATTATAACATACGTTACACCAGTTGAAACAAGCATATTAGGAGATATCTCTCCCGTATATGCTCCCTCATCAGCATAATGCATATTTTGTGCACCAATTCTGATATTTTCACCCTGTCTTTTTACAAGACTTCTCAAATGAATTGCTGGAGCGCAAATAATAGTTTCAATGATATCTTTGCTAGGAACGGCATCGTTTACGGCATAGATGAATTGTAAAGCCTCATCACGTGTCTTAAACATCTTCCAGTTCGCAGCCACTACTGGCTTTCGCATAGACACACGCTCCTTCCGTTTATTTTTCTAATAATTCTGCAATTTCATTAATAGCTTCTTCAGCATGATCTCCTGTTGCAACAATTGTTACATTTTCACCTTGTGGAATAGCAAGAGACATTAATCCTAAAATAGATTTAACATCTACAACCTTATCGTGATAGTAAAGATTGATGTCAACAGAGTACTTTGAAGCAGCTTGGACAACCTTAGCAGCTAAGCTAGCATGTAGTCCTACTGTACTTTTTACTAAAATTTTCTTTTCCATTTTTCTCAGTTCCTTTCTATTTTAATTACTTATCATTAACACAAGCAATACCAGGAAGAGTCTTACCTTCTAGGTATTCAAGAGAAGCTCCACCACCTGTTGAAATGTGAGAGAACTTATTCTTATATCCAAATTGAATTGCAGCTGCAGCTGAATCGCCACCACCTACAATGGTATTTGCATCATGAAGGTTAGCAATAGCATCACATACACCGATTGTACCATGAGCAAAGTTAGGCATTTCAAATACACCCATAGGTCCATTCCATACAACAGTCTTAGCTGTCTTAATGATTTCTGCAAATTCCTCTACAGACTTTTGACCAATATCTAGACCCATTTCATCTGAGGCGATATCATCAACGCTTACAGTCTTGAAAGGTACATCATTTGAAAATTCCTTTGCAACTACAGTATCAACAGGAAGAACAATCTTACCGTTTGCCTTCTTTAAAAGCTCAGATGCAAGTTCTACCTTGTCATCCTCACACTTAGACTTTCCAACATTTTTTCCTAAAGCCTTTAAGAAAGTAAACATCATACCTCCACCGATAATTAATTTATCAGCCTTTTCAAGTAAAGCAGATATTACTTCAATCTTATCTGATACCTTAGAACCACCAAGAATGGCTACATATGGTCTTTGAGGATTATCAACAGCTCCGCCAATAAACTTAATTTCCTTTTCAAGTAAGAAACCAGCAGCTGTTTCACTAATATAAGCAGCAATACCTACGTTTGATGCAGCGGCTCTATGAGCTGTACCGAAGGCATCATTTACGAATACATCACCTAAAGATGCCCAATAAGCACCAAGTTCAGGATCATTCTTAGATTCCTTCTTTCCATCTAAATCCTCATAACGAGTATTTTCAAACATAACGATTTCGCCATTTTCCATATTAGCAATGGCATCCTCTAATGCTTTACCACGAGTAACAGGAACAAACTTAACATTAATTCCAATTAACTCTTGAAGACGCTTAGCAACAGGAGCTAAAGTGTTCTTTGCTAAATCAGCCTCTTCCTTAATACGTCCTAGGTGTGAAAATACAATTGCCTTTCCACCATTTTCTACTACATATTTAATTGTTGGCAATGCTTCACGAATACGGTTATCATCAGTAATGACACCATCCTTCATAGGAACATTAAAATCAACTCTAATTAATACCTTTTTACCTTTTACATTTAAGTCTGTAATAACTTTCTTAGCCATTTTATTACCTCCATTACGATTAATGACCTTACAATATTATTATACCATTTGTATTATCTAATGACAATTAGAAATCGGTTACATATATTTTTTAAAAAATGTCATCCAAAGCTGGATGACACTATTATTATAAATCAGCAATGTTAATTTCAGTTTCGCAGTCAAAGAAATGACACTTATTCATATCAAATACAAGTTTAACATCTGAGTCAAATGTTAAATCTGAACGAGATTGTACTGACGCAATTAAGCCGCATCCACCAACCTCAGTGTAAATGTTAGTCTCTGCTCCTAAAAGCTCAGAGATTTTAACCTTACAATCAAGAACCGCATTAGGGTATGTTTCAAACATAATTGGGTCACGTTCATCGTGAATATTTTCAGGACGAATTCCTAAGAATATCTTCTTTCCAATAAAGTTTTTATCCTTTAGTAATTGAAGCTTTCCTTGAGGAATTTCAATCTTAACGTTTTCCTTAGAAGTTGTAAAAATACCATCCTCTGATGCAGTACCTTCAATAAAGTTCATAGGAGGAGTTCCAATGAATCCACCAACGAATATATTATGAGGGTGTGAATAAATTTCCTTTGGTGTACCAACTTGTTGAATACGACCATCTTTCATACAAACAATTCTTGATGCCATTGTCATAGCTTCAATTTGGTCATGTGTTACGTAAATAGTTGTAGCATTTAAACGACGATGAAGTTTAATAAGCTCTCCACGTGTAGAAACACGAAGCTTAGCATCTAGGTTAGAAAGAGGCTCATCCATTAAGAATACCTTAGCATCACGAACGATAGCACGACCTAAGGCAACACGTTGACATTGACCACCTGATAATTGTCTTGGCTTACGATCAAGATAAGGTGTAAGACCTAATATTTCAGCAGCTTGCTTAACCTTTTCATTGATTACATCACGATCAATACGACGAAGACGAAGACCAAATGCCATATTTTCATAAACTGACATATGCGGATAAAGAGCGTAGCTTTGGAATACCATCGCAATATCACGATCCTTAGGTGATACGTCATTTACCATTCTATCATCAATCCATAATTCACCGGCTGAAATATCCTCAAGACCAGCGATCATACGAAGTGTTGTTGATTTTCCACATCCTGAAGGTCCTACGAAGATGA
>OLYI01000740.1_pt1 | contig 10767 bp, 12 predicted proteins | sample 1644251 | NCBI WGS metagenome assembly OLYI01 (sample SAMEA103958140, study PRJEB25191) | human gut metagenome | biome: human-associated habitat [ENVO:00009003]; feature: intestine environment [ENVO:2100002]; material: feces | place: Germany | collected 2013/2015 | reverse complement strand
CAGGGCGGGATAGGCGGCAAAAGATTGAAGCGAGCAAATAGGGTAATGTACCGCGGGACGATGCGAGCATCGTCCCTTACAGAACTTGCCGGGGTTTTGCAATCGGCCCTCTACCTTGCTACTCTTTTGCCACGTTTCCCCGCCTGTTCTCGCCTTTGGGCAAAAGAAAAGAGCGAGCCGCACGGCCCGCCCTTAAAAGGTTACTTACTGCTTGACAGTGCAGCGCTTGCGGTCACGGCCAACGCGCTCGAAATGAACGCGGCCATCAACCAGAGCGTACAGGGTGTCATCGCTGCCGATGCCGACGCCCTCACCCGGATGGATGTGGGTGCCGCGCTGACGGACCAGAATGTTGCCGGCCAGAACAAACTGACCGTCGCCGCGCTTGACGCCGAGGCGCTTGGACTCGGAATCACGGCCGTTCTTGGTAGAACCTACGCCTTTCTTATGTGCCATTGTGCTTAACCTCCTTAGCCGTTGATCGCGGTGATTTCCACCTTGGTGTAGGGCTGACGATGGCCCTTGCGGACCATGCTGCCCTTCTTGGGACGATAGGTGATGATGTTGAGCTTCTTGCCCTTGCCGTTCTTGATGACCTTGCCGACAACGGTAGCGCCTTCAACAACGGGAGCGCCAACCTTAACAGCGCCCTCCTCGCCAACGGCCAGGACTTTTTCGAAGGTGACTTCGCTGTCAGCCTCAGCGTTCAGCTTCTCAACAAAAATGCTGTCGCCAACTTTGACGCTGTACTGCTTGCCACCGGTCAGAATAACTGCGTACATGTGATAACCTCTTTCAATAAGTCTCGCTGGATGCGGGGCGGCGTGCAAATGCACACACTTGCAGAGCCCATGCCATGCGGCCTAATTATCATACCACATGCGCCCGGTTCCGTCAAGATACTTTTTGAAATAATTTCAAATAGCAACGCCATTTTGCATGGCGGCAGCCTGGGTGGTGTTCTTCATCAGCATGGCACGGGTCATGGGGCCAACGCCGCCGGGCACCGGGGTGATGTAGCCCGCCACGGCGCTTGCTTCCTCAAAGTTCACATCGCCGTGCAGCTTGCCGTCCGCACCGCGGTTGATGCCAACATCGATCACCACGGCGCCGGGCTTGACCATATCGCCAGTCACAAAACCAGCGCGGCCAACGGCGGCAACCAGAATATCCGCGTTGGCGCAGATTTCTTTCAGGTTGGCCGTGTGGGAATGGCAGACCGTAACGGTTGCATTTTTAGCCAGCAGCAACAGGGCTGCGGGCTTGCCCACAATGTTGGAACGGCCGATGACCACGGCGTTTTTGCCGTCAATTTTGGTGCCGGTAGATTCGATCATGCGGATGCAGCCCGCCGGGGTGCAGGGCAAAAAGCAGGGCTGGTCGGTCTGCATACGGCCCACGTTGACAGGGGAAAAACCGTCCACGTCCTTTTCCGGCGGGATGGCGTCAATCACGGCGCGCTCATCGACCTGCTTGGGCAGCGGCAGCTGAACCAGAATGCCGTTTACGGTTTTGTCGGCTGCCAGCTCTGCAATTTTGGCCAGCAGTTCTTCCTGGGTGGTGGTTTCCGGCATGCGCAGTTCCAGGCTCTTGATGCCGCATTCGCCGCAGTCCTTTACCTTGCCGCGCACATACACCTGGCTGGCGGGGTTTTCGCCCACCAGAATCACAGCCAGGCAGGGTTCGATGCCCTTGGCTTTCAGGGCCGCTGCTTCGGCGGCAGCTTCGGCTTTGGTTGCAGCCGCAAGGGCCTTTCCGTCAATGATCTGTGCACTCATCTTTGCATTCCCTCCTGTGGTTTTCAGGTGCAGGATGCACCTAAACGTTACTCCCCTGCTTCGTCCTCCGGGGCCGGGGTTTCCGGCGCTTCGGCGGGCTGCTGGGGTTCGGCTACCACATTTCCCTCTTCTATCGCTTCACCATTATCATTATTATCTTCCACTTTTTCCGCTTCGTCAAGGTCAAATTCCTCCAGGCGGCGGTTCATGGCGGCAGTGGCCTGAACAAATTCGTGATGGGACGCACTTGCGGGCAGTTCATCCACCACAAAATAAGTTCCGGCGGCATCCAGTTTTTTCAGGTTGCTCACCTGCAGCGGCACCATCAGCTGCGCGCCCTTAAATCGCTGCAACCCGGCCACCAGCAGCACCACCGCCGTGGCCACAGACACCAGTGCCACCAGCTGGCTGGTGCGCAGGGTGGAAGTAACCATCAGCGCATCGGTGCGCAGACCCTCGATCCAGTATCGGCCCAGGCCGTACCAGATGATGTAGAGCAGAAACAGTTCGCCGTTAAAGCGGCGCTTTTTGATATGGCTTGCCAGCAGCACAAACCCCACCAGGCACCAGATGCTCTCGTACAGGAAGGTCGGGTGTATCGGCTGGGTGGGGTCCACAGTAACGCCCTCAGCGGCCAGGGTGGCCTGTACGCTGAGCAGGTAGTTATAGGTACCCTCGCTGTACATGCCCCAGGGCAGGGTGGTGTTGCAGCCAAAGGCTTCCTGATTGAAGAAGTTGCCCCAGCGGCCGCAGCCTTGCCCGATGAGAAAGCCCATCGCGGCCAGGTCGAACATGGGCAGCACCGGCACTTTGCGCCACTTGCAGGCCAGACCGCCGAACAGGAAGCCGCCGATGATGCCGCCGTAGATGGCAAGCCCGCCGTCCCGGATGGCCAGCACCTCCCACAGGGAATCGTAATTGTAGGGTGCCATCGCCACATAGTAGAGCCGGGCGCAGAGGATGCCCATCACGACACCGATGAGGATGACGTCCACCATGGCGTCGGCGTCCACGCCGAACTCCACCCCGTGGCGGAACGCGAACACCAGCGCTAGGCACATGCCCACCGCGATGCAGACACCGTACCAGTAAATGTTGATGCCGCCAATGGAAAAGGCAACACGGTTCAGCGGAAAGCTGAGTCCCAGTGCCGGAAATTCTACCAGATTCGTCAAATGCGTCATGTCAGTCCTCCAGTTCTGCTTCGTCGTCCGTGTCGGACAGGTCCGCCGTGCCGTCCGGGTCGATGTACATCGCTGCCATCCGGCCCGGCTGTAGGATGGTCTGCAAGGCGGCATCGGCGTCTTCGGCGGTCAGCGCCGCCAGCGTTGCGATCTGCTGGGCAACCGTCTGGCCGGAGAGGGCGAAGTCTGCCATCTGGCTGGCCGAGTCCTCCACATTTTCCAAATTTTCGATCAGCTGGCCGTACTTTTCGTTCTTGCAGAGGGTGAAGACCTCCCGGTCGATGCCCGCACGGCGGACCTGTTCGATCTCATCCAGAAGCAGCTGCTTCACGGTGTCGGGCTCATCGCTCTCGCCGGTGAAGAGGATGCAGCAGCAGCCGTCCACCCGCAGCACTTCCCCGCCGAAGCCGGGATTGGTCAGGCCGGAATCGTACAGGCGGCGGTAGAGCGGCGACATGCCGCCGCAGATGCAGCAGAGGACGAGGTCGTACAGTATCTCGCTGCGCAGGTCGTCCGGTGCAAGGGGCGCTTCCTTGAAACCGAGGCCGAAGCAGGGCTTCGAGACCGGCATCCGGATGCGCTTTTCCGCAGCCGCCAGCGTCATGGGCTCGTCGGCCCAAAGGCGCTGCACCCGCTCTTCGGGGCGGGGGTCCAGCAGGCCGTGGCGCGCACAGGCGGCCAGGACCTGCTCCATGGTGGTATTGCCTGCTGCTGCCAGCACCATATTGCCGGGGGCATAGAATGCCTCGCAGCAGTCGTAGAGCATTCCGGGGGTGATCTCCGCAATGCTCTCGCAGCTGCCCGCGATGTCACTGCGGATGGGGTGACTGTGGTAAAGGCACTCGCACAGGCCGGTGATGAGCCGCCAGTCGGCGCTGTCATCGTACATTTTGATCTCCTGCCCGATGATGCCCTGCTCCTTGGCGATGGTCTGTTCGGTGAAATAGGGGTGCCCCACCATGCCCAGCAGCACATCCAGACTTTCGTCCAGCTGCTGGGTGGCCGTGAAGAGGTAGCAGGTGCGGTCGAAGCTGGTGAACGCATTGGCGTTGGCACCGGTCTTCGCAAACTTGGCGAAAGCGTCGCCGTCCTGATCCTCGAACATTTTATGCTCCAGAAAATGCGCCACACCGGCGGGCAGATGCACCTCCCGCCCGTTCAGGCGGAAGTCCCGGTCAATGGAGCCGAAGCGGGTGGCGTAGATGACATGGGTGCCGGAATAGCCCGGCATGGGCCGCACGAGGACCGTCAGCCCGGAAGGAAGCACCTTCCACTGGTCTGCCGCCGCTTCCGCGAGGGCTTTGCTCTGCAATTCAGACATGGGCCGGCCCCTCCTCTCTGGTCAGCAGGTAACTCACGGACAGCGTCAGCTGGCGCAGGATGGCGCGGACGTCTTCTCTGGTGACGGCGCGCAGGGCCGCACGAGCCTCGTCCGGGGTCTGCACGGCACCGCCCCGCAGCACCTCCATATAGTACCAGGTCTCGATGCCGCCCAGGCTGTCCTCGATGCCCGCCATCCCGCTCAGCAGGGAAAGGCGGCAGTCTTCCAGTTCCTCTTCGGTGATGGGCCCGTGGCGCAGATCGTCCAGCTCCTTCAGGATGGCCTGCTCGGCGCGGGCGGCGTCGGCGTGTTCCACGCCGCTGTTCACCGCCATGCTGCCCGTGAAGCTCTGGAAGCTGGACGAGCAGTAGTAGCACAGGTGGTCGCGCTCCCGCACGTTGAGGAACAGGCGGCTGGTGACGCTGCCGCCATAAAGCGCCATGGCCAGCCGGACAGCTGCCATCTGGTCCGGCTGCATCGGCTCGCCCAGCGTGAAGAGCATACAGAGTTTGGCCTGCACGGTGTCGAAGCATTCCGTCTTCCGCACGGCCTCCTGCCGGGGCATCGCCAGATTTTCGCACAGCGGCACCGGGCGGCGGGCCACCGCGGCCAGCTCCCCCAGCAGCGCCTGCGCGACGGCCTGGGTCTCTGCCTCGCCGCAGCCCAGAATGAGCAGTTCGATCTGTGCGGTCTCCAGCATTTCGCGGTAGGCGGCGGTCAGGGTCTCCGGCGTCAGGCCGTCCACCTCTTCCAGATAGCCCTCCTGCCGGATGCCGGCAGGGCTGGCCCCGAAGAACTCCCGGTTGGCCTGCCGCTGGCAGTAGATGCGCTTTTCATTCACTTCATCTTCCAGCGATTTGCGGAGCATCTGCTTCTCGATGGCCACGGCCTCCGGGTCAAACACGCCGCCCGAAAAGGCGGGGTGAAAGGCCGTGCCCAGCGCCAGTGCGGCGTATTCGCGGGTGAGGTCCTCCCCTTCCAGTGCAAAGCGGTTCTTGATGCCGGTGGCGCTGACGCAGAGGTTGTGGTTCGCGCCCAGCGGGCGGGCATCCACGGTCAAGTCTGCGCCGTATAGGCGGGCCAGCTTTTTGGTCATCTGGGTCATATCGGGGCAGTCCGCATAGCCGCGCTCCATCACCAGCGGGAGCAGCGCGTGGGCGGTGGCCGTCTCACGCTTTGCCGGGAAAGCGAAATGGAGGCTGATGCGGCAGCGGTTGAATTTTGGCGCCGGGTCCCATGAAAGATGGACGCCGGGCGCGATCTCGGTTCGTTTCAATGGTTTCTCCTTTGGATTTATGATTTTGCGCGTTCCAGCGCGAGGAACTCTTCCAGCGCAAGGCCGGACTCCCGGATGGCGCAGGCATTCTCCACGCCCACATACCGCCAGTGCCAGGGGGCGTAGACCATGCCGGTGGCGCTCTGGCGGTCCTCCGGCCAGCGGAGGATGAAGCCGTACTCGGCGGCATAGGCCGTCAGCCACTCATAGGCGCGGGTCTCAGCAAAGGCTGCCGTCTTCTCGGTGCAGTCCGGCGAGAGGATGTCGGCGCAGTAGCCGGTCCCCTGCTCGCTGGTGCTGGCCGCAGGCTGCAAAGAGGCCGTATGGTCGGCGGCTTCCTCAGCCGAAAGGCGGCTGTTCTCGGCGCTGTAAGCGGTCAGGCGGGCCTCGTAGGCGACGGTGCGGGCATCCGCATCCTGCCAGCCGGTCACAAGGTTCAGCTCGACTCCGTCCGCCTGCGCCGCCTCGGCCATGCTGCGGTAAGCGGAAGCGGCCTCTGCCTCCAGCTGCTCGCCGGTGGCGTCATCGGCCACTGTAAGCTCCGGCGCAGGCTCTTCTTCCAGCGCGAGGTTGGCGTTCACCACCACGAGCCGGTCGTCGGCGGCGTCGAACACATAGGAGCTGCTGTCGTAGTTCCGTGCCGTGAAGGGCACCGGCCCCGCGACCAGGGCGTGGGCCTTGGGCAGCAGCCAGAGGATGCCGGTGGCCATCATCGCCACGGCCCCGCCGCATGCGGCCAGAAAAAGCACCCAGTTCCGCGCCAGCCGCAGACATTTGCGGATCTTCCACTCCCGATAGGTCATCCGCCTGGCGGGCGATCGTTTCTGCATATCAGTTTACCCCATCTCTTTGGATCATTTTCTATCGCTGCGGTGCAGCCTGTTCAGGATACACCTTATTTATGAACATTTATACTTCCTGCGCCTTCTGGCTGCGGATATCCTGCCCGGCAAACAGGCAGGGCACGAAGGCCGACAGACGGCTGGAGATTTTTTCGGTATAGAGCTTTTCCAGCAGCGCGCCGTCCGTGATGTTGGTGGTGACGATGGTGGGCAGGTGCGCCCCCAGCCGGTTGTTGAGCAGACTGTACAGGGTGCTCAGGAAGAAGTTGGAATTGAACTCGGTGCCCAGGTCGTCCAGAATGAGCAGGTCGGCCCCGGCTGCGGTCTGCAGCAGGGTCTCCTCCTCGCCGCCGGGGTCTGCGCCAAAGTGCAGTGCTTCCAGCTTGGAGAAAAAGTCCGGGCTGGACACATAAATGACATCGAAATCTTTTTCCAGCACGATGCCCGCAATGGCAAGGGCCGCATGGGTCTTGCCCAGGCCCGCATTGCCGAACAGCATCAGGCTCTCGCTGCTGCGGTCAAACTCTTCGGCATACGCGCGCAGCTCCGCCAGCAGACCGCCCATGTAGCTGCGGACCGGCTCGCCCAGCTTGTCGTCCATGGTGTTCGGGTAGTAGCGCAGCTCCATGGTATCGAAGCTGGAAATGGACAGGCTGGACAGGCTCTCGATCTCCTCGCGGCGGAGTTTCTGCATGAGCTTGTGGACGCAGATGCAGGTGTGCCCCTCGAACGTGCCGGTGTCCTGGCATTTTTTGCAGGTGAAATGCGGTTCCAGCGCATCGGCGGGGCGTCCGCTGGACGCCAGCAGGGCCGTCAGATCCTGTTTTGCCTTGGCCAGTGCGGCGGCAGCGGCGGTGCGGTCCTTGCCGGAAGCACCGGCCAACGCACAGCGCACGCCCCGCACCCGCACCTCTTCTTCGGCGTGGCGGAGGGCCGGGACGGCCGCTTCGGCTGCGGCGCGGGCATCCTCGGCGTTGGCGCGCGCGGTCTGACGCCGCAGCGCGACGGCCCGCATCGCCTCCTGATACAGTTCACGTTTGGTACGCATAATCTCTCCTTACTGCGATGCTTCGTCCGGCTGTTTCCGCAGGGAGCGGCGGCGGACAGCGTTTTTGAGGAAGTCGTTTCCACTGGGCGTCTCGCGGTCCACCCGGAGGTTCCGGCTGGCGCCCACTCCGGCCACCGGCCCGCGCACATCGTGGACGGTGCGCAGGCCCTTGGCGTTCCAGGTCTTGAGGATGCTGTTCCAGTACCACAGATCCCGCTTGGCACCGGCCTGCACGGCGGCTTCCTCCACCATGGCATCGTCGTAACCGTAGACCTCGTACCAGCGGGCAATGGCTTTGCGCCCGCCGAGGGTCAGTTCGCTTTCGGCAATGCCCAGCAGACCGCTGACGTACTGCTCCCGCTGGGCGCGGAGGGCCAGCAGCTGCAAGTGCGCATCTGCCTGCTCGCCGGACTCCACGCCCTCGGCGCGCCAGACCTTCAGCTCGTGGCTCACAGCCCCCATCGTCCGCTTGCCCCGGCTGGCCACATAGGCCACGCAGAGCATGACAGTCTCCGGCGCAAAGCCCTCGACAATGTACAGATTGACGAGCTTTTCCATCTCGCTGTGGGTCAGCGGACGGGCAAACCCGGCCTGTGCGCAGTCAATGAGGCTGGAGATCATCGGGTCGGTGCGGGAGGCCGCTGCGATCTCGGCCCAGGTCATGGGGGCCGGGGCGCTGGGTTCCTCGCCCGGTGCGGCGTTCTCCTCGTAGCGTTCCAGCAGGCCCGCACCGGCCCAGAAGGCCAGCGCGCTCTCGGCGCTCATCTTACTGCGGAGCTTGAGGTCTGCGCAGATCTTCTCCGGGTCGGTCACGCCGGTGGCCAGCACATACAGCGCCACTCGGACGTTATACTCCTCCGCGATGCCCAGCTTGGAAAACACCAGCTGCGGCACGGCGATGGCATCGCCCTTCTGCTCTTTCAAACGGTAGATCATTCAGTTTTTTCCTCCTCCGGCGCAGGCGGTGCCCACGGCTCACAATCCAGGATGGAGGGGGTGTTCTTCCAGCGCTCCGGCTCGGCCTCAAAGGCCTCCTTCATGCACTGCGCAGCAGCGGCGCGGCCCGCGTCGCTCAGCGGGAAGACTTCGCGGCGGCGCAGCGCGGGGTCGGTCTGGTCCAGCGCCCAGGGGTCCGGCCAGATGTCCACCGTGAGGATGGCCTCCTCTTTTTCGGCCCCCTCCCCGCCTTCCGGGTCAGGCACCGTGCGCTTGCCGGGCGTGAGCAGATACCGCATCCCGGCTTCGCTGCCGCTGTATGAATTTTTGCACTTGAAGTAGTGCAGCAATGGGACAAAGATCATGATACAGGTTCTCTCCAAAAACAGATTGTCCTTTTTAGTATAGCATTTTTTGCAGACAAAGAAAAGCCGCAGAGGTTCAAAAAAGAACCCCGAAAAAATGAATCAAAAAATAGTTGACAAACCCGCTCACCTTTGCTAAACTAATAGAGTAGCTTGCAGGGTTAGCTCATCCGGTAGAGCGACTGCTTCCCAAGCAGTAGGCGGCGGGTTCGAGTCCCGTATCCTGCTCCAAAATAAAGCGGCAGAGTGTCTGAATTTCAGATGCTCTGCCGTTTTTCATTTTTGTTCCCGGTTCAAGCTGTTTCCCGGTGGAAGGTTCCCCGTCAGATGGCACAACGGTGAAGAAATCCCCATGTTTCAATCCACGACCGGCACATCCAGCCCGAATTCCAGCGGGCGGAAGCGGGGGCAGACATTTTCGGTGATGCAGATGACCGATGCGGCCAGACGGCTGCCGATCTCGCAGGATTCCGCCAGCGTTTTGCCGTAGGTCAAGCCGATGACGGTGCCCGCGAAGAACGCATCGCCCGCGCCGGTGGTGTCGATGACGTTCACCTTCTTGGCCGGAACAATGCCGCAGTCCCCGTCCGCCTGAGCATAGACTGCGCCCTTGTCGCCCATGGTGACCACCATGCAAGGGATGTTTGCGCTCCGGACATTGGCCGCCAGCACCCGGCACATCTCCTCCGGTTCCAGATGGCCGTAATCGTCCGAGAAGAGCAGCCCGGCCTCCTGCTGGTTGCAGACGAAGCAGTCGATCTGCTGCAGATAGTCGCGGCGCTCCATGGCGATGCTCATGTTGGAGATGGCCGCGTAGACCCGCTTGTTGTACTTTTTGGCAAAGCGCAGCACCTGCTTGACCGTCTCTTTTTCCAGATCCAGCTCCAGCGCGATGCTGTCGCAGTCCTTGAAGATCTCGTCTCCCTGCGGCAGGCGATCCGCGAGGCGTGCAATATATACTGACGCAAAAAATTACAGCAAAAGAAAGGTACTCATGATCAGATTTACTCCCATAAAGCTCTCCGACAAGTCCTGGGTGGACGAGATCGTGATGAGTGAAAACAGCCCCAGCGCCGACTACAATTTCGGCAATATCTACATCTGGGACAAGCACTTCAAGCAGCTGACCGCCCGCTGCGGCGACCGCATGCTCACCAAGCTCCGCTATGACGGCAAGCCGACCTTCGTTTTCCCGATCGGCTCCGGCGAGCTGCGCCCCGCAATAGAGGCGCTGCGCGAATTCGCCGCGTGGCGCGGCTATCCGTTCTGTCTGCGCGGCATAACCGAGCAGCACCGCGAGATGCTCGAGGCGGAATACCCCGGCCGCTTCGACTACACCGAGGACGTGAACAACGCCGACTACATCTATCTCGCCGAAAAGCTTGCGACCTACTCCGGCAAGGCGCTGCACGGCAAGAAGAACCACTGCAACCGTTTCGAGGCGGAGTACGACTGGCGCTTTGTACCCATGACGCGCGAGCTTATACCTGCCTGCATGGACATGCTGTCGGTCTGGTCGGAAGATAACGCCGCCCGTCTCGACCCCAGCATAGCCTATGAGCACGACGCGATAATCCGCGCCTTCGCCGCCTTTGAGCAGCTCGGCCTTGAGGGCGGAGTGCTCTACGCAAACGGCGAGATAATGGGCTTCACCATGGGCGAGTTCGCGAGCCGCGACACCTTTGACGTGCACTTTGAGAAGGCGCGCGTCGATATAAACGGCGCGTACCCGATGGTGTGCCGCGAGCTGACGCGAATGCTGATGGCAAAGCACCCGAACCTGAAATACATGAACCGCGAGGACGACATGGGCTCCGAGGGCCTGCGCCGCGCGAAGGAATCGTACCAGCCGACGGTGCTGCTGGAAAAATACACAGCCGACTGGAAGGAGAGCTGAACCATGCGCCTGCGCAAAACGAACCCCGGCGATCTGCCGCAGCTGAAGGCGCTCTGGGCGCTTGGCTTCGGCGACACGGAACAGGAGATCGAGGCGTTTTTCGCCATTTCCTATCCCACC
>OLYI01000738.1_pt1 | contig 10792 bp, 7 predicted proteins | sample 1644251 | NCBI WGS metagenome assembly OLYI01 (sample SAMEA103958140, study PRJEB25191) | human gut metagenome | biome: human-associated habitat [ENVO:00009003]; feature: intestine environment [ENVO:2100002]; material: feces | place: Germany | collected 2013/2015 | reverse complement strand
GTTGTTCATTGATGAGGCATATGCACTCGTATCTAACGCTGCTTATGACTACGGACATGAAGCAATCAACACCCTCGTGAAGCGCCTGGAGGATTCACGGAGAGATTTTGTTTGCATCATGGCCGGCTACACAAACGAAATGAATCAGATGTTGAGCAGTAACCCCGGACTTCGGGATCGCATTCAGTTTTATATTGACTTTCCGGACTATTCAGCAGAAGAACTGGTGCAGATATATTGCAAATATGCGGAGTCAGAAGCGTATCAGTTAGGCGCCGATGCAAAAGTAACGCTGCGGCAAATGGCTGAACAAATCATTCGTAATAAAGATGAAAACTTCTCCAACGCCCGGCTGATCCGCAAAGTCTTTGAGCGCACTCGTATGAAGCAAGCCATGCGTACAAGCGATAATATGATCAGCGCAGAAGATATTCAGGCGGTTTTCGCAGAAAGCGATATGCGCGCACTCTTGGACTCTGTGCAAGTACAAAGGCGTATCGGATTTGCAGGATAAGAAAACAACCACTTAGCGCCAAGAAATGAGTTCCCCGGAAGAAAACAAATAGACAGCGTCCCTTCCCCTCTGCTTTATGCCGGGGCAGCAGAAATTTTCTCCAGCAAGCTATAATCATGCTATACTTTTCCGGCAGAGTATGCTATGATTTAGCAGGTGTTCGGCCGGTCACGACCGAAATATCTTTTGAAGCGTTGGAAAAGATGCCTTTCCCTTATGATATGGAGGGCTCTGAAAATCTTTCACTAAGGTGACATACCCCTTAGGTTCCATTGCCAACAGGCGTGCGGGTTCGAGTCCCGCCGCCATGGGGGTGGAGTGCGCCATCGTGCCCACGGCGGTGCTCAGCGCCCACACGGCGTTTCCGGGCTTTGTCAGCCGGGATCTCAGCGACCAGCTGCCGGCCATCGCCGATCACTGGCGGTCCCAGCAGGTGCATTTTGACGCGCTCTATACCGGTTACATCGCCTCCGCGCCCCAGGTGCAGCAGGTGATGGACTTTTTCGACGCGGTGAAGAGCCCGGATACGCTGCTGATCGTGGACCCGGCCATGGCGGACCACGGGAAGCTGTACAGCGGGTTTGACGGCGCTTTCCCGGCGGCGATGGCCCGCCTGACGGCTCGGGCGGACGTGGCGCTGCCCAATATCACGGAGGCCTGCCTGCTGACCGGTACGCCGTACCGGGAGGAGGTGGACGAGGGCTTTGCCCGTGAACTGCTGCGGGGAGTGGCTGCGCTGGGGGCGAAGAAGGTGATCCTCACCGGGGTGTCCTTTGCGCCGGATAAGCTGGGCGCTATGGGCTATGACAGCGGCGCGGGGACGTATTTCACCTGTCTTGGTCTGCGGAACCCGGCCTCCTTCCACGGCACGGGGGATATCTTCGCCGCCGTTGTCACCGGCGGGCTCATGCGGGGCATGACGCTGGAGCAGGCGGCTTCGCTGGCGGTGGAATTTGTACTTGCCTGTATCGACGCCACGGCACGGGACCCGCAGGCCGGGTGGTACGGCGTGGAGTTTGAAAAGGCGCTGCCGCTGCTGTGCGAACGGGTGCGGGAGCTGCCGGAGAACTGAAAAGAAAACAGCCCTGCGGCGCTGCCGCAGGGCTGCTGTGCATTTATTCGGGGTCGCCGTCCGCGTGCTCCGTCGGTTTGTCTTCGGCGGGGGTGCCTTCCGGGGCCTTATCCTCCGGCTTCTCATCGTAGTCCGGCATGGGGATGGGCTCGGACACGATGTTGATGTGCCTGGCGGGGGCCTCGATGGTCTCCGGTACGCTGGGCCGGAAGGCGGGCTGGCTGCTCTTGCTGGCGCCGTAGTTGTCCACGGTCTCCGGGTCACGGCCCTCGATGATGGCCATCATCTCCTGGCCGGTGATCGTCTCCTTCTTCAGCAGATAGGCGGCGATCTTGTCCAGCAGTTCCCGGTTCTCCCGCAGGATCTGCTTGGCCTCCTCGTGGCACTGGCGCAGGATCTTGATGGTCTCGCGGTCGGCTGCGGCGTAGGTCTCCTGGGCGCAGGTCATAGAGTAGCCGCCGTCCAGATACTGGCTCTGAACGCTGCCCAGGGCCATCATGTCGAACTCATCGCACATGCCGAAGCGTGCCACCAGGTTCCGGGCCATCTCCGTGGCGCGCTCGATGTCGTTGGCGGCGCCGGAGGTCATGGTGTTGCACACCACCTCCTCGCTGGAGCGTCCGGCCAGCAGGGTACGGATCTCGGTCAGAATGTCCTCGCGGGACATGAGGAACTTTTCCTCCTCCGGCAGGTGCAGGGTGTAGCCCAGCGCACCCTGGGTATGGGGTACGATGGTGATCTTGCTGACGGGCTGGGCATTCTTCTGCTTGGCCGCCACCAGCGCGTGACCCACCTCGTGGTAAGCGATGATGCGCTTTTCCGCCTCGGTGATGACGGTGCCCTTCTTCTCGCTGCCGGCGATGACCAGCTCAAAGGACACCAGCAGATCGTCCTGATTTACGGCCCGGCGGCCCTTACGCACGGCCCGCAGGGCGGCCTCGTTTACCAGGTTGGCCAGGTCGGCGCCCACGCAGCCGGCGGTGGCCTGGGCGATCTTTTCCAGATTTACGTCCTCGGCCAGGCGGATATTGCGGGTGTGGACCTGCAAGGTGGCCAGACGGCCGGCCAGGTTGGGCCGGTCCACGGTGATGCGCCGGTCGAAGCGGCCGGGGCGCAGCAGCGCCTTGTCCAGTACCTCGGGGCGGTTGGTGGCGCCCAGCACGATGACGCCCTTGCTGGGGTCAAAGCCGTCCAGCTCGGCCAGCAGCTGGTTCAGCGTCTGCTCGCGCTCATCGTTGCCGCCAAAGCGGCTGCCGTCGCGGGATTTGCCGATGGTGTCGATCTCATCGATGAAGATAATGCAGGGAGCGACCTTGGCGGCCTCCTTGAACAGGTCGCGGACGCGGCTGGCGCCCACGCCAACGAACATCTCCACGAAGTCGGAACCGGAGATGGAGAAGAAGGGGACGCCGGCCTCGCCGGCCACAGCCTTGGCCAGCAGGGTCTTGCCGGTGCCGGGGGAGCCCACCAGCAGCGCGCCCTTAGGCAGCTTGGCGCCGATGGCGGTGTATTTGCCGGGATTGTGCAGGAAGTCGATGATCTCCTCCAAAGACTCCTTGGCCTCGTCCTGACCGGCCACATCCTTGAAGGTGACGCCGGTGGACTTCTCCATGTAGACCTTGGCGTTGGCCTTGCCCACACTGCCGATGCCGCCGAAGCCGCCGCCTCCGGATTTGCTCATCAGACGCATGACCAGCATGAACGCGCCCACGATGAAGATGGTGGGCAGAATATACTGGATCATGATCATCAGGAAGGGGCTCATCTCGGCCTTGTAGAAGCCGGTATAGGCCACATTGTGCGCCTCCAGCAGGGGGAGCAGGTCGGCGTTGGAGAGGTACACGGTGTACAGCGTCAGGCCGGAGTCCTTGGACTGGGTGTAGGTTTTTGTCTCCGTCTTGCCGCCGGAGGTGACCTCCTCGGTGAAGACGTAGCCGTCCACAGGGGTGACATAGATGGTGCTGTCTTTGAACAGGACCTCCTTCACCTGATCCTTTTCGATCATGGAGATCATGTCGCTGTATTTGATCTCGTGACTGGTGCTCTTATTGGCGGCGTTGTTGTTGTAGGCGTTGAAATACTGGAACGCCACCGTCAGCACCAGTGCCCACGCGATCAGCGTGAGAACGCCGCGGAAACCGCCGTTTTTGCCGTTCTTGCCGCCGCGGTTGTTATTGTTGCTGCTGTTGTTATTGGACATATGTTTATCCTCCGTTTGACTTGTGAGGGGAATATAATTTCTAATCAGTATACCACACCTGCCCGAAAGTCTCAAGGCAAAGGCAGAGGGTTTTCCTGTAAAATTTCTATGAATGTGCCTTTATATTGACGAAAGGATGTGGTATACTGATGACAATTATATGGATCGCGAGGTATGCCCCATGAGAGAGATAAAGGACACCGAAAACAGACGGCCTCTGCCCGACGCCGAGGCGGACGGCATCATCGAGGGCCGCAACGCGGTCATCGAGGCCCTGCGGACGGAGACGGCCATCGACAAGATCTACATTGCCAAGGGCGAGACGGATAAGACGCTGGGGCACATCGCCTCCAAGGCCCGCGCCGCGGGCATCGTGGTGGTGGACGCCGACCGGCGGAAGCTGGACGCCATGAGCCGCACCCACGCCCACCAGGGTGTCATCGCTCTGGCAGCCGTGCGGGAGTACGCCACGGTGGAGCAGATCCTGCAGTCCGCCGCCGACAAGAGCGAGGCGCCGCTGCTGGTGGTGTGCGACGAGATATCCGACCCCCACAACCTGGGCGCGATCCTGCGTACCGCCGAGTGTGCCGGGGCCCATGGGGTCATCATTCCCAAGCGGCGCAGCGCGGGGCTGACGGCCATCGTGGCCAAGACCTCTGCCGGCGCGGTGAGTTATATCCCGGTGGCGCGGGTGCCCAACATTCCGGCGCTGCTGAAGGACCTGAAAAAGCAGGGCGTGTGGGTGTTCGGCACGGCGGCGGACGGGAATACCACGCTGTACAATGCCGATCTGAAGGGGCCGGCGGCCATTGTCATCGGCTCCGAGGGGACGGGCATGACCCGCCTGGCGGCGGAGAATTGCGATTTTCTGGTGAGCATTCCCATGAAAGGAAAGATATCCTCGCTGAATGCCAGCGCGGCGGCGGCCATACTGCTGTACGAGGCTGTGCGGCAGCGGGGATAACGGAAAGCGACGCGGAACAGGACGAAAACAGGAAAGAACAGCATGAGAAGGCGACGGGACGAGGAACTATACGGCGCGTTCGACGAGCAGGAGGACGAGCTTTCACTGGAGGCCATCCTTGCCGAGTACGGCAAGGGTGGGCGTCAGCCTGTCCCGACGGAGGAAGCGGCGGCACCGGAGACGCCGGCAGAGGAAAAGGCTCCCGTGCCGGTATCGGAGGCAGTACCGCCATCTGAGACGGAGGCCCCGTCGGAGCCCGCTGCCCCGGAGAAAAACGAGCCGGAATACGAGTCCCCCGCGCCGGATCGGGTGGCGTTGAAGGATATCATGTCCCAGACGGTGGACGCGGTGCTGGAGGACGAGGATGACGGCGTCATCGCCCAGCCGGTGCCCCTGCGGGAGCGTCTTGCGGCGGTGCTGGAGAGGTTCCACCGTCCGGCGGCGGAGCAAAGGCGCCGTCCGGCTTTTCAGGACACCGAGCAGCTGTTCGACGAGCCGGAGGAGGAACCGGAGCCGGAGGAACCACCGGAGCCGGAGCCCCTGCCGGAGGATGTGCTGCGGGATGCCAAGCGCCGCTGCAGCCGGCTGCGCGGCGGACTGATATGGGGGATGCTCCCGGCGCTGGCACTGGTGGCCGCGGCGGTGCTGCAGGAGTTGGAAAAGCTGCCGTCGGCATGGCTGGACGAGTCGCTGCTGCGGTGCGCCGCCCTAGGGGCGGGGCTGCTGCTGACGGCGCTGGCCTGTATGCCGGTGTGGAAGCAGGCTGCGTCGCTGCTGCGTGAGGGAAAGGCGGGCTGTGAGCTGTGCGCCGCTGTCGCCGTGCTGACGCAGCTGATCTGCTGTGTGTGCGGCGTGGTCACGGGCAGTACCCGGGCCACGCCCTATGCCGCCGCCGGCGCGCTGCTGATCCTGGCCTGCCAGTGGGGTTTGTACCTGGAGGCGTCGGCACTGCGGAACGCCTACCATCTGCTGGTGCTCAACGGCACCGTGCCCTATGTGGCGTCGGTGACGGCGGCGGGCGTATGCAGGCAGCAGGGGACGGCAGAGGGCTTTTACCGCCTGTGCAGCAAGCCCGATCCGGCGCGGAGATGGCAGAATTACGCCCTGCCGCTGGTGCTGGCCACGGCGGCGGTGCTGTCCGGCGTGGTGTGCTTTTCCGGCGGGAATATGAGCGATTTCCCCTGGGTGCTGACGGCGCTGACCACCGCCGGCGCGGGGCTGGGGATTCCCCTCAGCGGGGCTCTGCCCATGTACTATCTGTCCCGGCGGCTGAGCCGCAGCGGCTGCGCCGCCGCAGGCTATGCCGGGGCGAAGGCGGTCAGCCGGCCGCGGCGGCTGGTGCTGACGGACGACGATCTGTTCCCGGCGGGAACGGTGACACTGAACGGCTATAAGGTCTTCGGCGAGGAGCGCAGCCGCGCGGTGTCCTACGCCGCGTCGGTAGCCAGGGCGGCTGGCAGCAGCCTGACGCCGCTGCTGGAGCGCCAGCTCACCGCCGAGGGAGGTTTTCACCTGTCGGTGGAGTGGGTGAACTACTGCGAGGAGGGCGGCGTGGAGGCCAATATCCGGGGCGAGACGGTGCTCATGGGCAGTGCGTACTTTATGAAAAAGCGCAAGGTGGCCCTGCCCCGGGATATGAAGCTGTCTACCGGTGTGTTTCTGGCGGTAGACGGGGCGCTGACAGCGGTGTTTGCCGTGAAATATCAGCCCTCCCGCAACGCGGAATGGGCCCTGCGGACGCTGAAGCGGTTTCACATCGTGCCGGTGCTGGCCGTGCGAAGCGGCAACGTGACACCGGGGCTGATCAAGCGGAAATTCGGCGTGGACGCCAAGCCGGTGTATCCGGACGTGTCCACGCGGCTGGCGCTGGCCCAGCTGGCGGAGCAGCAGGGCGAGCAGCCCTGCGTGGCCATCTGCCGGGAGGGGCTTATGCCGCTGGTGGAGTCTGTGGCCGGGAGCCGCCGGGCGGTGAAGGCTGTACGGACCGCCACCATCCTTAGCTACATCGGCGCGGCGGCAGGCGTGGCGCTGGCCTACTATCTCACCTCTGTGGGCAATTTTGCCCTGCTGACGCCCATTGCCATGGTGCTGTATCAGGTGCTGTGGCTGCTGCCGACGCTATTGCTGGCGGGACTGGTGAAGCACTATTGATCCCGGGGGAATTTTGCGCCCTGCCTGCGCCAGCCCTTCTCGATGTATACCCGATACGCCGTCGCCGGTCTGCCATCGGCAGGACGGAAGATCTCTCCGATGTGGGGAGATAGTTCGCTAATGGCAGAAAGGGAAGCGCACATATGGAAAAGTACAGGACAACACTGCCGGCGGGGTATCGGGAAGTCGATGTCATCGATATAAAGAACGACAAAAGAGTGAGGGTGTGGGGAGATATCCTCTCCGTACTGCTGATGGCGGCCACGGCAGGGGTCGGCTGTCTTGCCGTACCGCTGGCGGAGCTGATACACTTTGATTATACGGATTTGGCAGCGTTGCTGTCCGTGCTCCTGCGGCTGATTGCCGCGGGCCTGGGTGGGGTCGCCGTGGTCGTGCTGACCTGTCTGCTGGCTGCTGCCTCCATACGCTGGTGCGGGGCGGGAAAGACGAACTTCAGCATTACCAAAGGGTTGGTCTGTACGGTGGGCTGTGACGGATATTTCAGCCGTGGGGCATATGCGCGGTACACCCTGACCGCGCCGGCGATACTTTTTGCGGTGATCCTGTTGGCGGCGCTGGTGCTGCCGCGAAGCTGGTTCTGGGTGGCGTGGTTCTGGCAGATGAACAATATAAGCCTGATGGGAATGACCCTGTATATGCACCGAAGGCTGCGCCGCCTGCCGGAGGATATATGGATACAGGACGGCGGGACGGTCGTAACGGTATATGCGCCGCGGGACATTGGCGAGATGAACAGAGAATGACACTGCTGGTTGTACAAAGTGACGAAAAGTGCGGGATACTCCCGCACTTTTCCCACAAATATCTAAATTAGAGGTTGTCAGGCTTGAAGAAATACTATATAATCGATACGTTGAGCTACTGTCCGCGGCTGTGGGCGGCGGACTTCAAGAAAATGAAGGGAGAACATCATCACTATGACTGCTAACGACATTCGCAATATCGCCCTGCTGGGTCACGGAGGCTCCGGCAAGACCTCTCTGGCTGAGCAGATGCTCTTTATGACCAAGGGTACTGACCGTCTGGGCAAGACCGCCGACGGCAACACCACCTGCGACTACGACGCCGAGGAGACCAAGCGCAAGATCTCCATCTCCCTGGCCTTTGCCCCTGTTATGTACAAGGGTAAGAAGATCAACGTCATGGACGCTCCCGGCAACTTCGATTTCTCCGGCGAGGCCGTGTGCGCCATCCGCGCCGCCGAGTGCGCCGTCATCGTGGGCAACGCCAAGGACGGCCTGTCCGTGGGTATGGAGCGTACCTGGAAGATGCTGGGCAAGAAGCCCCGCATGATGTTCATCAACCGCGTGGAGGAGGCCAACGCCGACTACGCCTCCTGCGTCGAGGCCATCAAGGCCAAGTACGGCACCGCCATCGCCCCCATCGTGGCCACCAAGGCCGACGCCAACAAGGCTGTCACCGTCATCGTGGACCTGCTGCACAACAAGGCTTACGATGCCAAGGGTGAGTGCGCCATCCCCGGCGACATGGCCGACGAGGTGGAGGCCCTGCGCGCCGAGCTGATGGAGGCCGCCGCCGGCGCCGACGAGGAGCTGATGGAGAAGTTCTTCGAGACCATGGAGCTGTCCGCCGAGGATATGGCCAAGGGCCTGAAGATCGGTGTGCGCGACGGCAGCGTGTGCCCCGTGCTGTGCGGCTCCGCCGTCACCGGCATGGGCGTGGATATGCTGATGCAGACCATCGTGGACCTGGTGCCCGTGGCCACCGATATGCCCGCCGAGGCCGCTGAGGATGACGACGGCAACCCCATCGAGGTGGCCTACGATCCCAACGGCACCACCGCCGCCTTCGTGTTCAAGACCATCTCCGACCAGTACGGCAAGTTCTCCATGATCAAGGTCATCCGCGGCAAGGTCACCAGCGATATGTCCCTGTATAACATGACCACCGGCAACACCGAGAAGCTGGGTCGCCTGTACACCATGAAGGGCAAGAAGGCCGAGGAGACCAAGGAGATCTGCTGCGGCGACATCGGCGCCATCGGCAAGATGGACAAGGTCAAGACCGGCGACACCCTGTGCGAGCCCAAGACCTATGTGAAGTTCGCGCCGCTGGCCTTTGCTCCCGCCTGCTACGAGCGGGCCATCTCCCCCAAGACCAAGCAGGAGATCGAGAAGCTGGGCACCGGCCTGAACAAGCTGAACGAGGAGGATCCCACCTTCTCCGTCACCAACAACGCCGAGACCCACCAGACCGTGATCTCCGGCGCCGGCGACATCCAGATCGACGTGCTGTGCAGCAAGCTGAAGAGCCGCTTCGGCGTGGACGCGGAGCTGGATACCCCCCGCGTGGCCTATCGTGAGAAGATCCGCAGCACCGTCCGCAAGCAGGGCCGCTATAAGAAGCAGACCGGTGGCAGTGGTCAGTTCGGCGATGTCCATATCATTTTCGAGCCCCAGACTGAGCAGGAGGATATGATCTTCGAGGAGAACGTGTTCGGCGGCTCCGTGCCCAAGAACTACTTCCCCGCCGTGGAAAAGGGCCTGCGCGAGAGCTGCCTGCACGGCGTGCTGGCCGGCTATCCCGTGGTGTTCCTGAAGGCCACCCTGGTGGATGGTTCCTACCACCCCGTTGACTCCTCCGAAATCGCGTTCAAGCTGGCTGCCAACCTGGCCTTCAAGGCCGCGCTGCCCGAGGCCAAGCCCGTGCTGATGGAGCCCATTGGTGAGCTGAAGGTCACCATCCCCGACAGCTATCTGGGCGATGTGATGGGCGATCTGAATAAGCGCCGCGGCCGCGTGATGGGCATGAACCCCACCGGTGACGGCGAGCAGGTACTGGAGGCTGAGGTCCCCATGGCCGAGATGATGAGCTACGCCATCGATCTGCGATCCATGACCCAGTCCCGTGGTACGTTCACCTTCAACTTCGTCCGCTACGAGGATTGCCCCGCCGCGGCGCAGGAGAAGGCCATTGCCGAGGCCAAGGCTCTGGCCGATGCCGAGTAAATTGAAATAAGGAGCCCGGTACGCTGTGCGTACCGGGCTCCTTTGCATATTTTCCGCACCGATAGGGGAGGCTAACAGGCACTGGAAAATTTTTTTGGAAAAATGCAAAAAACCTCTTTACAAATCCAAACGGGTGTGCTATTATACTAATGCAAACGATAATTGTTAGCGATAAGAGAGGAGCGCCGCAGATGGATAACACACGGTACAGCCCCAAGCGGGACGCCATACTGCAATGCCTGCGCTCCACCACCTGCCACCCATCGGCGGAGTGGGTGTACAGCCAGCTGAAGCCCCGCATACCCGACCTCTCTCTGGCCACCGTCTACCGCAATCTGGCGCGGTTCCGGGCAGAGGGCGCGGTGCAGGTCATCGGCTGTGTGGACGGCGAGGACCGCTATGACGGCAACACCGCCCCCCACGGGCACTTCGTCTGCCGCACCTGCGGCGCGGTCATCGACCTGCCGCCCATCCCGGTGGAGCTGCCGGATATGACAGCTGTGGGCGAGGCGGACAGCTGCGGCGTCGTGTTCTACGGCCGCTGTAACGGCTGCCTGGCCGAGAAGAAAACCAGTTGACAAATGCCGCTGCGGCGGCGTCAAAATAACAAACACAACGACATGAATACATTTATGGAGGTAACGATTATGAAGAAGTGGGTCTGTCCTGTTTGCGGTTATGTTCACGAGGGCGATGTTCCCCCCGCCGAGTGCCCGGTCTGCCACGTCAGCGGCGACAAGTTCCTGCTGCAGTCTGAGGAGAAGTCCTGGGCCGCCGAGCACGTCGTGGGCGTAGGCAAGGTCTTTGGCGACGATGTCCCCGAGGATGTCCGCAAGGAGATCATCGACGGTCTGCGCGCCAACTTCGAGGGCGAGTGCTCCGAGGTCGGTATGTATCTGGC
>OLYI01000732.1_pt1 | contig 10859 bp, 7 predicted proteins | sample 1644251 | NCBI WGS metagenome assembly OLYI01 (sample SAMEA103958140, study PRJEB25191) | human gut metagenome | biome: human-associated habitat [ENVO:00009003]; feature: intestine environment [ENVO:2100002]; material: feces | place: Germany | collected 2013/2015 | reverse complement strand
AAGCGTTTTGGCGGAAACGAAGTTTGCCAGCGGGTAGGTGAGCAGTATCGCAAGCGGCGCTGCGCACACGAAAATGCCGGAGAGAATGTGAGCAAAGGATGAAAAGTCCTTGCTTATTACGGCTGCAATGATGCTCAAAACGAGCGCTGCAACGACGAAATACGGAGTGAGCACGCCGAAAACCGACTCGTCGGGCCCGTCCTCCTCCGTGCGGCGAACAATGCCGTCAAGGGGCTTTCTGCCCTTGACGAGCGTGATATCTCCGCCGGAAAGCTCGGCTTCGGCCGTAACAACATAAGGATGCTTTGATGCTGCGGCGGTGTTCAGGATTATCTTGTTGCTGCGCGCATTCATGACGCTTCCGAGCAGCGTGAATGCGATCGTCAGCGCCGGGATGACGCAGAATGGAACGACCTTTTCGCTCACGCTTGCCGCCGAAAGAAAAGCGTCGATCATGCAAAGCAGGCAGGATATGGCAATAAGCGCGCTGGCGTGCAGCTTAAACCGCACTATGCTCATGATGCCGGTCGTTATTATATCAAGTCCGCAGAACATTACGGATATCATCATGATAAGGCACACGGCGCTTTTTACGCCTGCATCGGCAAGTGCGCCTGGAACGGGAAGCCCGTAGGATATGTATGCCATCAAAACGCACAATACAAAGGCAATCCGCGTTCTGAGCCTCAGTCCGGCAATGTGCTTATCGTAAAACCTTGCGGCCTTGTCCGGCTGCATCTCCTCGCCGAGATCTTCCGACTCGTAACTCGTCTCGCCGAGAGTCACCTGACTCTGTTTTATCTTCATTGCGATAAATGCAAGCGCGCTTATCACGGGAACGGCGACGGATTCGCGGAACGATTTAGGCTCTTTGCGAGCCTTCTCCTTTTTCGGCGGCTCGGGTTCAATGACGGTGTAATCGGCGTCGGCGGCATATTTGTCGCCGGTTTCCTCATTTATGCCCGAGCCTTCGTAAAGCTCGGGTTCCGCTTCCTGCTCATGATCGTCGGAAACCTCGTCGCGCACCTTTGTCTGCTCTGCGGCAGATACGGGCGGCTCAAAGGTCTTAGCGGAAAGCGAAGCTTCCTGCTCGCGCAGCTTTGTCGGCTCCGGTTCGGATTGCGCCGCCTCCTCCCGGACAGGTTCAGGCTCGATGATGCGCCACTGCGGCCGGGGAGAATGCTTAAACTCGGCGATTATGCGGTCAACCTCGTCAAGCTCCGAGCTACTATCCGGCACTGCGGAGCTGATAGGCTCGGCAGACTCGGGATTTGCCTCGTTTGTCTCAACAGGCGCGCCGTCGGACTCAAACTCACGCCGTATCCGCTCGGGATCGAGCTTTGACGTGCTCTCTGCGCCGTCGTCTTCCGCTTCAAACTCCTCGATGATCTGCGTTGCGTCAAAGTCAAAGCCGTCCTGCGGTGCCGAAGCCTCAAAGCCGTCGTTTACTACAGCTGAGAACACCTGGTCGGACTTTTTCGATGTGTCCATTACCGGCACACTCGGCTCAAAAAACGGCTTTTCGGATACAGGCTCCTCGTCAAGCGCCCCGAACTCACTTAATATACTGTCAAGATCAAAGTCGAAATTGACAGAGTTTTTGTCATTTGAAGATGAACTCATAAATTAACCTCGGTCAGCCTCTGCGCTGGCGCAGGACTTCGTACATGATTATTGAGGCGGCGGCGGAAGCGTTCAGAGAGTTTATCTTGCCTGCCATGGGGATGCTCACGATAAAGTCGCAGTTTTCACGCACGAGCCTGCCCATACCGTCGCCTTCAGAGCCGATAACAACGGCGCAGGAACCGGTGAAATCCGTGCTCCAAAGCTCGCTGCTGCCGCCGGCTGCCGCACCGTAGACCCAAACGCCCTCGTTTTTAAGCTCTTTAAGAACGGAAGGAATGTTAGGCACGCGTGCTATCTTCATGTGCTCGGCAGCACCTGCCGAAGCCTTGCCTACGATGGCGGTAAGCCCTGCACTGCGGCGCTTGGGGATTATAACTCCGTGCGCGCCGGCGCATTCCGCGCTGCGGATTATCGCACCTAAATTTCGCGGATCGCTTACCTCGTCGCATACGATGATAAAAGGCTGCTCGCCTCTTTCCCGTGCAAGAGCAAGGATGTCAGCCACCTCGCAGTATTCGTTAACGCCTACAAGGGCGATAACGCCCTGATGCGCCTTCGTGACCGACATGTTGTCAAGCTTCCGGCGGTCGGCATCGACGACGACTATTCCGGCCTCGCGCGCTTTCGACGCGATATGGCCGAGGGTCTTGTCCGTCTCGCCCTTGGCGATAAATATCTTATCTATGCTGCGGCCTACGCGCAGAGCCTCGACAACGGCATTTCTGCCCTCGATTATATCGTTTTTGATCTCAAAATTGTTTTCTTTGTTTTGCATTTCTTCACCCGTGCTCACATTTGCAGATAATAATACAAAATACATATTAACATATGCTTGCAAAAGTTTAAAGGGAAAAGTTTTTCCCTGCGACAATTTTTTTGTGGACATTATCACAATTTGGTTGTAAGATGCAAGGTAGCATACTGTAATATAAAATTAGTGTAATTATATCCTGCGAAAGGAAAGCGATATGAAAAAACTCAATAATAAAATCGACATGTTCTGTTACAGGCACCCGAGATTCGGCATTCCGAACCTGATGCTGTATGTTGTCGTTATAAGTCTTGCTGTCTGGCTGCTGAGCATTATGGACAGCAGCAGGATGCTGATGAGCTACTTCGCATTTTCGCCCGAGCTTATTTTAAAAGGACAGGTATGGCGCCTTATCACGTTTATGTTCATTCCGCAGGATACGAGCATGTGGGCGCTGCTGTTTTTCTATTTTTATTACTGGATAGGCAGCACGCTCGAACGCGAGTGGGGCACGGCGCGATTTAATATATTCATCTTCTCCGGTGTTCTGCTCACCATCATCTACGGCATGGTGATCTATCTTATCACCAAGCAGTCGGCAAGCATCGGAACGTATTACATTTATCTTTCGATGTTCTTCTCCTTTGCTACGCTTTATCCGGATACCCAGGTTCTTTTCATGTTCATTATTCCGGTCAAGATCAAGTGGCTTGCGTATATCGACGCTGCGTTCTTCATCTTTGAAATGATAGCAACACCGTTCCCGTTCAATCTGCTGCCGCTTATCGCAATGTTCAACTACTTCATATTCTTCGGCGCGGATCTCATTTCGGAGCTGCGGTCGAAGCGCGTGCACTACAGCAAAACAACGGTCAACTTCAACCGCGAAAAGCAGAAGATCAAATACGAGCAGCGCCAGAAGAACTACACCTATAAGTGCAGTGTCTGCGGCAGAACAGACGTGGATTTCCCCAATCTTGAATTTCGTTACTGCTCAAAATGCGCAGGCTACCACTGCTTCTGTCAGGACCATATAAACAACCACGTTCATTTCACTGAATAATAAAACAGGGTGGATAAGGATATGGAAGAGAAGAAAATAACGGCCAAGACAGTCGTTGGCATAGTGATATTCGTTGCTCTCCTTGCAGTGCTCGTCATGGTCGTGATGCGCGGCGTTGCGGCAAACAAGGCGCTTGAAGAAACCGCGGAAAGCCCGGCCGTAACGGTGCAGCCTACGCCGACCCCGACTCCGGTGGGCCTGCCGGACTTTAAGCCGCATTCCGTTGACGGAACAGAGCCGGAGAGACTCATTTCCAGCACGGCGATCATGGTTGACGGCGAGGTCGTCGAGCAGTACGAAAGCGATTACGAGATAAACTTCGACCTGCCGGAGAGATACACAGAGCTTGAGGGCATCGTCACCTTCCGCGGCGATAACTTCCGCAGCGGCGCAGCCTACGGTACGGCGGCGGTCAGCAGCAAAACGCTCACGAAGGCCTGGTCGAAATCGACAAGCGGCCTGAGCGATACCGACGGCATCTATTGGTCCGGCAGCGGCTGGACGGGTCAGCCGCTTATCGTCAAGTGGCCCGAGGCAACACGCAAGAACATAAGCGCAATGTACGACTGGGCGCGCGAAAAGGAAGGCCTTGTCGAGGTCATATACGCAACGCTTGACGGGCATGTGTATTTCTATGAGCTTACAAGCGGCGAATACACGCGCGAGCCGCTCAACCTCGGCTTTAACTATAAGGGAGCGGGTGCGCTCGATCCGCGCGGATATCCTATACTCTATGTCGGCTCGGGCGTTGACAGCGTAAACGGAAGATCCCGCGTCAAGGTCGTAAACCTTATTGACAACAGCGTTATGTTCGAGTTCGGCCACAATGAGACCTTTGCAAACCGCGGCTGGCATATGTTTGACTCTTCACCCCTCGTGAGCGCGGAGACAGATCAGCTCATCTATCCGGGTGAAAACGGAATACTCTACATCATTCATTTGAATACAAAATACAACGAGCAGACAGGCGAGCTGTCCGTCGATCCGGATAACATAGTCAAATGGAAGTATAACGGTGTGCGCAGCGGCAGCCGGTATTGGCTGGGCGTTGAGTCCTCGGCGGCTATAATCAATAACTATATTTTCCTTGCCGATAACGGCGGCAATCTCATGTGCCTTGATCTGAACACGCTGGAGCTCGTCTGGGTGCAGGATGTGCTTGACGACACAAACTGCTCGCCCGTTGTCGATATTGAGGACGGGCATCCGTATATTTACATAAGCACCTCGTTCCACTACGGCTGGCGCTCGTACTCAACGGCGGCGATACCCATTTTCAAGATAGATGCCGAAACCGGCGAGATAGTCTGGCGCACGGATTACACCTGCTACACCGTGCAGGATCTCTCCGGCGGCGTTCAGGGAACTATCGCAGTCGGCAAAAACAAGCTCTCGGATATGATATTTGTTCCCGTTGCGCGCACTCCGGGCGCAAGCTCCGGCACGCTCGCGGCGCTCAAAAAGGACACCGGCGAGGTCGTCTGGGAAAAGGAAACGTCAATGTACAGCTGGAGCAGCCCCGTCGATTTCTATGATGCCGACGGCAACGGCTATCTGCTCTACTGCAACTCGGGCTTTAATATGTTCCTGATCGACGGAAAAACAGGCGAGCAGCTCGACTACATGAACCTCGGCGGCAATATCGAGGCTTCACCGGCAATGTACGGCAACTATGCCGTCGTCGGAACGCGCGCAATGCGCACATATTGCATACAGGTGGGTTAATTTGTACATATAGAGGTAAAAGGAAAAAGGAAAAAGGAAGGGAAAAAGACAATGAAATACGCGATTTTTTACTTCAGCCCCTGCGGCGGAACAAAATCCGTTGCGGACATCATCAGCAAGGAGCTGGGCGACGCTCCCATGCAGGAGCTGACCACTCCGAGCATGAACACGGCCATCGACCATGATACGCTCACGTTCTTCTGCTTCCCGGTTTACGGCGGCAGGATACCCAAGCCCATGTACGATCGCATGAAGATCATAAGCGGCGATAAAACGCCATGCGTTCCCGTTGCCGTTTTCGGCAACCGTGCCGTTGACGATGCGCTGCTCGAGATGAGCGAGCTTGCCGAAAAGTGCGGCTTTGTGACCGTTGCCGGCTGCGAGATGGTAGCTCCGCACTCGATCGATCCTCAGTTCGGCGCAGGCCGTCCCGACGCAAGCGACAAGGCAAAGCTGCATGAGTTTCTCGAAAAGCTCAAGGCAGCCGAAAGCTTCAGCCCGGTTAAAATGCCCGGCGATCCCGGCTATGCCAAGAAAAAAAGCGCGGCGCTTCCGCTTTACCCCGTTGCGTCTAAGGAATGCATCGGCTGCGGCATCTGTGAAAAATACTGCCCGGCAGGCGCAATCAAGGGCAAGCATATGCGCACCGTTCCCACAAAGTGCATAAGCTGCATGCGCTGCGTTAGCATGTGCTCGACCGAGTCGCGCAAGGTCCCGGCACCTATGCGCCTTGCCGCGCATCTTACGCTCAAGAAGCTGTGCTCCGAGCGCAAGGAGCCTAAGTTTTATCTGTGATCTCATTCAATTGCAAAATATCTGACAATTACGTGTTGTGCTCGGTCGGATATATGTGATATACTTAAAAAAGACCTGAGGCAAATAAAATTGGAGCAAAGGAATAAGGAAGGAGCTACATATGGCAAGAGAAAAAATCATTGCGCTCGGCAAAAAAATGACCGACCGCATACCCTACAAGCTCGGACTTGAAAAGCTCACCGAGTCCGATCCCGAGTATTACGGCCTTGAGTGCGTCGTGACCGACGACGAGGCCGACGTTGCACTGGCAATGGATCTCCGCAAACCCACAACTCCCGAGAAGATCGCAAAGAAAATGGGCAAGCCCGTTTCCTACGTTCAGAAGATCATGGACGATCTGTCCGCCAAGGGCGTTCTGGAGTACAACTACGATACTCCCGACGGCAGCCGTCAGTATGTTCTGCCCATTTTCGTTCCCGGCGCTGCCGAGCTTATGAATATGAATCTCGAGCAGGTCGAGAAGTACCCCCAGATCGCAAAATTCTTCGAGCGCATGGCATTCCTGCCGCTGACGAAGATCACCCCCATGGTACCTCCCGGAGGCAACGGCATAGGCATGCACGTTATCCCCGTCGAGAAGGCAATACCGGCAACCAACGAGTCTGTCAGCATTGAGCATATCTCCCACTGGCTCAAGAAGTACGAGGGTCAGCTCGGAGTCGGCTACTGCTCCTGCCGCAACGCAATGCGCCTTATGGGCGAGGGCTGCGGCGAGATGCAGGATGAGCTGTGCATCGCCGTCGGCACCTTCGCAAGATACTGCGTCGAGACCGGCAAGGGCCGCTATATCACCCACGAAGAGGCGCTGCGCATCCTCAAGCGCTCCGAGGAAAACGGCTATGTCCACCAGATAACCAACATCGACGGCGAAGATAAGATCTTTGCTATCTGCAACTGTGCGCTCGGCTCCTGCTTTGCTCTGCGCACCTCCCAGCTTTTCCCCCAATATGTCCGCTTCCGCGTATCGCGCACACGTCGATAAGGAAAAGTGCGTTGCCTGCGGCAAGTGCGTTGAGGTCTGTCCTGCAGGCGCGGCAAAGCTCGGCCAGAAGCTCTGCACCAAGGACGGTCCCGTCGTGTATCCCAAGCAGCCTCTGCCCGATGATAACCACTGGGGTGAGCACATGTGGGATATGGACTATAAAAACAACAACCAGAAAAACTGCCACGAGAGCGGCACCGCTCCCTGTAAGGCAGCCTGCCCGGCGCACATCGCCGTTCAGGGCTACATCAAGATGGCAGGCCAGGGCAGATACCTTGACGCTCTCAAGCTCATCAAGCAGGATAACCCGTTCCCGGCGGTCTGCGGCAGCATCTGCAACAGAAGATGCGAAGATGCATGCACTCGCGGCCAGCTCGACCGCGCCGTCGCCATCGACGAGATCAAGAAGTTCATCGCCGAGAAGGAGCTGAGCGAAAAGACTCGCTATATCCCCGAAAAGCGCCGTCATAAGACTCCCGACACCGATTATGTCGAGAAGATCGCGATAATCGGCGCAGGCCCTGCCGGCATGAGCTGTGCTTATTACCTGGCCGAGATGGGCTACGCAAACGTCACCGTTTTTGACCGCAACCCGGTTCCCGGCGGCATGCTCACCCTCGGAATCCCGTCCTTCCGCCTCGAGCGCAAGGTCATAAATGCTGAGATCGATGTGCTCAAGAAAATGGGCGTAAAGTTCAAGTGCGGCGTAGAGGTCGGCAAGGATATCACCATCGACGAGCTGCGCAAGCAAGGCTATAAGGGCTTCTTTGTCGCCATCGGCGCGCAGAAGTCTGCAAAGCTCGGCATAACGGGCGAGGAGCTCAAGGGTGTTTACGGCGGCGTTGATTTCCTGCGTAACGTCAACCTCGGAAACAAGGTCGAGATCGGCAAGAAGGTCGCCGTTATCGGCGGCGGCAATGTCGCAATGGATGTTGTCCGCACGGCTGTCCGCCTTGGTGCCGAGGAGGCTTACATAGTCTATCGCCGCAGCGAGGATGAGATGCCGGCAGACAAGGAAGAGGTCGCCGAAGCAATGGCAGAGGGCGTGAAGTTCTGCTACCTCAACGCTCCTGTTGAAATCACCGGCACCGCGGCAGGCAAGGTCAACGGCCTGAAGGTCGAGATCATGGAGCTTGGCGAGCCTGACGAGAAGGGCAGAAGAAAGCCCGTCGGCACCGGCAAGTTCAAGACCATCAAGGTCAATTCCGTCATCGGCGCTATCGGCCAGACCATCGACTGGGGCGAGCTGGATATCGGCGCGCTCAAGACCGCCGCAAAGGGCGTTGCAATGGCAGACCCCGTAACGCTCCAGACCGCACAGGAGGATATCTTCGTCGGCGGCGACTGCTACACCGGCCCGAAATTTGCGATCGACGCAATAGCCGCCGGCCGCGAGGGCGCTATCAGCCTGCACCGCTATGTTCAGCCCGGCCAGAGCCTTACCCTTGCCCGTAATCCGCGCGATTTCTACGAGCTGGATAAGGACAACGTCGTGCTCGATATAAACTGCTTCGATGCGCCCGTGCGCCAGGAAGTCAAGCACGATCCGCGCAAGGCAAAGACCATGAAGAACGACCGCGTCACCTTCACCGAGGAGCAGGTAAAGGTGGAAGCCAGCCGCTGCCTGGGCTGCGGCGTGACGATCGTTGATCAGAATAAGTGCATCGGCTGCGGCCTGTGCACCACTCGCTGCGAGTTTGATGCGATCCACCTGCACCGCGATCACCCCGATGCAAGCAAGATGGTCAGGACCGACGACAAGATTCCGCCTCTGGCAGCATATGCCGCAAAGCGCGCGGTCAAGATCAAGATCAAGGATCTCAAGGAAAAACTCGCAAAGTGATCACATCGGAGGAAATGCCCCATGCATGAGCTCGGAACGGTATTTTACGTTATAAAGGAAGTTGAAAAGCTCTGCGACGAGAATAAGCTCACCAAGGTCGGAAGCGTCACGCTTCAGATAGGCGAGGTCAGCGGTATCGTGCCGGAATATATCGTCGATTGCTGGAACTGGGCCATAAAGGAGTCCAAGTATATGAAGGAGGCCGAGCTGAAGGTCGAAAAGCTCGAGGCGGTCACCTTCTGCGAGGACTGCAAGCAGACCTACCCGACGGTGAAATACGCAAAGGTGTGTCCGTATTGCCAGAGCGAGAATACATATCTCGTCACCGGCAACGAATACATCATAAAAGAGATCGAAGCAATGTAGATCAAAAATGTAAACTAAATTGAAAACTCCCGACCAATTCGGTCGGGAGTTTTTGTGCGGCAAAATGCACAAGCGGCGCAATAACTATTTATTTACTATTACTATTTAAGAAAAGAGCAAGATGTGTTATAATATATATCGAAGAGGGCAATTGACGGTCGCTGTCCCACCCTGCCGGCGCGAAAGTGCCGCGTTGCGACCTTCAATTTGGGAGAATATGCCCCGCAAAATACACAATGCACCGCACGGTTATCCCCCGTGCGGTGCAACTTTTTTGCCCTTTTTAACTCTCAAAACTATCAAAAGTGTACTTTTTGATAGTAAATCTCTTGCACGAAAAACGAGTTTGAAAGTGCTAACGACTGGCAAAAATGCAAGTATTTTTAGACAAAACGGGCGGTAAAGTATTGCTTTTTTGTGAATATTCTGTTACCGTACTATGTAATTACAGCTGATACCAAAAAGTACACCTTTTGATACCTGATCTTATAAAAAATAAATTTTTGGGAGGAAAAGATGAAAAAACGAGCATTAAGTCTGCTGCTCGTGTTGCTAATGGTCATGAGTCTGGTGCCTACAGGGATGATACAGGCAAATGCTGAAAGCTTTCAGTCAAGACTTTCGATGACACCGGAGAATGCACCGGCGTACTACACTACGTTAAATCCGTACTATACATCAGGATATGGTATGCCAAATTGTACATGCTATGCTTATGGCAGAGCTTACGAAATACTTGGAAAAAAACCGAATCTCAGCCTGGGGAACGCACAAGAGTGGTGGGACTATAATAAGAGAAATAATTATTATCCGTCTGGCAAAACACCGGCTCTTGGTGCGATAGCGTGCTGGAAAAGCGCATCAGGGACTATTGGTCATGTGGCCGTCGTTGAGGCTATAAACGGCGATACTGTGACTACATCTGAATCGGGATGGAATTATAAGTATTTTTGGACGACTAAGAGGAGTGCTTCAAGTTCGAATTTTAGCAGTTCGGAAGGGTATACGTTTCAGGGCTTTATATACATATTAGGAAATGGATCATCCGGGGGGCAAACGCCAAGCATATCTGTAAAAGAAAGAATAGCGCACAAATACAATATTACAGTTCCTGCTAATTATCTTCTCAAGAACTATACGTCTGAGCTTGACATGAACGCTAATAGTAAAAACAATGTTGAGAAGCAGAGCAGTTCCTATACTATTCGCAGCACGGAGCGAGTAATTCTTTCAAATGGCACTGTTCGCTATAAATGGAAATCGGGGGATACGCCGCCTAAGACGCTTTGGTTTAACTATGATTCTTCAGCTATGAGCGTAACTGCAATGCATGATTATAGTGATAGCGTTGTAAAGGAGCCAACTTGCACTGAGCAAGGGTATACAACCTATTGCTGTAACTGTGGTGAAATGTATGTTGGAAATTATGTGCCAGCGAAAGGGCATACTCCAATGGCTGTGGATTCGGGAACTGAGGCAACTTGTACCGAGCCAGGCTATACTGCATTTATAATGTGCGAGGTATGTTTTTCAACGCTATATGATTCACCAACAAGAATTCCGCCAAAAGGACATGAGTATAAATACGGTAAATGTACTCGCTGTGGAGAAGCCGACCCTGATTATATACCGCCAGCTCCAACAAACTTTGATGATGTGTCTCCAAACTCTTACTGCTATGATGCTG
>OLYI01000721.1_pt1 | contig 11001 bp, 7 predicted proteins | sample 1644251 | NCBI WGS metagenome assembly OLYI01 (sample SAMEA103958140, study PRJEB25191) | human gut metagenome | biome: human-associated habitat [ENVO:00009003]; feature: intestine environment [ENVO:2100002]; material: feces | place: Germany | collected 2013/2015 | reverse complement strand
CGCATAATTCTGTCATATTTAATACTGATAATACAACACAAGGAGCTGCCATCCGCAGTTCCTTTTTTTGATTCCGGAATCCATATGCCGTACAGATCGCCAGAACGCCGACTGCACCATAATCTGTATGCAGCGCATATGCAAGCGCCATAGATTTTACTCCGCCATCTGTTTCTGGCATCGACACCGCGTCCTCACCGAAGCGCCAACGGTCAAGATACAGCGCATCTCTCAATGACAGAACAGCCCACGAGAGCAGCTTCTCGTAGACGCAGAAGGCTTGCTTGGACATATTCATCTTGTAACATGTGAACGTCGCAAGCATTCCATAGTCAGATGGCTTTCCCGACGTGCTGTCAATTTTACACAGAAGGTCCATTTCATCGTCGGCAAGAAGAGACTTTGTAAGCGCCAGGCAGATATAGCCTATAAAATCATCTCCGTGTTCTTCAAAATCGTCTGCACCTATTCCTTTTGACGTCCACATGATAGACTTCCAACGGCCTTCCTCAAGCACGCCTGTCCCGAAACGCTGCAGCATCCGTTCTTCTTCCTCGAAATCATGAATGTGCCCTGCCGTATAATACGTGACCTGAACCAGTGAATAAAAAACAGCTCGTTCAGCCAGCGGCAGCTTCTTAAGCTTCAGGGGAATATCTTGCGTATTCTGCTTGTAAATAAGTGCTGCCAGCAGGCTTACGCGGAGCGCTCTTACCCGAGATGCATCAAGTTCATCCAAGTCATTCGGGCCTTTTACGAAAGGCGGGAGCCCTTCATAAATCCGGTCAGTCCTACGGACGGTTGGGATGATATATGCGTGTTTCGGAAGCTCCGGCTGACGTTTATCATCCTCCCACAGATAGTCCTCTGCATCGAGAAGCGGAATCACATATTTCATATCACTTATCGGTGGATTATCCACAAGGTACAGCTTGCTTTCGTCCTTAAGCGTTACGATATCAAGGATATCGTTTCCTCTGACAGAGACGATATTGAGGCTTCTATCGACGCCTATAACGTCATCAAGCATTGCTGCTTCTTTCAGAGCGGATAATTTATCCTTGTACCAAAGATAGTTATGCTCATTGCTGGCATAAAGTTCGATTGGCTCAGGGATACGACATAATCCAAAGAGCCTCCCTGCCCTCTCGTCAGCCAGGGCAGAGGTTCCAGAGGTCATATCCTCTCCGACCGAAAAGAACATGCCGGCATCATGCTTCTTCATTTGTTCGAACTTGTACCGCCATGCAGGATACACGCGAATCCCTTCTATCAATGCTGCGTAGAGTTCTACGTTGGTGAACGCATTGTACTGGATAGCGGCGATGAAAGAATCCCAGAGTGCAGAACCGTCTCCGATTGGGTCCCTCATGCGGAAGAAGGTCTTATAATCCCCTTCTTTGCAAAGTGCTTCCATATCTCGTGCAAATGCATTGACCTGGTCCTGGTACTCTTCATCCGAAGGCCAGCAAACGGTCGTTGGCTCCCCATCGAGAATGCGAAGAGAGAACACAACCATCTTGGAATTCTTTGAACTGAGTTGTTTATAGAACATCGCCGTTGGTTTTCCGTTTTTCCTTCTTTTCCCATATACCACATGGTATGCAGAGATATCGGGGAAACGCTCCATCCATTCGTTCAACGTGAAGTCTGGCTTACACCCAAATGCAATTGTGAACATTTCCGGGTCTTTTACGTTGATAAGGGGCATTGCCCCGTTGTCTAAGCTATAGTCCGTATCAAACTCGTAGAGCGGATTGGCCACAACTCTTTTTGCAAGGTCACTTAACATGATTACTCCTCCTTTTTTGTAATATATGAAAAACCAGACAGTTTCGATATTGAAACTGTCTGGTAGAATTTATATGGAATAAAGAAACGACTGCCGGCGTAATGCTTTGCAGAAAAGAAACGTTCCATCTGTGATGGATAAAGAGACATTTACAAGTATCAGTATACTGAATACCCATACAGAAATCAAGAGGTTTTGGCAAAAAAGCGCACATGATGGACGCGCAGAGCAAAATGAGGGGCTCTGTTTTGAGAAATCAGGTGGCCCCTTGGATTAGGCTTTTTCGCCCGCCTTGAAAACGTGCCACCCCATGGCGCTGAAAATGCTTTGAAGGCTCGTTTTATCAGAAACAAGGACGTTGTCGAAAGAGTCAATAAACTCCTTTGCTGCTGCATCTCCGAGGATGGCTTTCAGCTGTGCGAAATTTTGGACATCGAAAAGGACATGCTTCCCGGCGGTGGTGAGTTTTCGGAATTCTTCTTGCGGGTCTTCAAACAGCGACAACGCATCGACACAATCGTCGATGAGGATAGTTCCGCTCCCCTTCTGGTTCTCCGCGAGGCGGATGAGATACCATAGAAGTATTATGCTCAGGTCGCCAGAATGTGCCCAAGAGGGGCGGATAAACACGAGCGTCTTTTTGCTGCTCCATACTTGGTCGAACCGGAAGGAACTCTCCCCTGCCAGTTCTGCATGTAATTTCCCCTTGACCAGCTTGCTTAAGAGGAAAGCGCTTGCCATAGAAACATTCGCATATAGGTTTGAACTGCCATCCCGCAGCATCTCAAGGGCATCCTGCCGGGTATGCGCTTTCGGCTTCCGAACGCCGGCACGCGGCACCAGCGCACGAACACTTCTGGTTACCTGCTTCGAGAATGTGGCAGACAAGTAAACGTCCAAAACATCCTGGAAAGAATGAGCATCGCTCTTCTCTATTGCATACTGAATGGTCGCAGAAAACAGCGCAGAGCCCAGTCTGAAATAGAAGTCGCTATCAGAATGTGAAGCTGTCGGTGTCAGCATCTTGTAGATATTGGTTGCCCATTCACAGAAATCTTCTTCTGAGAAATTCTCACAGGGGCGGAGCTGCTGTAAATCCCAATGTTCCGTGCTTTCACCCTGTGTGTCAACTCGGACAATTTCGTATCCATGGTCTTTCGCGGCTTCTGAAGCGTGTTCTTCAAGAAATCCGAGTGGGTCTGTAGCGACGATGGGTTCTCCTCTCTCGATGGCTTCCAAAAGGTTCGGGAGCATGAAGTTGTAAGACTTTCCGCAGCCAGAAGGCCCGCAGCAGAGCACTCTTCGAGGCTCAGTGCTATCCAGCCCAGTCAGCTGGTCATTCTGCGTGGCGATGGGGATGCTACCTGATTGTTTTGTCAAGTCTGTATGTTGCTTCACAAATTCTCATCTCCTTTGTGTCTGAATTATACCATATATGGAACCATGTTGTCACTTGTGAGTGTATACGAAAGCATGATTTTCCCTTAACTTTCTGCCATATCTTGTATGGAAAAATTTTGAGGCATGGCAAACTGCGCAAAAAAGCAACCCGCCCGGTGCGATACTTCGGTATCGTGCTGGGCGGGTTGTTATGAGGTGACTGTTTTAATGTTCTCTTGGTTCTGCGTCAGGAAAACTTCGCGTATTGGATAACAGCACCGACCAGCATCAAGTCTTTGCTGGCCTGAGAGCGAAGCTGGGTAGCATCCACGAAGTCGCTGGAGCCCCAGCCGAAGCGCCATCTGTCGATGGCGTCAGCGTCTTTCAGTGCGCACAGAGCATCCCAGATATACTGAGAATACTGCCGCTCGGCGAACTTCTCATCGAAGAATGCCTTCGCTTCTGCGTTCTCCTTGCAGTGGTAGGTCATCAGGAACTCGGCGACATCGTCGTCATCCTCCCCGGTTTCCTCCATCCAAATGCGATAGCTGTCTGCACCGTGTTTGGAATTGATTTCCTCGTCCGTACGACCGGCGTCATGCCAAATGGCGGCGCGGATGAGGGAATTGAACGTCTCCGCGATAGCCTCAATCTCCTTGTTCGTTGCCTTCAGATTCGGTTCGACCACGTTGACGCGGTACAGGTAATCGGCAATGAAGGTCACATCCTGCACGTGCTTCTTATCGTGGTCATTCCAGGAGACGTAGGACTCAGCGGCATCATTGATTTCCATGTAGATATCGCTGATGTTGTAGTAAAACGCCTCGTATGCATTTCTCAGTTCTGCAGGATGCTGGACAATCTTATCCTGGAAGTCATCGATAGTCACGCAGTCGTGAATTTCGATGTTCTCCACTGTGCCCGGCACGACCATCACTTCTTCTTCGTGGCGGTCGGTGATGTAAGCCAGAAGCTCTTCCTTGTGGACGGTGCCCTTGATGACTCTGGCCGTTGCAGGGCAACGCCACGCTGCAAAGAAATATGCAGCCGTGAGGTTGAGTGTCCAAGAAACGGCCTTTTCATACGGTGTGCTCTCGTTGCCTTCACCGCGATAGACGGTGACGACATCCGGCAAATCCTTCATGGTGGTCATGGCTGCCTTCCTCTGGGCGTCTGTACGCCCATTCAGCAGTTCCATGAACTTATCCATGTTGTCCGTCAGAACGCCGCAGCCGCAGTCGCCGAAGGTGTAGAACGAAATGAATGCTTCGTAGAGCTCAGGACTGGGCCCGTAGTTTTCCAGCAGGTCGAGGATGAGTTGAGCGGCAATGTTGCCGCTGCCCTCAGAAGCCGAGCCAACCAGAAGTTTCTTGTAGTTCTTCTTGTCACGAACCTCCTCAAGCTCCTGGATATGCTTGGACAGTGCAACATCAAACGGCTCGTCGCGCCCGGGGATATCCAGAAGCTGGTCGCCGAAGATATTGAGCGTAATGAAGATGCCCTTATGGTCGTAGTAGGCCAGACTCGAAGGGAACGGACCGGACTTCGGGCAGATAACCTTATCCGCCGGGATGGCGGGGTATTTCTTCTCCCATTCCTCCTGCGTAAATCCAACAGGATAATGGTTCTGATTTGCCTTCTTCTTGTCTTCTTCCGTTTTGATTTCCGTAAGCGTGACATAGTCCGAAAGGCTATACTGCTTGTTCATACCGGAATAGATGGATGAAACGCTCATGATTACTCTCCTTTTTTGTGATGTGGGAATTCTATATGATTTTTGCTCCGCTGTCAATGCCGAAGCCGGATGTAGGCTACATCCGGCTTCGACAATTAAATCAGCATATGCGGGGGCAGGTCAGGTTCTCTGTGAACCGGCCGTATTCCACGATGTCCGATGATTCGAGAATTGTATTCTTCCATAGTAGAGGCTTGGGTATTTTCGAACTCGACATCCGGCATATCACGCAGAGGAGCGCTCTTAAAAGGCGTCCTTTTGCTGATTTCCCGGTTGCGGTCCTCTCTCTTCTGGAAGTCTTCACGAATCATGGCGAGTTCTCTATCATCCTCTTCCAGACACTCAACCTGGAAGGTGGTAGAAACCTCGCTCCGCTTCTCCTTCAGCTTTGAAAGGCACATATCCATCATCGCCTGGATGCTGGATGGTTTGGCCGTTTCCGTGCCTTCTTTCTTGTAGTACAGCTGCGCGTGTTCATCTGCGAATAAGGTCAGTCCGCAGTCAGCCAGATACCGGAACATCGTGCGGAACGGCGAAATCTCGCAAATCCGCACAGGGCCGGTGGCTGCCTCTTTCATAACAGCGCTCAGTTCTGCACCATCATGTACCTCATACAGCAGCATATTCAACACCTCCTCCCGCAAAAACATAGAGCTGCTCTAAAACCTTGACCATCGCCAAGGTATCAAGTCCGCAGTATAAGAGCAGGCCTTTGCGAATGGCTTCGACCTTCTCATACTCTTTGATTAAATGCAAGGACCCAAAGGTTTCCGATGCCTGGGCGCCGTTGTGTACGACGGGCAGTGCATGGTAATCCAGCGCAGGGTCACCGCCGCAGAGCGCCGGGAGCACCGCTTTGATGGAATAGGAACCATGCATAGACGGTGTTGTCACCCAGCCCTTCTGGAAAGGAATCATCAGGTCTACCATGTTATCCACGATAGACAGGAGCCCATCCGCGAGGTCGGGGAACAAAGCAGCCAGCTTCCGGCAAACCGTCTTCTCGAAAGAAGAGTTGTATGCCATTGACTGTTCTCCCATGGGTATGTCATGCACCAGCTGCTCTGCCAACGCACGTCTGGGGTCCTTCCCTGCTACTGCAAGGAATTCACAGTGCTCCAACTCTCCACCCAGTTCCTGCTGAATGTGCAGGCTATACTGGAACGGAATCTGCTGGAACGGCTGTGTCCCCTTATACGGCGGGATAGCCTTCTGAAACGACTCAAAATCCAGATAATACAGCGGATACTGAATCGTATCAAGAAACGCCGAAAGGTTCTTGTAGTCCAGCTGCAGCCGGGACATCTCCTTGCCGTCGATGCCTGCGGCCATAGCCTGTGCCTGAATCGCCTGTCTGCCAGTCAGTGCGCCCGGCGCATGGAGCATATCACGCGGCGTGACAATGCCCATTTTGTAGAGGTCATATTTCTTCTTGGCGGTCATACCGGCCATGGAGAATACGCTCTTTTCCGGGATATGATGGATGGCGTGGCAATATGCTTTTGCGGGGCACTCAAACGGCGTCTCACAGTGCATATCCAGAGATTCTTCCGGCTCATCGCCCTTACACAGAGCCATGAACTTTTCCAGATTGGCTTCGACATTGACCGCTTCCTTCTGGACGAAATCAGTAACTCGCTCCATCTTGAAGTAAGCATAGATGTCAAGGTTATCACCTCTGACGTAGTCACCGTTAGGATGCATAAGAAAGACGTTTCGGACAGAAAGCCCGAATCCCTTCAAAGCCTCACTTACAACATGGTACTGGAAGGTGACATCCTCCAACTGGCGCAGCTTTACGCTGGTCGAGCTCTTGACCTCGATGAGGTCGGCTGCTTTCCCCTCGATACGGATGATATCCGCAGAGCAAGAAAGCCCGTTGGCGAGGAATGTCGCCTCGCAGATGACCTTGTTGCCGGCGTCAATGAGCCGGGCGGTCTCCTTTGCCATCTCCCCCGCCCTATTGAGCGGTACGGTAACGGCTCCGGGAAAATACGTTCTGGCCAGCTCGCCGACCTCGTTGCCTTCGGTCGTACGGATATTCTCTTCTTTTTCGAGAACATCGCCTTTGTTTGTTGCCAGCCATAGCAGCTTCTCACATTGGCAGCCTTGCATGTACTGGGTCTTTGAAATTGCGTTCATAATGATTACTCCTCCTTATTTTAGTTTTTTCTGTTGGAATATAAAAAATCACCACCTCAGGACATCCATGAGATAGTGACAGAACTGAAGATATTTAAGATACGACCGCCAATGATGACGGGAAAGAAACTTTTCCATTTGACAGGAAATAAAAGAGAGACATTTACAGTATCAGTATATCTGACACGGCTGCTGTTGTCAATTTATTTTTCGCCGGCAAACTGAATTTGCTGTTTTGCCTCTACGGGAAAACTGGGTTCTATTCCCTTTGCTCCGGGGAGGGCACCTCACGACCGTATGCCGGAAAGGCGCCCTCTCGCTCGTTTTTCATGCGCCGGGTACAGAGCTTAAACTCACGCATCCAAAAGCGGATACGACAATGCAATGCCTCGGTATTCCGCAACGTACTTGCTACGGCAACTCACGTTTCCCTGTAGGGAGCGACGGCCCACACCGTGGCGGCAAAGAGAGACAATTACGCTACAACTCACGCACCTCGTAAGGAGCGCGGCGCAATGGGGTTGTCAGTTCTCGGGACGGGGAGATATAAACGTGACCCTGTCCCCTGTGTAAATGGCGTAATCTACCCCATAGCAAAACGGAGGGTCAAGCGCCGGGAGGATTTCTGCACCTGCCAAGCGGTTGCAGATATTTGTCGTAAGCACGATACTCCAATTATCAGCGTCAGGAGCGTTTTCATCCCATTCGTTTGAAAGGTCGATTTCATGCTTATCATCGTACCTCTCAAGGAATGCCTCCATAGTCGCCCTGTCTTCCTTTGTTAGTCCGTTCAAAACGATGGACCAGCTGCTTTGTCCATAGGTCCCGCTGACGATGTTGCAGTAAACATGACTGTCTACAGGGAAAGCCTTCGATACCCACTTCATAAGAAGTATTTCAATAAACTCTATATCAAGGTCAATGGCACGTGCAAACAGGGTTTCTGTTGCAGGGTTGGACGGAGCGGTTGTTGGCTGCTCCGAGGACAGGCTTGCTGCAGATGCGGGCATTGCATTTGAGGTTGGCTCTTGAGACGCATGGCTGGACTGCGCAGGGATAGAGGGGGTATCTTCCAGAATGGAGAAGCCTGCCGGAACGGTAGCTTCTGATGGGGATGGAACGGCCGAAGGAGATGCGCATTCTGCCGTAGATGGTTTTTCCAACGGAGATGGACTGTCAGAAGGAGATGGCTTTGTGTCTGTTTTCGGTTCAGGCATCTCTTCCCTCTGCTTGTTCTCATTCTTTCGAGCAAGTTCTTCAGAACTGAGCGTAGGTTCGTCCTTATTATCCTTGCTATCATTCAGTTCTGAATTTTGGTGGCTTGAAAGCGAATAATGTGGCACTGCTCCTTTCGGTTCTGAATTCTTCACCGTGGCGGAAGGCTTTTCACTCGCGTCTTCCGCCGCCGGCTCTTCCTTGATGATGAGGAATTTGTTCAGTGCATTCAGCGATTGGATAGCCTGCCGCTTTACCGCCTTGTTCCAGAAGGTGGTGAGTTTCTCAGCGTTAATACCGACCATATAGCCATTGGCAACGTCTGCCGGGCGCTTATACATATCGCTGGGTTCGATATCAACAATGGCTTCGTTGATTTTGAGGGATACCTTCTTCCCTGCCATTGCAACCGGTCTGAGTTCTTCAACGACCGGCGCGGTGCCGTGGTCTGTCCGAATGCAGTAGAATATCGGTCTACCTGACATTTACCGTCCTCTCCTTCCCGTCTGCTTCAATATACGATGTTGTTGTTCTCGGGTACGCCAAGCTGGGAGAAAATATCGTCAATAGTGGATGCATCATCTGCGCTGGTAGAGGAACCGCAGATAGCTACATTGCCGACTTTGTCGCAACGAAAGTAGACCTGAGGGGTCTCTGTTGTTGTGCTCGGTTCTACGCTGTCTTCGTCCAATGTGCCGCTGACGCTGCGAGGCTGGCTCAAGTCAGAAGGTACATATTTTTGGGTGAAGGTCCCCTTCGCAGCGCCGTTGATGAGCATGTCGTAGTAGTAATACCAGAAATAATCGGAGGCATCGTCTTCGCCGGATACCATCAGGAACGAAATTGTGCCATTGGATGCCTGCCAGACGGATGCTCCGGGATATACCTCTTGATTGAGGTCAGAAACGTCAATAGCAATTAGCCCGTTTTTTGCGGCGACATCCTCAAAATTGTTATAGATATTCTTGGCATCGGTAGTCCAATCAGTGGATGCACTCGAAGAGCCACTGGCGCCCGTTGCTTCATTGGTTGATGACTCGTTGTTCATGTAGAACGTGTTCATTTCCTCGTACTTTGAGGCAATGGCATCTGTCAGAGAAAGGCTGTTGTCCAGATTAAGGGTGATGCCGGCTTCGTTCAGCTTCGATTCGGAGCCAATGGAAAGGAAGCTGTCGCCGGATGTCGTTACGCAGAGAACGGAATCCTTATCACTGAGGCCGAGGTTCTCTCTGACGCGAGTTGCTTCCGTGTCAATGGATGTTGAAGGAGTATCCACGATGGTCAGAGCCACGACCTCACCGGTGATGTTCTTCCAGTTTGCATTGTAAAGGTCAATTTTGGCCCGCAAATCAGAGCCGATGATATTGGCGTTGTCATCCAGATAGATGTCTGCCTCATCGGGAGTCGTACTCCCTGTAGCGCTATTGCTTGTGGTGTCCTCAACGGTGCTGTTCGGCTGTTCATCCGAGGCCATGCTCCCTTGCTGGTTATTGCCATGTCCGCAGGCAGTCAGCGACAGCAACATAACGCTGCCGAGGATTGCCAGAAGAATTTCCTTATTACGCATATCGAATCTCGTCTCCTTCATTTTTGCGGTTTCGTTTCTGCCTGGAATTGAGGCTTTTTGCGGCACTGAGCATCTTCTGCTCCTCGGTGTAACGCCGCAACAGTTCCTGCTTATCTTGTATGGAAGCTGCGAACGTGCCGTTTTGCCAGTTTGGTGGCAAAGTAAATTTTGCTCGTGAAGGCATGTACGCACACCTCAAATCGTCCAATATATGAGCAAATCATACCATATATGGAATGAATTTGCAACTCGCCCGGGACGGGAATATATCGCTGTGCTCTTGAGATTTTTCGTGTGTGAAGTCTTTTCAGGCAAAGAAAAAAGCGCCAGACGATTGTCTGGCGCTTTTGGGTTGGAAAATAGATTAAACAGCCTTTCCCAGGGACCGGATGACTTTACGTGCCAAGTCGATATCCACTAACCCATCTTTGCCGAAGATATAGGCGCTCTGTGTTTGAATGGCATAGGCGCGGTCGCCTGGTGTTTCATAGTTCTCCTTAGCGAAGATAGACTCCTTGTCTTTGACACAAGCGGTAACTGCATTGGTTACGTTCTCGGGCTTCATTCCGGGAACAGCGGAGGGCAGCTTTCCACCGGCGCTCTTTATCCACCGGCGAATGTCTCTCGAATACATCGGAGCCAACTTGTCAGGGAGTTTTTCCAGTTCCTCCTTCTCATGCATGATGTACTTAATGCGCTGGTTATACGCGACAATCCAGCGCTTGAGGTAAGCATCCTCCTGCTCTGTGAGCTTCCGGTTTCCTTTGCCAGCAGCTTCCGAGATATAGTAATCACCGGTCGATGCAAGTCGATTGACCTGCACCGTAACGAGGTTGTGGTTTGGGAAACGTCTGGTGCGCATGAAATAGATACGCATGGACCCTCTTGCTCTGATGATATCCTTGCAATAGGAACCAACACAATGGTTCAGGACGATACCTTCATCGTAAATGTCCTCAGGCTTTTTCGGCTCAAGGACGATGAATTTCTCGGTACATTTCCCTCCCCCATCATCAATAGGAGCCAAAGCATCAGCGTCTGCCCCGCGATAGCAGGATGCGAGGTGATAGACCATATCGACGTCTACATCTGCGCTTACAGAACTAATGTGTTCAGCCTTGATTTTGTTGTAATTGGTCACCATGTTGTCGTGGGACACACACACGTTAT
>OLYI01000717.1_pt1 | contig 11058 bp, 9 predicted proteins | sample 1644251 | NCBI WGS metagenome assembly OLYI01 (sample SAMEA103958140, study PRJEB25191) | human gut metagenome | biome: human-associated habitat [ENVO:00009003]; feature: intestine environment [ENVO:2100002]; material: feces | place: Germany | collected 2013/2015 | reverse complement strand
TCGATCACGGAGGAGACGATCAGGCGGTGGGTACGCGCGTCGAAGGTCGGGGTCATCTCGCAGAAGTTCGTGCCGTAGACCCACTTGGTCTGAACGGGCAGGCTCGCCGGGAAGACCTTGACGAAGGGTTCGTCCTTGTAGAAGTCCTTATACAGCTCGTAGACCTCCTCGTTGGTGAAGTCCTTATCGCAGGTGGCGTAGATGGTGACCTCGATGCCGCGGACCTGGGGCAGGAGGTGCGGCTGGAAGTTGATGTACTGCCAGGTCTCGGGCTTCATCAGATCCTTGCCGGTGATGTAGGCGATGTTCTGCTCGATCTCGGGCGTGTGGCGGTGGCCGCCGCCGAGGGCGTAAGCGCAGAAGTTGTTCTCCGCCTCAGTGAGGAGCTTGTTGAGGGCGGGACGGCGGCCTGCGCCGGTGTAGCCGCTCTTGGCATCGATGACGATGGTGTTGTCAACGATGTGACCGGCCTTGAGCATGGGCTGGAGGCCGAGGGTGGAGGCGGTGGGATAGCAGCCGGGGTTGGCGATGAGCTTCTTGCCCTTGGCAAGGTCGCGCATGACCTCAGGGATGCAGTAAACAGCGTCGTGGGTCATCTTGGCGTCGGGGTGCTTCTGGCCGTACCACTTCTCCCAGACGTCGACATCGCGGAAGCGGATGTCAGCGCCGATATCGATGATGGCGCGGACTTCCGGATTCGTGACGTGCACGCCCATGGCGTGACAGGAGATCTCGGAGATATTCTCGTCGGCGAAGGGGACCTTGTTGCGCCCGTAGCCAGTGCCGATCAGATAGCCCAGCTCCTCGGAGGACTTCAAGCCCACCTTGTTCAGAACCTCCTCCATAGCCAGCTTTGCGGAGACTTCGGAATTGATCTTGCTGCGGATGGTGGTGTCGGCGCAGATCTTGCCGTTCTCATCCAGAATGACCGCCTTGGTATAAGTGGAACCCACATCACAGCCGCCGTAGTATTTCATAGTCGTAAACTCCTTTATATATGTAGTAGTTGAGAATATTACATGCAGTTTTCGTCGTCGAAATCGCAGAGGGAGGGATCGATCGGCTCGGCGCGCATGACCGTGCGCATGTACTCGTTGACCTTGTCGCGCATGGTCTTGCGGGAGACGGTGCGGGGATCCATCAGGTCATGCTCGATCCAGATCATGTGATAGCCGCGCTCGCGGCCCTGCTCGTCCAGGATGCCCTGTACGGTGGCCATGTTCTTGCAGGCCACGTTCTGGTACATGATGATGATGTTGGTGTTCCACGCCTCGCACTGGCGCCACAGCTCGTCCACCACGTTCTGGTAGCCGCCGTTGGTGTGACGGCGCATGACCATACGCTCGTACAGACGCGCCAGATCGCGCAGGGCCTCCTCCTTGTCCTCTGTCTCCAGGGGCTTGGTGAAGTTCAGGGATTCCATCTCCACCAGGATGTTGATGCCCCAGCAGTTGGCCAGCCAGTTGGAGAAGTTGGCGTAGTAGTGGGCGGGGCAGGACCACACGATGCCGCGGTAGCGCATCTTGCCCACCCACGCCTCGTCGCGGCGCTCGTAGGCCTGGAGCAGGAGCTTGTTGACCTTCCGGCAGGTCTTCATGACGCGGGGATCAATGCCGCCGTCCATCTCGTAGTTCCACTTGCGGAACAGCTCGTAGCTGGGGCCGATGATCTGGGGATAGGCGGTCTTGTTGACCTCCCATTTCTCCAGCTCATACCGCGTCTCCTCGTTAAAGCGCTTCATGGCGGAGAAGTAGGCGTCCCAGCTCCACTTGGCGCCGGTCTGCTCCTCAATGAACTTGATGCACGCCCGGATATCCTCGGCGCCCATCTGCACCGTCTCCTCGTCCTCATACCGAACCGGGAAGCACAGGTGGAACACGGGCAGGTCGGGGAAGCGGCGGGACATATAGCTGGAGGCCATGGTGGAGCCGTCGCAGGGCATGGAGGAGGAGATGAAGCACTTGCCCATGTGGGGCAGGGCGTCGATGACCAGCGCGCCGCACTCGGAGGACGGCACCGGGCAGCAGTCCGCCGGCAGGCCGAAGGACTCCACGGCGTCGATGTAGGGCACGCAGGTGAGCTGGTCGATCTCGGACACCAGGAACACCGGCATCAGCTGATAGGGGATACCCAGCAGGTCGGGGAAGCCGGCCATGATCTGGCCCATGGTCATCTCATCGAACAGAACGACCTTCTTGTTCAGCTCGGAGCTGTTGCCGTTCTTCTTATCGCACTTGGCCAGGAACACCAGATTTTCCGCCACATAGCGGAAAATGTCGTAGGTCATCAGGTGGCTCATTTTCAGGGCGTTGCCCCGTTGACCCATGGTGTTCTTATCCATGAAGCTCACGCAGCACATATAGGAGATCATCCAGCGATACCAGAACGTGGTGTTCAGGGCGGGTATCAGATCCTTGGAGAAGGTGGCCAGCAGCATGCCCCAGACCTTCAGCCAGCCGGAGAAGTCGACGAGGGTGCTCTCCACGCCGCGCCACTCCCGGCGGACAGTGGCCATGTCACCCTTACGGTACAGGGCACCCAGATGTTTTTCGCCGTTGAGCAGCAGGTCCTTGCGCTCCGCGCAGGTCATGGCGGCAACGGTCTTGGCCTCCCGTGCTACACGGTTCATATTGTCAAGGAAATGCTCCTTCTGTTTCCTGCCAAAGGCTTTCCAGTCCGTCTCCTTGATGAGATCGAGAGCGATGGAGCCAAACTCCTTCAGGTTGGCGGCCTGCGCCTTCCAGTCCATCTCAGTCTTGGCGCGGAAGAATTCGGGATTGGGAAATTTCTTCTTGTCAGCCATCAGTTGGCACCTCCGTTCTGCTTGTGGAGCTTCTTGATCTCCAGCGACTCCACAAAGGCCTGCACGCGGGTTCGCAGCTGGCCGGAGTTGCCGTTGTTGTACAGACGGTCGATGCTCAGCACCGGCCAGTCATACTCCTCATGCATGATGTGGCTCACCAGCGCGCGCTCAAAGCCCCAGTAGTCGCAGTATTTCATCTGCTCATAGATGATTCCGTCAGCGTGATACTCCCGTGCCAGGCGGTCCGCCGTCTCGCGGCGCTGCTGCACCTTCTCATCGGCGATGTAGCGGGCGCACTCGGAGTGCTTCATAATGTGCATGCAGATCTGGGGCAGGGCGTCCTCATCGTCCTTCAGCTCAATGATCTCCCGACCGGGGGTGGAGCCGAAGCAGTACCGGTCGGACACCACCAGTGCGCCGCAGCCCTCGATGAGCTTCGTCAGTTGAGGGTCATCGATCTCGCTGCCCACGATGGCCACGCGGGCACGGAAGGCGGGCTTGGGATCCGGCTTGCGCTTTTTCAGCTCCGTCAGCGTCTCTCGCAGGTAAGGCAGGATCAGGTACTTGGGACAGGTAAAGCTCACCAGGTTCAGCACATGGAACTCATAGCCGGTGATGACCGGGTTTTCTTCCTTGCGCAGCTCGCCGATCTCGCTGATGATGGAACAGACCTCGTTGTGCTCCTTCACCGCCTGACGGATAGCCGCGTCGGAGGTATCCACGCCGTATTTCTCCGTCAGGGGATCCAGCACCCGGCGGCGCATCTGCTTGACGTAAGAGTCCAGCGTGTAGTCGGTGACCTTGTAGGGGATGTCGCAGTGGGTGACAAAGAAGTTGGGCTTGTCATTCATCTGCAGAATTTCAAAGTGCTCCATGGCGCGGTTCATCATGGAACAGGCGTCCACGCCGGCCAGCGCGTCCAGGAACTGGTAGCCGCCCTCCATGCCACGCTCCACCAGGGCGCGCGCATATTCACAGGTGTAGTTGGACATATAGTAGGTAGCGATGTCCAGTGAACCGGTGCGGGGGGCGCGGAGCCGGACGGAGAAGCAGCCGGGCAGGTTCAGCAGCGGCTCAGGCATATGGTAGCAGGTATAGCCGATGGCCAGCTTCCCCTCCGCCTGTGCCTGTTTTACCAGATCATTGTCGGCATTCTCCAGCAGGCTCTCGAAGTAGATCAGATGCTTCAGGTCTCTCAAGAATTACACCTCTCTCCTAATGTATTTCAATTATAAGATCTCCAGCTTGGTCAGGGCTTCGCGTGCGCCGCGGATGACAGGGGCATCCTCCGGCAGATCAAAAACACTAAGACCCTGGATATCATTGGCGGCGTGCTGTGGGTCGCTGCCGATGGTGGCCAGTATCTCCGTGCCGTTGATATGGATGTAGGGAATCAGCGCCGGGTCCGTGACCCGATTGACGATAGCGCCGCAGCGGTCGTACATCACCAGCTCGTCGGCCACCCGCTTGATGGTGTCGATGACCTGTGTACCCTTGCGGCTGGGATCGGTGATGAGCACCAGATGCGTCACCTTCTCCATCACCCGGCGGTTGATCTGCTCGATGCCGGCCTCACCGTCGATGACCACGTAGTCAAAGTCGTTGGCCAGCAGGTTGATGACCTCCTTCAGATAGGCGTTCACCTTGCAGTAGCAGCCCGCCGTCTCCGGCCGGCCGATGGCGAGAAACGAGAACCGCTGCTGCTCCACCATGGTGTCGAAAATGCGGTATCGTGCCTCGCTCAGCAGCTCGATGGCCTCCCGGGGCGCACCGTCCTCCACCGAGGCCACGATGCTCTTGCGGATGTCATCCAGCGTCTCTTTCACCTCAACGCCCAGCGCGGTGGACAGTCCCACCGCCGGGTCGGCGTCGATGGCCAGAATACGCTTGTCGGGGTACGCTTCAGTCAGCAGCCGCACAAAGGCGGCGGAGATGGAGGTCTTGCCCACGCCGCCCTTACCGGCGACGGCGATGATCTTGGGTGAGTGCTCCAACAAGTCTCACGTCCTTTCGTGTTACCCGCCGCCGTCATTTCTGACCGAAATGGCGGCTATGCCACAGAAGTACGCGGGTTTGTGCAGTATTGTTAAATTCCTAACATCATATTACCATAAATACCGGCAAATTGCAATGAAAGTTTCGGCATTTTGCTGCATTTTTTGGCAGTATTGCGCCACTGGCCGGGGGAAAGGGGCGTGTATATTTTGCGGCGTTTTTACGCCTTTGCCCCTTTGACGCGGCGGCCATACCGTGCTATAATACGGGATAAAGTATTACCCCCTCTTGAAAGGAGAGGCTTTATGCGTATCATCGATCTGGAGACCATTAACCAGGCCATGAACAACGAGACGCAGTTCGTCCTGCGCTGCGAGGAAGTATTCCACGACAAGGTGTCCTCCGCTGCGGCGGCTGTCCTGTCCGCCGGGCGTGAGCGCCGCATCGTGGCGCTGACCGGCCCCTCCGGCAGCGGCAAGACCACCACCGCCATGCGCCTGCGCGACTACCTGGAAAATCTGGGCGTCAAGGTCTGCCTGCTGAGCATGGACAACTTTTTCCTGCCCCTGGACCAGCGCCCGCCGGAGGCCACCGACTGGGAGTCCCCCTATTGCGTCAACGTGGACCTGCTGGTCAGCTGCATCGGCCGCCTGCTGGACGGCGAGCAGGTGGATATTCCCTGGTACGATTTCAAGACTGGCACTACCGGCGGCTATAAGCCCATGCAGGGCGACAAGGACTGCATTGTCATTGCCGAGGGGATCCATATGCTCAACCCCCTGATCTTCGATAAGATCCGCGGCGCGGCCACCGGCATCTATGTGGCGCCCCGCACCCGTATCCTCACCAATAAGGACCGCGTGGTTCGTCCCGAGCAGCTGCGCGTGGCCCGCCGGCTCATCCGGGACTACAACACTCGGGGCCACTCCCTGCGGGAGACGGTCGAGCGTGCCGAGAGCGTCAACGCCGGCGAGGTCAACTATATCCGGCCCTTTAAGAGCAACGCCGCCATTCACATTGACTCCTTCCACGACTATGAGCCCTGTATCCTGGCCAAGTGCCTGGCCAACATCCCCAATTTCCGGCAGGAACTGACGCCGGAGTATATGCAGGAGCACGACCTCACCGACCTGGTAGAGGTGGTGGAGAGCGTCCCACCTTTGCACACGCCTTATGTGCCGCTGAATTCCATCGTCCGCGAGTTCGTGGGCGGCAGCAGCTATGAATATTGAGCAATAAGGGAGGTATCCTAACTATGAGCAGAATCATTACCATCAGCCGTGAGTTCGGTTCCGGCGGCCGTGAGCTGGGCAAGCGTCTGGCCAAGGCCCTGGGCATTCCGTGCTACGACCATGAGATCATCGAGATGATCGCCAAGGAAAACGGCTTCAACGAGGACTATGTGGCCAACGTGGGCGAAAAGAGCATCGAAGCCGCCTATCCGCTGACCATCGGGCACCGCTTTGGTATGCAGCCCTTCCAGATCATGGAGCAGCCCATCCGCGTGGCAGTGGCCCAGCGCCAGATCATCGAGAACTTCGCCAAGCAAGGCGACTGCGTCATCGTGGGCCGGGCCGCCGATGTTATCCTCAAGGACTACGACCCGCTGAACATCTTTGTCTATGCGGATAAGGACTCCAAGATCGAGCGCTGCCAGCGCCGTGCCCCGCAGGGTGAGCATCTGACGCCCCGGGAGATCGAGTCCCATATGAAGCAGATCGACCGCAACCGTGCCCAGCACCACCAGATGTACAGCGACAGCAAGTGGGGCGACAAGGGCTCCTACGACCTGTGTATCAACACCACCAAGCGCTTTGTCAAGGATATCGTTCCGTCCATCGCCAAGTTCTGCGAGGACTGGTTCAATTCCAACGGTTAATACATAAAAGGCCCGCGCCGCGGGCCTTTTACCGCAGAGAGGAAGGAGGCTGTTCTGTGAAAGTCCGTCTCAATGACAATCCCGAGATCGTGAAAACCATCCGCGAGGGCCTGAAACGCACCGGCGGCTACTGCCCCTGCCGTCTGGCCCGCACCGAGGAGAACAGGTGTATGTGCAAGGAGTTCAAGGACCAGATCGCCGACCCGAACTTCGAGGGCTACTGCCACTGCCGTTTGTACTACAAGGAGAAATAAAAAACCGGGCCGATGGCCCGGTTTTTTATTTCTTGATAAGTTCCTTCACCAGTCCGGCCACGGTCAGCACCACGCCGCCGATAAGCATGAAGTCCGCCAGGTTCCACACCAGCGCCCGTTTTTTGGCCTTTCGGTGGGGGAATTGCAGATAGTCCGTCACGCTGCCCTGCCGCAGCCGGTCCCATTGGTTGCTGATGCCGCCCAGCAGCACCGACAGAATGCCCAGCTGTGCCGCGAAGGCCCGCTTGCCCAGCTCCGGCAGCAGACACGCTGCCGCCGCCAGCCATACGCCCAGCGGCAGCCAGCGCAGCAGCTTCTCGTGCTTCTGTCCCAGCCCCAGAAAGAACCCCCGGTTCTCCAGATGGGTCAGGCGCACATACCGACGCTCCCATTTCAGCTTCCCCATCCGGGACAGATATTTCAATATCCGGTCGGCGGCAAACAGCGCCGCCGCAATGCCGATGGCTATGTACATCCGTTACCTCCGTCCCCGCCGCACGGTAAAGCCGAACACCAGGCCGCACAGGCCGCCTACGATGTGGGCGATCTGGGAGACGTTGTCCTGCTTGAACAGTCCGTCCATGATCTCGCCGCCCAGGTAGAAGATGACCACCAGAATCAGCGTCACGGGGATCTCGCCCTTCCGCGCCGCCGTAAAGGAGGACAGCACGATCATCATGAACACTACGCCGCTGGCGCCCAGCAGCGCCGTGTGGGGAAAGAAGATAAAATTCACCAGGCCGGTGACCAGCGCCGTCAGCGCGATCATCCACACCATGGTGCCGCTGCCGTATTTCTCCTCCAGACCGGGGCCCACCAGCAGCAGGAGCAGCATATTGCCCATGTAGTGGTCATAGCCGGAGTGCCCCAGCACATGGCCGAAAAAGCGTACGTATGTCAGAGGGTCGGCCAGAGAGGACCGGTACACGGAGAAATACTGCGTCGTGGCGGCACCGTTGGTCCAGTTGCCCAGCAGCAGGGCGATCAGGCTCAGCAGGGCGAAGGATAATATCACCGGCGCGTTGAAGCGAATAACGATCTTTTTCAAGCAGGATACCTCTTTTCAAATGCGTTTGAAAAGAGTATACTATACATTCAGAGAAAAGTAAACCAAGGAGGGCCTGTGCCGTGAAAAAATGGGTGAAGATCATTCTCTGCGTTCTGCTGGCGTTGTTGCTGCTGGCGGGCGGCTATGTGGCCTATGTGTTTATCGACTATCACCGTATCGGCGACCAGATGCTGACGCCGGTGCAGTCCACCGATGCCGCCCAGTCCGTCGATACGAATACGGCCTATACGGTCGTTTCCTGGAACATCGGTTTCGGCGCTTACGAGGACGACTACGGCTTTTTCATGGACGGCGGCACGGAGTCCCGCGCCTGGTCAAAAGAGCGCCTGACGGCCAACATGGACGCCATCGCCGGGTACCTGAAGCAGCAGAACGCCGACTTCTGCCTGCTGCAGGAGGTGGATATCGGCTCCACCCGTACCTACCATGTGGACGAGCGCGAGCCGCTGTATGCCGCCCTCTTCAACAAGAGCAGCGTTTTCTGCCAGAATTACGACTCGCCCTATCTTCTGTATCCCCTGACCGCTCCCCACGGAGCCTCCCGGTCCGGCCTGCTGACCTTCTCTCCAGCGAATATCACCGCAGCCGACCGCGTGGAGCTGCCGGTGGAGTCCGGCTTTATGAAGCTTCTGGACCTGGACCGCTGCTACTCTGTCAGCCGTGTCCCTGTCTCCGGCGGCGGTGAGTTGGTGCTCTACGACCTGCACCTCTCTGCCTACACCAGTGACGGTACCATCGCCACGGAGCAGCTGGCGCTGTTGCTGGCGGATATGCAGGCGGAGTACGAAAAGGGCAGCTGGTGCGTGGCCGGCGGCGACTTCAACAAGGACCTGCTGGGGGACTCCTCCGCCTATTTCGGCGCGGCGGAGCAGGAATATTCCTGGGCGCAGCCCATACCGGAGGGCGTGTTCGACAGCTATGACGTGCAGCTGGTGGCGCCACTGGACGAGAACGATCCGGTGCCCTCCTGCCGCAACGCCGACGGCCCATACCACGACGGCCAGTATGTCCTCACCGTGGATGGCTTCCTGGTCACCCCCAATGTTGCCGTGGACAGTGCCGCTGTTTTGGATACAGGCTTTGCCTACTCCGATCACAACCCGGTACAGATGACGTTTACCCTGCAAAAGTAAGCAAAAGCACCCCGTCACGGGGTGCTTTTTTTACCGTAAAGCAGGAAGGCGCGCGTCTATTCATAAAAATTTCGAAAAGGGGGTTGCAAAGATGTCCGTTATGTGGTAACATACGTCCATCAATTAGATACAGCCCGATGAACCGCCCGGAATGGAAAGACCGGATGGGGAGGGAACTCTGGAGAATCCCATTCAGTTGGGTGCCGAAGGTGCAAGGCGCGCGAGCGCCGAATCTCTCAGGCAAAAGGACGGAGCAGACGAGTTTTTCGCTTGACCAGACTTCTCCAGAGTTGCCGTTTTCCGGCAGCTCTATTTTTTATGCAAGGAGAGAAATTGTATGTTAGAAAGTGTATTGTTCCCCATCGTATCCAAGATCAACGAGTACCTCAGCAACTATATCCTCATCTTCCTGCTGGTGGGTGTGGGCCTGTGGTACTCTATCAAGACCCGCTTTGTCCAGGTCCGCTGCTTCGGCGAGGGCATGAAGAAGTTCTTTGGTGAGATGAACCTCCGCGGCGGTGCGCAGAAGAGCGGCATGACCTCCTTCCAGGCGCTGGCCACCGCCATCGCCGCCCAGGTGGGCACCGGCAATATCGTGGGTGCCTCCGGCGCCATCCTCACCGGCGGCCCCGGCGCCATCTTCTGGATGTGGATCATCGCCTTCTTCGGCATGGCCACCATCTATGCCGAGGCTACCCTGGCCCAGAAGACCCGTATCGTTGAGCCTGACGGCAATATCAAGGGCGGCCCGGTCTACTACATCACCACGGCGTTCAAGGGAGGCTTCGGAAAGTTCCTGGCGGGCTTCTTCGCCGTCTCTATCATCCTGGCCCTTGGATTCATGGGCTGCATGGTCCAATCCAACTCCATCGGCTCCACCATACAGACCGCCTTCGGCATCCCCTCCTGGGTCATGGGCATCATCCTGGTTATCATCTGCGCCATCATCTTCCTGGGCGGTGTGCAGCGTCTGGCAGCTGTTACCGAGAAGCTGGTCCCCATTATGGCCGGTATCTTCCTGCTGGGCGGTCTGGTGATCCTCTGCGCCCGCATCAAGTACGTCCCTTCCACCTTCGGCATGATCTTCAAGTATGCCTTCCAGCCCCAGGCCATCATCGGCGGCGGCTTCGGCTACGCCATCAAGACCGCCATCAGCCAAGGCGCCAAGCGCGGCCTGTTCTCCAATGAGGCCGGTATGGGCTCCACGCCCCACGCCCACGCCCAGGCCAACGTGGCCCACGCCCATGATCAGGGTGTGGTGGCCATGATCGGTGTGTTTATCGACACCTTTGTGGTGCTGACCCTTAACGCACTGGTCATCATCTGCACGCTGTACGCCAAGGATGGCCCTCTGGCCACCGGTGTCATCCCTGACGGTATCGGCAAGACCAATCTGGCCCAGACCGCTTTCGGCTCCGTGTTCGGCGCCAGCCTGGGCGCCAAGTTCGTCGCCATCTGCCTGCTGTTCTTCGCCTTCTCCACCATCCTCAGCTGGAACCTGTTCGGTAAGATCAACGCCAACTACCTTTTCGGCCGCAAGAACAGCAAGCTCTGCAACGTGATCTACACCGTTATCGCCTTGGTATTCATCTTCCTGGGCACCGTCTCCGGCAGTGACTTCGTCTGGGAAGTCACCGATATGTTCAACAACTTCATCGTCCTGCCCAACGTTATTGCTCTCTTTGCCCTCACCGGCATCGTCATGGCCAGCCTCAACGAGGTCAACAAGGGTAAGCAGCTGAAGGTCTGAGTAAGCAGGGGAGAGGCGTAGGCCTCTCCCCGTAATTCTCCCTTTTGCAAACCGCGAAAAAAACAAAAATTAGGGGTTGACATTTTCGAAAATCCCTGCTATATTATACAAGTCGGCAGCGCCGACCACCCGATGTGGGGGTATAGCTCAGCTGGGAGAGCGCTTGAATGGCATT
>OLYI01000716.1_pt1 | contig 11062 bp, 11 predicted proteins | sample 1644251 | NCBI WGS metagenome assembly OLYI01 (sample SAMEA103958140, study PRJEB25191) | human gut metagenome | biome: human-associated habitat [ENVO:00009003]; feature: intestine environment [ENVO:2100002]; material: feces | place: Germany | collected 2013/2015 | reverse complement strand
TATTGTCAATATAAAATAGTATTAGTGAACAAATTTGATTCAGAGGTTATCAATATGGATAAATTTAAAAATGAAGCATTAGTAATAAAAAAACGAGGTGAGGACGGCCACAAGCTCATCACCGTAAGGCTCCGTGAAGATACATTGTCAAAGCTTGACAAAATTGCCGCAGAAACAAATTATTCAAGAAACGAGCTTATCAATGTAATTCTCAGTCACGGCGTTGAAAACATCATAATAGAATAATCAAACTTTTTATCGGGAAGGAGAAATCCTTCCCTTTTTTCATACTACGGACTGAACCGCAACAACTTTAAAGCAATGTTCCTCATTGTCTGCATAAATCTGCGCCGAGAAGAACTCGTCCATATTGCAGAAAAGTCCATACGATTCAATTCCTACATCTTCATCCTTGTCAAGGCGAGCAAGCATTTTGTTGATTTCATCGGTAAATGCAACGATTTCTCCCACATTTTCGGGAATCCACTGCACACCGTCAATTCCGATTATCATTTCCTCATCCCACTTTTTGCGGCACTTTTTAAATGCTTTTTCATCATCAACATAAATATATTTTTCGATTATATTCTTGATTTCCTCAGCTTCATCGTTGTCGCTTTTCGCACAAATTGAAAAAACTTTTCGCTCTAAATGAAAAAATTTAAAAATCAGATTTTTGCATATTGTTGCAGAAATATTTCCAATAAATAAAAACACCTTGCAGAGATTTTGCTCATCTGCAAGGTGTTTTTTGTGTTAATTATTCTTTTTTCGGTTGCCGTTTTGCTCTAAAATGAGATTTGTGCCGGTCTTTTTAATCTTATTTGGCTGATATTCAAGGATGTCAGCAACATCACAACCAAGGACTTCGCATATCCTGTCCAAATGTTCAATGTTAATGCGGTCACACATCTCATTATATATATCGCATATTGTCGCAGGTCTTATGCCGGTTTTACGAGCAAGTTCAGCCTGCGTTATGCGGTATTTGCCAAGCAAATCGGACAAATGAATTTTAATCATAATAACGCCCCGAGTAATATAATATACTACTGCGTTATTATTTTGCTTAATCGGTAATATTATTACTAAATCAGTAATTAGTTATGATAACTTCTTTAAATTCTGCACGATTTTCAGCGGTCGCTGGGAGCAAGTTTTGCCTGCTTACGCACTTAATATTGTAACCTTTATACAAGTCACGAATGAAATCGCAATCGTTATAGGATAGGATAAAACGCCCTTTAATCCCCTTTAAAACGGCATTTAAACGGATATGGTCATCTTTATTGAACTTAGTATAGTTGCGGTTATAGTAGCGTTCTGATGCCACATATGGCGGATCTACATAAAACAGAGCAGAATCACGGTCATATGTTTTAATAAGGTCTTCAAAATCCCTGTTTTCGATGATTACGCTTTTTAACCGTTCTTTGTACTTTGGAAGTTCGGAAACAATATTATCAATCGTTTTAGGAGCTGTGGCGAATGAGTTTCTATTGCTACCAAAACTGCATTTGATTAAATAAAGATATCTTGCCGCCCTCTGTAAGTCCGTAAGTTCAACTTGTTGCTCAATCTCATAGCGATATTGCGAAAACAACTCACGAGATTGTAACCAGTCAACTTCTTTTTGAAGTGCTGAACAGTTGTTTTTTATTTGCTTATAAAGGTTAATCAGGTCACCGTCAATATCGTTAAATACCTCCATTTGACCTTTGATTTTATCCTTACCGAATAAGACCCAGCCTGCACCGCCACACACCTCTATGTATCGCTCGCAATCACCGGGAATAAGTGAAATAATCTGATTTTTAAGGTGACTTTTGCCACCAATCCAGCCGATAAAGCTACGCATTTTTACCTCCATAATAACTTTTTAGGGGCGTTATTATGGATATGTAAGATTAACCTAACGCTTTCTTTGCATTTGCAATTTTTTTATCTTTAGCCCAATTGCAATCATTGATAAGATGATAGATAACATTGACTGTTTTTTCATCTACAACGCCGTTAGCCGTGATATTACCTGCTCTCTGTGCCTCTTTTACAGCTTTCAAAGTGCCGTCACCGAAACCGTTTGAATTATCGACTTTCGTCTTGATGATACCCATATTGTAAAGTGTAATCAACTGTTTCTTGAATGCAAGTATTGCCGTATTATGTAAACCGTATTTAATCATTTCCTCATTCTCCTTATTTGATGTTTTACCGCTGAGCTGTGCAGTTACTTCGCTTGCAAGATTACCAAGTCTATTGTAAAGCCAGTCGCCCGGGCAGGATTTATTTGCAAACCACCTATGTACAGTCAAGACCATTTCACCCGACTTTGGCGAATAGTTTAAAGTCTTGTCCTCATTGCCAAACCAAAGCAGTTTAGTCTTGCCGTTTCGTTTGCAGATGTCAACACACAAGTCGACAAGTTTGTTGTATACTTTGCTGTTCATAGTGTACGGAGCTACCGTGTCGCTTGCACATTCGATTGTGACTGCCCTCTGGTCATTTGCATTGCTTGATGAACACCAAGAGCGATTGCCCTCATCAACACAAAGCAACACTCTGCCGTCATAGCCGATTCCGTAGTTACAGCTTGCCTCACAGGCTGTATTCATAAAGATGTTGCCGAGAGTTTCAACGCTACACTGACCGACTACACAATGTGGAGTAATGCGGTCAATACTGTGTGTGCGTTTACCGCTGTGATTTGGCGATAATTTAGTGTAATTTACAAGTTTTGAATTACTCATGTTATTCCTCGCTTTCTGATACTTCAGGCAGACCTGCCACCGATGTGAGTACCGACAATACACCTGCCAAAAGGCTTGCCGAGCCTACCGCAATCCAGTTTACATCTGTCATAACGGCTGACACGCCGATTGTTGCAACAGCAGTCTGTGCAACAGTCTTAATCGCTCTGACCGCCGTAGCTTTTGCCCATTCTTTGGTAAAAATTTTTTTCATTTTCAATCTTTCCTTTCGTTGTTTTTTTCGAGCTGTTCAATGCGATAGTTCGACATTCGACTGTTAATCACAATACCGCCAAGAGTACCCACCGCAGAACCTGCAAGCGTGATTAAAGCGATAATAATTTCAGTTGTCACTTATTCGACCTCGCTTTCTACCGGCTCGTCAACGGTCGGGGCTGCTCCCCACACCGCCATTACTGCGTTATAGTATTCATCAGACAGCACCGTTTTGATCTGTTCTCTGCCCGATTTGCTGTTCATGTATGCGTTGCGGATGTTTCCGCCTACCTGCATTTCTTCACCGTTAAAGGTCAAAAACTGTTGCCTGAGTACCGACACGCTGTCCTTCGTGAGCATATCGAGTGTGATTTTTTCTTTAAGTTCCATTTTTTCATACCTCCGTTATTTTTATATTTTGTAAATCAAAGAAAAGTTTACCTGCTCATCAGCGACGAAATTATAAGCCTGTTTATTGAGCGGAGTAAACTGCAACCAAGCCGATTTATTTACACTTCCTCTGAACATTCCGCCGTTTTTGCTTATGCCGATATCATGAACAATCACATCCGATTTGTTTGAGAAAGGCATATTGAGCAAAGATATTGAAGATGTTCCGCCTAAAGATGTTGCGTTCATAATGACGGTGACATTGACAATAACGATATCGCCTATTTTTTCATAAAGGCAAGTTGCAGATTTTATTTTATCAATCTGAGTAGAGTACGGAGTAAGAGTAGCTGTACCAAGTTCGATATTTGACGAATCGTATTTAGTTGCCAAGGCGGTTTTATCTGCTTTAACAAGCAGAGCACTGTAAACCGTACCGCTTGTCAGATAACACGGACTATTATTTTTGGGTTCACTGTCAAACGGCATTGAATTGAGCTTTTGGGCAAGTTTTTGGTCTGTTCTTTCCTTCGTATATGCGTCCGTAATTCCGTACCCTGCGAGTGTTGTTGCCTTATTTGCCTTGCTATTTATAATAGCTGTAAGAACTTTGTTCTGTACAGGATTAACGCTCTTAGCATCCAGTGCAGTATCGGTAAGCACAGCTCCGCTCTCGGTCAGAGCAATGACACGGGACAATATGTCTAATAACTCGGGATAATAGTCAGAGGTAGTAATATCACCGTCATAATCGCTGTGGGTGTTAATTACAAACGGTTGAGTAGAGTAGGTACGAGTACCGTCTGTAAGCACAATTTTAGCAACCGTTCTGCCGGCGGATGAAAGCATAGCCTTATCTGTAGTTACAGTAACAATATTTTTTGATACTGCAGCATTTACAGCAAAATAGTTATTATTGTTTTTTCCCTTACATACAGCTGTTGCACCGGTTGCATCGTAAGCCTCGCCGTCAGCGGTAAGGGTAATCTGTATCTTTCTGCCGATATCAAACTGTCCTGCGAATATAACAACAGGTGTAGCCTGACAATTTAAATCAAGCGTAATTTTAGCAACATAATCATTCATCGGTACGCTCCTTTTCCGCTGCTACAGTTGTAACCTCGTTTGCGAGTTCAGCAATTACTTGCGATTTAATATCCACAAGCACTGATGACATTATGCCGTCAATAAGGCTTGCCGGAAAGCCGTATTTACTTACAATTGCATTAACAGCGGCAATAAGTTCAGACCGTGCTGATTGTAATGCTAATGGACTAAGTTTCGTCTGCATTTTTATCCTCCTTGATATCTACCGAATGAATATCTTTTGACCGTTCACCCGGTCTTGATTTGTCATTCTCAGATATTTCTTTTGTATTGATTATAAAATTCATTTTGCCTCCTTATAAAGTAAGGGCAGTCAAAATACCGTCCTTAAATGTCATTTTAAAGGCTCGCCATGTTGCAGCTCTACCATCATCGTGGTACGATTTCGCATAATAACCGCTAATGGTATCAGAGATTGCTCCGCCCTCGACTGACCAATCAACAAGTACTGCATTGCGTAATTTGTGATTGTGTAAATTCAAATCACAACCTGTATGTAGTTGGTTAGCTTCAAGCGAACCGATTTTTTGAGCGGCATATGTAAAAATAAGGGTATATGCAGAATCTGTTGATTTCATACGGTAGCACCAATCCATAAATGCCGAACCGTTTTCAAGGTTAAACGAAAGGTCACGCTTTGAAGTATCAGAAGCATAACAACCGGTACCTATGTAACCTACCTTAGTGCCTTTGTAGTAAAATTCTTGACCTGCTGAATTTAGCGACATTAGCTTTTTGCCGTTATTATCAAAAATATCATGTCCTGTTGATGACAAACTCATCAGCTTTCTATTCTGGGAATTGTACACATTTAGCTGTGCATTTTCAAATTTTATGTAATTTGAAATTTTGTTCCAAGCAATTTTGATGTCATCGGCAGACTGTTGGAGAAGAGTACCCCACCTGTCCGAACCGACAACCTTGTTGACTTCAAAAAATAATCCCTCGGCGGTCTGTGTAATCACCGAACTGTTGAGCGAACTTGCCCATGAATCGGACACATGAAGAACGGTTGTGTCTAAGTCCTGTTTAATCTCATTTACCTTGTTATGGTCGTGCAAAGTTTGTGCATCAAGAGCAGTAACCTTGTTTTGCAAGGTCTGCAATTTCCCTGTTATTTTGGCTGGCACGGTTGAAAGGGTGACCGTGTTGAGCGTTGCATCGGCAGGATACTCTTTAATCTCAACTATACGGTAGTTAATCCTTGTCTTGCGTTTTCGGTCAATCAGAGTAACCACATCATACAAATCAAAAGCAAGCACATCACCGTATGTGTCGGGCAATGTTTTTGCAAGGTCAATAACCTTAGCTGTGTAGGATTGCTCCGGCACAGCAAGCACGGCAAGTTTTGCTTTTGCATCGTCAAGCAAAGTTTGCTTGTTTGTATAGCGTTCGTCTCGCCATATAGCTGATATGACCTTGTCGGTATAGCTATGATTTTCAATGTAATTTTTGCCATTGTTTAGGCTGGCTATACTTAAATTATCTTTACCGTATGGATAAAGTCTTGTAACCAAACTTGTGGTACTGCCTTTGTAAGTCATATCGCTCAAATTAAGCTCATCGGTAAAGTAAGTGCCTGTCGGCTCGGTATTATTGTATGGCTTTATACAGTAAATAACCTTGTTAATCGTATCAAAGCGGTAGCGTGTATTGTACGCTGTCGAGTTTTGGCAGTAGTCAAGGATATCAAGCGTGGTAACATCAGTCAGCTCAAGTGTGTGGCGAGCGGCTACGAGGTCGGCATCAACAACAGTCCAACCTGTGCCTTTTAAAATCTCCGAGCATACGCTTGAAAAGCTAACGGTGCTCTTATTATAGGTCGGATAAACATTATAGTTGAGTCCCGTGAGGTCAAGCTCACAAGTAATGGTGCTTACCGTTTTACGCTCATTGATGCCGTTTATAAGATAACGCTGCCCGCCATACTCAACTGAGCCGTACAAGGCAAAGTATCTGTACAACTCATGGTCAGGCGATATATCAAACTGTAATGACATCAAACCGTCCTCTGAACGAGTGCGGAAAAAGGTGCTGTCAATGTCACGATAAACCTTTATGTCATCGCCGTAAAATACCTTTAAAAACATCTTAAACACCTCCTAAACTAAATGTAAATCGGCGTATAAGACACCGTTATGCTGACATCAGATGCAGACGATGTTATCTGATTTTTGCCCGGTTGCAGAACAGGGAAATCAATCAAATCACTGTCGCCAAACTTATTTTTGCCGTCTGCAGTAATTAATCCTGACACGCTGTCAATAACAATTTTTGTGCCGACTGCTATATTTTTGATAGTAACGCCCTGCAAAGTTACCTCAGATTTTGTGTTAGCATACTCAGCCGTAATTATAGGTAGTGTAGCCGTGTTGGAATTGCAAATCATATAGCTGTTTGCTTTTATAATCTCACTGATAGGCTTTGCGTGACGAACAGCATTAAATGTATATGTAACATCATGCTCACCACTGCTATCAAAAGTTGCGGCGGCAATGCTGTTGACAATTGCCGTATAAATAAATCCGTCAGGGAGAGAAATTTCAACTACCTTGCCTACCAACAATCCCTCAAATGCGGTTATATTTTCGGTTGCTATTGCAAGGCGGTCTGATACCGTCAAGCCTTTTGCATTGTCACCAAGATAGTGAGGGTAAAAAGTCAAGGTCAAAGACAAAGTCCTTGTGCCGGGGACAGCCGAAAACAAGGTTGGTGCAGTCAAAATACTGCGAGAGGCAGATAGGTTATTTGTGACAGTCGTACCGCTGACCGAATAATTTTGTAAACGGGCATTGTAGGCTGATATATCAACACCGTTAATTGTCATTTCATTAAGCATTATCTATCCTCCCATGCAAGTTCCTCAGAAACATACGGAGTAAGGGCAACCGCTGTTTCTCTGCCGTCAATGTTGATTGAGGTGTGTATATCGCCTTTAAGTTTATACTTACGCTCGTTATCATCGCTCATCAGCTCGACATTGTGGTTGACATCAGCGGCAAATTTGGATCTAAGCATTGACTGTCCTGCATTAACAGCTGACCTCATCTTAGACACAAGACCGTCAGCTGAAACACCAGCCTGCATACGCTCGGTAAATGTGGATGCCACCGTGTCAGCCTGCTTATAAAGTTTGGGAGCTTCGGCATCAAGTCCGTTTTCACCGCCTTCAAGTGTGTAGCCGAAAATCTTTTTAAACACTTTTGAGGGGGAGTGTTCATCAAACATTTTCCTGAAAATATTGATAACACTGCCTGAAATTTCTGAGGCCTTAGAATAAAGCGAATCCTGTTTTTCTGATAAACCAGTTTCCGCTCCTTCCATAGCATCTATAAAGCTTTGTTTAGTGTCTTCATCAAGGTTATCAAACGCTCCTAAAAATGCAGAATTTATTCCTTTAGCTTTTGTATCTGTTTCTCCGGTATATTGTTCATACAAACCCATTAAAGATAGAAATGCAACCAACTGATCTTGGTATTTTTCATCAGATAAAACCTTACCTTGTTTGTTTCTTATTTCACCGAGTTCTTTGCTGTACCTTGCATTTTCTTCTTCTTCGGCTTTTTCTTTGATTCTAAGTGCAGTGCCTGCCATAAGAGATTTTTGAGTATCAGTTAAATTTTTGTTGCTTATTTTATAAAGTTCAGTATTATAATTACTTGCTATATCAATAAGTTTTTGTTTATGCGTTTGCTCGGCATCACTTTCATCTTGATTTAATCCTTTTAAATCTTCAGTTGTACTCTTCAACGCTTCTGCACGATTATAATAACCGTCTTTAATAATTTTAAGAGTATCCCCAGCCTCCTTATTGGCTGCACTAACGGCTTGCTGATAGCTCGCTTCTGCGGCTTTAACATCAGCATCATGTTCCTTTTGTGAGTAATCACTATCTGTTTTCAACCTCAAATCAAGCAGAGCTACTTCTTCTGTATATTGCTCGTATGCTTTATCAATTACCGCTGTACGAGTTTCTTCGGCAGAGTTGGTGAGTTTTTGTGCTCTTTGCGTATATTCTTCAAGTGACAAATCAGACGCCTCGTTGAGAGCCTTAGCCTGAGTTGTAACAACCCCTTGCTTCGCTTCTTCAATAGCAAGTTCTTGATCCGCAAGTTCGTGCATTTTGGCGAAAAGGTCTTCAAGTCTTTGAATTTCACCGCCGGTTAATTCTTTTCGGTTTTCTGCGGCAATTTTGCAAATCTCTGTAATTTCAGACTGAACATTGTCCATATTTTCTGACAATTTTTGTTTTTCATCATCGGAAATAATGATGTTTTCATTGAAGTTATCAAAGATACTGCCTGAACCTTCAATCTTACTCATAAAATCGCCAAACTTTGAACCTATATCCTCATATGACGAACCAAGATTGTCGTTTGCCGACTGTAAATTAGCCTCCGCACTTGCAAGATCGTCCGTTGATTGAGTTGCATCACCGTTAGCGGCAGAAAACGCAATAATGCCTGCTGTCAAAGCTGTAATACCTGTCAAGATAAGCACGGCAGGATTAAGTGACATTGCCATATTCCACGCATATTGTGCAGCTGTTGCAAGCGTGATTTCACCTGTTAATGCACCGACTGCAATTTGTTTAAGCGTTATAGTGCCAAGTGATGCAGCTTCGGCAAGGCTCTCCGCTGTTACAGATGCGGCATGTGATTTAACGAGAGCTGTGATAGACGAGATGATTTTCCAAGCTTTCCACGCCGTGATTGCTGTAGTAACAATAGGCAAGAGTATATTGAGGTTGTCGGCAATCAAGTCAATAGCTTTCGCAAGCGGTGGTATAACAACCTTTGCAATGTTAGTGATTGTTTTCCCAAGATTAATCAATATGGTTTTAACTGTATTGATAGCCTTTTTAAGACCGCCATTTTCAAAGGATTTTTTGATAGTGTTAATTGCCTCTTTAACGGGGGCTTGCAGTTCTTTTGGCAGTAACTTAACTAAGTTTTTAGTTAAAGCATCTACGATACTTTTTGCCGCAGACAGTAGATCGGGAGCACGGTCACTTATGCCTTTAACCAATGTTTTTACGATGTTTATAGCAGCTTTAACAAGTTTTGATGAGTTATTTGCAATCCCGTTAACGAATGCCTGTAAAAAGGACATTGCGGCATCAATCATCTTCGGAGCGGCTTCAACTGCTTTTGTTGCAAGTTCGCCAAAAATAGAGCCTGCCTCTTCAATCATCTCCGATAATCCGCCTTCGGTAAATGCCTCGGTAAGTCTGCTTACATAGTTCTGAGCCTCTTTTGCGGCATCAGTAAGCGGCTCGGACATACTCTCGTAGATTTCGATGCCTAATCCCTCAAGCCCTGATTTTAGTATCGTAATCTGTCCCTGCAGATTATTTTGCATTGTGTCAGCCATTTTTTGAGCCGAGCCGTCTGCATTATCAATGTTTTTTACAAGAGTATTAAAATCCTTATCACTTGCATTAACAATGGCAAGCATACCCGACATAGCCTCTTTACCAAAGAGCGTACTTGCGGCGGCTGTCTGCTCTGTTTCGGACAAACCGCTGAACTTTGTCCTTAACTCTTTGATAACATCAATGAGCGGTAATGCTTTGCCGTTGGCATCGGTCATGCTGATTTTGTATTTATCCATGACCTCTTTCATTTCCTTCGTTGGGGAAGCGAGGTTGGATAATGCAGTTTTAAGGCTCGTGCCTGCCATGCTGCCTTTAACACTGGCATTAGCCATAAGACCGAGAGCAACAGATACATCTTCAACACTATAATTCATAGCACCTGCAAGAGGTGCTACATATTTAAAACTCTCACCGAGCATTGACACATTAGTATTTGCAGAGCTTGATGCTTTAGCAAGCACATCGGCAAAGTGCGTGCTGTCAGATGCCTTTAAGCCAAATGCAGTAATTGCATCGGTAACAATATCTGATGTTGTCGCAAGATCAAGACCGTCTGCGGCGGCAAGTGACATAATACCGTCAATACCATTGAGCATTGATGTTGTGTTCCAGCCTGCCATAGCCATATATTGTAAAGCCTCAGCAGATTCGGAGGCTGAGAACTTTGTCTTAGCACCCATCTCTTTAGCCTTGTCAGTAAGGCTCTGCAAGTCTTTACCGCTTGCACCGCTGATAGCCGAAACCTTAGACATTGCCGCCTCAAAAGACGAGCCGACTGTTGCCGCTGCTGTTGCTCCTGCTCCGAGGGTTGTAGCAATGCCGGCAAGAGTTGTCGTTATTGCGGACACACCTGTTTTTGCAAGACCTTTCAACTTGTCAATGCCCGTTTTAAAGCCACCGGTATCAATTTTTGTGTCAATTTTTATTGAGCCGTCGTACGCCAATATCCCACATCCTTTACTGTGAGGTCATCGGCATCCAATGGCTCTACTTGACCTGATTATTTTTTATCGTTTAATACGATTTCAAATAGCCTTTTACAATTACGCCCTTTACAGTATGTAAAAATGCCCCTACACCTTGACGATTTGTCAAAGTATATGGGCATTTCATAACCGCAATATGGGCATTTAATTTTTTGTTTGTTTTTCAACTTATCACCTACGATAAATCATATTGATTTTTACTTGTTAATTCAGCATCGTCAAAATTCATCTTCAAAACA
>OLYI01000714.1_pt1 | contig 11124 bp, 5 predicted proteins | sample 1644251 | NCBI WGS metagenome assembly OLYI01 (sample SAMEA103958140, study PRJEB25191) | human gut metagenome | biome: human-associated habitat [ENVO:00009003]; feature: intestine environment [ENVO:2100002]; material: feces | place: Germany | collected 2013/2015 | reverse complement strand
ACAAAGCATCGGACATTTTTGTTCTTGTTTACTCAACAAAGATAACCAAAGCCATCAAACAATGTTCCGGCACTGATTGCCATACAAATAGATAAGAATAGAAAAACAAAAGGAGTGACAAGTTCCCAATCGAGTATATACAAAGAAGTAGGAGGTGAATTTACAAAACACACCTCCTTACCCTTAAATTATTTATTCAGCAAACAATTTACTACATCTTTCTCCCGTTCTTTAGGTAATACGGTCAAGCCAACCACCGTCCCCCCTTTTAGAACAGCCTCTACAGTAGTCTGTCCTGTAGCATGCAATTTGAAATGCACATCCCAATCTTTAGGCCAAGCAGGAAACAATAAAATCTTTCCATCGGCTTCCTGCAACAGCATTTCCTGCATACCTATCATGCCGCTGCCTCCCCAGTTATGGTCGGGAGTCCAGTCGTAACCCGGTCCCCAAAAGGCGGGAAAACGATGAGGACCGTTCGCCATTTTCTCTAAGGTAAGTTGTGCAGCCTCCTCGGTCATACCCAGACAAGCCGCCCAGATATTATCTTGTTTCCATCCGATATGTGAACGGAATTTCTGTGCATCGGGATCATATAGATAGGTATTACGGGCTATTTCCAGACCTTCCTTCCCCACTCCATACATACGCCAGGGAAATACAGCATAAAGCTGGGGAGTTTCTATATTGTTCACCCGTTCCCAAGCCTGTGCCGGAGCAATCATTTCCTTCCCATCCACTATGCGCAAAGGGATCTCAGGAATACGTGCCAGCATGTCCGGTTTACGTCCGTAGGTTTGTAAAACAGAGCGCAGCGCGGCAATGGTTGAGGATGGATTATAAGCCATCTTATAAGTTTCACAAGCCGATCCCGGATAAATCACCAGTTTGCCGTTACCATCTAAATCCTTACGTCCACGCTGTAATGCCAGTTGACGATAATGCTCATCAAAGAAATTAAGTGAGCTTTCTATCAAAGGGATATAACGGCTGATATCAGCCTCATTATAACGTGCCGTTTCCAGTATCATCTGACAAAATTCAAGAACCGTATCCCATTCGTATTCCAGCCATGCATTATATTCCAACCCCCTGTCATAGCTTTCAGGACGTTTAAAGCCATACTCGGCAGGATTGGGCAGACCGAAGTTCTCCATTTGTTCGGTGAAACAGGCACCGGCATGTCCCCAATAGGTACGGGTACGTGCTTCGGCTGTCGGCAACAAACGCAGATAAAAGTCAAATTGTGATTTCATCAAGTCAAAGTCACCGCTTTTCAGCATGGGCCAATAAACCAGACGCTGATTCTGTGCAGTCATGGTTCCTCCTCCCCATTTCCGGAAATCAGGGGTAAATTCCATTTTCTGATCTACATACATAGGATCAAAAGTAAACAGTCCCCCGTTAAACTTGGTAGGCCACTGACTATAGGCGTTACATCCCAACATATAGCGGAACAGTGTATAGTTACGGATAGCATCTCCCGCTTCACCTTCCCCCTCAATAAAGCTACGTTTCCAAAAATCATTCCACCAACGACGGGTAGCCTGTTTGTCTTTGGATACATTTATTTCCTTCTCAGTGCGGGCCAAGGATGCTTCCCATGCAGGAACCGTACTTTGTTCCGTATTCAGAACAATCCGTGCAGACTGCTTATAAGTAGGTTTCTTGCTTTTGTACATCCATGCCAGATACTCAGTACCTGCATAATGTCCACGTCGTGTACCGTTATAAACCAGATTATCACCTGATAAACGCCCCCCAAAAATCAAATTCTTCAAAGGATTATACAGTTGTTCCTTCACTTCATTCATTCCCTGCTGGTCCACTACCACATCAAAAATAGTACGTTCAGGATTGCGATGGAAAAAAGTAAAATTATCTTCTTCCACACAGACAGAGTCACGCCTAGTCATCAATCCATCAGGAATGACCCATTTGTAAGAGCATTGCTGCCCTTCCCCTTTACGCACCGGACGATCTTCATAACGCCAGCTTTCAAAATTCACACGCATGGAAGTCAGTTCCTTCGTTTTCACCTCAACATGTACCACAGGATGAAACACATCCACCCAAATAATTAGAGTGGCATTATCACTACTTACGCTGACATAGCCATCATTAAGATGCAGAGTCTGCCGAAAAGAAGCCGTTCCGGCAAAAGGGTTCGGAGTGAGCCTCACACGAAACCGACCCTGCTTCAGCAGACAGTTATTCTCGTCAAAAGAACCACTACGACTAAGGTAGAACAGAACATCGTCATTCTCTACCCATACATTCATGCCGATATCACCACCCCCGCAGGGCATAGACTCCGAAGCATTCCGGCTTTGAGTATTCCAAACCAAATTGGCAGGCTGTCCCCACAGAAACTGCCCGCCAATAAACACTAATAATAAAAACGTAAAGATATTCTTCATTTTTTTCTGTTTTTACCAGTCATCGGAACGGAAAGACGATACAGGTAAATCTTCACCAAACAAATCTCCCTCCACATAATTCTCGAAGCCATAACGAACTGCCACCGGATGAGGTACTCTTTCGCTCTTTACAAGCATTTTACTTCTCTGTATCCACGCTTTAGCAGGATAAAAAACCCGATCTTTACCTGCAACCTGAAAGTTATATGATTCAAAACGGTCTTTACAATTTATCCACATCGGTGCCCGATCAAAACTGACTATTACCGTATCATTCTTTACTTCCATTCCTGTATAGTAAGGACTTTCGGCCGTAACACCTTTCATTCCGTAAGTTTTTACTAATGCCAAACGCCCCAGACGTTCTCCTGCTACCCTCTTTTTACCCGGATGAATCCCCGTTTTCATTCCTGCGTCCAACAATACAGCCATACCACTATTACCCACCCGGTGTTCTACCATAGCTTGTTGTTCGCGAAGATAAGCAGAATTTATCACATTCTTGCCAGGCTCAGTAATAATTCCATAATCATAAGGTGCAATTTGACAATAATAGAAGGGAAATTCCCCTTGCTGCCATTCTTCGCGCCACCCGCGTATCAGTGCACTGAACATATCGGCATAAGTAGAAGCCCGGTTATAGTTATCTTCCCCCTGATACCAGATAACTCCACGCATGGCTAATCCGATGAGCGGATGAAGCATACCGTTATAGAGTACAGTCGGAGTACGGTTCTTTGACTTGATATCAGCTTCCGATTGGGGAATCTTTGCTTCGGGAAATGCCTTCAACCAATCCGGATGCATCCAGGCTTCACAGGCAGAACCTCCCCAAGAAGCCACAATCAAACCCACAGGTATATTCAACTGCTGTTGTATCATCCGACCGAAGTAATAAGCAGTAGCACTAAACTCACGCACAGTTGCCGGAACAGCTTCCTGCCAGGTTCCCACCACATCTGTTTTCAGAGTAAAAGAGGAAGAACGCTTTACGGTGAACAGACGGAGTTGCGGATTACGGCTGTTCATCACATCTGTATTGCTATTCTCCACCGGCTGGTTTTTAAAACCTTTCATGGGCATTTCCATATTACTCTGACCGGAGCATAACCATAATTCTCCCATCAGGATATCACGTATTTCGGTCAGCTTTCCATCATCAAAAGTGATCGTGTAAGGGCCTCCGGCAGAGGGGGTGGATAAAGCAAGTTTCCACGCGCCTTTTGCATCGGCAGTCGTTTTATAGGTTTGTTTATCCCAACTTGTTGTAATTTTCACCGGTGCATCGGGAGTAGCTGTTCCCCATAAATTGGCACGAGTCTGCTGTTGCATCACCATGCCGTCTGAAAAGAAAGCGGGCAATTTCACTTCCGCATTTGCCGACAGGCAAGTCAACCATGCCCAAGCAATGCCCAGTAGTAGTTTCTTATTTTTCATGTTATGTGTGATTAGCATTATTCTTTAGTTCTAAAAAACTCGCAAGGTCCCATCCATCCGGCAGGTAACAAACCATCTCCGGGCAGACGGAATTTTGCATTCGTCCATATCCCCTCAAAAGGCGCTTTATCCTGATCTGCTCCACGGAGCGCATTCGCCCAGGTATTCACCACCTCCACTTCCAAGACATTGGTTCCGTTACGAAGCGCATCGGTAATGTCCACTTCGTATGGAGCTGTCCAAGCCGTACCGCATGCAATGCTGTTGACACGTACAGTCGCTACATTGGCTACTTTACCCAACCGAAGAATAATTCTTCCGTCCTGTTCATTCTTCCATCTGAATAGCCCTCTGTAAGTGGCATGTCCGGAATAATATTTTATTTTTTCATCCTCTTCCTTACTCCAGTCAAATAATACCGGACGAGTGACAGTTTTGCGCACGGAAGGGAATGTTACTGTCCATTCCTTGATCGATATGGATACAGGTTCCCTTTCGATCCGTTCCGGAGAAACTTCTGAAGATTCTTTGGGGAATACGACAAATACAGAGCCATTGGCAGGCAAAGACAAAGCGACTTCGGTACGGCCGTCCAATTCTTTCCATTGTGCCGGACGGGTAATGGTTCCTGTTACCGCATTCCACAATTCAGGCGTGCGCCCTGCAATGCGGAAAGAAGCGTTGAATGTACGCAAACTGTCCACCTGATTAGCCACAAAATAAATCTCATACTCTTCCCCGCTCCGATGAGTATATGCCACATCAGCAGGAAGAAGTACATCCCGTTCCACACCGAAAGAAGAAAAATCATCTTCCCGATAAGGCAATTGCGGAATAATGACACCTGCCACACGGAGTTCCTCTACTTTTGCCTGTGCCTCAGGAGACAACGGCAGGTTATCAGGATTCATAGGACGGGCTGTAGGAAGCACCAATACTTTATAAGAAGCTCCTCCCGGAAGTACCATTCTTCCATTCTCCGCTTTTGCCAAACGTAACAGAGCGTCTTTGTTAAAAGAATCGTAGGCATAACCACGCATCGGGTTCACCCAGTCTTCGGGATCGGCCATGTTTGCCGAATGGGTAACACCGACAGGACGCACACGGGTGGGTTGACCTTCATTAGCCAGCCGAATCCGTTCGCTTTCCACCCGTTCGGCTCCATAGATACCGGGAAGCATCGAAACTAACCGTTCGGGCAAAATGGAACGTCGCGGCATCTCTTCACCGGTAAAGACGGCGATATCAACCACCGGATGACCGTATTGCAACAAAGTCTGGCAACGGGTGATGTAATCTACAAAAGATTTCCCTTCCTCCCACCAGGTCTGGTCGCGCTGGAAGAAGAGTCCGATGCCGTCCAAGGTCATACCGGGACGGCGGTTCATCCAAGGATTATGGGTATAGACATGAAAGAAGAGTTTATTGATACCCAGTGCATAGTTACGGTCCAGCAAAGGTTTCAGCATGGCAGGGTCTTCATCCCATACGCCACGAATTTCAGTAAAGCCTTCGGCCTGGATAATATTCTTTCCATAAATATGCGCACCGCTGATGGCATCCAGCATATCATTGGGTTTATCGTGCGTAGGACTGTTCAGCCAAAATTCCCCCATAGGCAGATCCACTTTCTGATAATGCATCAATCCGTCACTGACCATAGTAGGAGCTACGCACTCGGCAGAGAACCGGCAATCGTATTGACGGGCACAGTCTGCCAATACAGTGTAGAACACATCAGTCACCAGTTCTCCGATGGTGGTACGGACATCCCGCAATATCTGCTCACTGCGGGCGGCACTTTCCATCGGAATACCTGCCAGCAAAGGAAGATAAGGCATCAAATCATATCCACGGCGTTTCTTAAATTCCGCCGCAAAGTTATCACTCCAGTTCTGACTGCCACACTCCCAACTGTCTACGTGCATATATTTCAATACACGGCGTGCCACGGCTTCATCCGTCTTTTTGAACATTTCCGCAAACCAGTTCGAGAACTGTTTCTGAACAGCCTTGGTGCTGAACTTGTCGCATTCCAATCCTTTACCTCCTCCGGCAGTAGCATTCACATGTCCGGTTGCCGTATGTCCCATGCGGAGAATACGCCATTTACCTTCGGGTAAACGGGCGGTCAGCCTGCCCTGATACAAAGGGAGATTGATCAATTCATCCGGTTGCACACAAGCCGCATCGGGTATTTCCGTCGAAGTAGTAGCAGTAGCCACACGCCACACCAGTCCTGCTTTTCCCTCCCACTGATGAATACGCGGAGCCGTATGAAGGACTATATCATTGATTTTCAAATTCGGTTTCCATTTAGCTGCATCCAGATCCTCACTACCCGGTTCGCTTCCCACGGGAGTCCACTCAAAACGGAAGTAACGGGCGGTAACAGGGGGGATGGCATGAGTGGACTGGAAATCCGTATTCTGCCATCCCTGCCGGGCAGGGACCAGTTGCTTCACTGTTTTGAACGTCCGTCCGTCCTCACTGGCCAATACTTTCAGGCGATGTGCCTGGTAGTTATTTCCTCCCAAAATAATTTCCACGTTGCTGCAAGTCACAGGTTCTGCATATTCATACTGAATCCAACAAGGATAAGAGGAACGGAAGACTCCTTTCTCATCCCTGTTCACAGCCTTGGATTCATCTTTGATAACGGCCTGTTTCAAATTGCCGAAAGTTACCTTCGGCTTCAATGAAGTATCCTCAGGCTGACGCTCCAATGGAATGGCGTAGGTAACGATATCTTCATAATAGCCATCCAGTGCTTCGGGCATGGGCAAAGTCAAATTACGAATATTCCCACCGTTCACTATAGTATCACTCCATACCACTTTTTGCATCGACTCTTCGGAAGTTATCCAAGGACCTCCCGCCAAGGCAAAGCCGTCACAGATGTGCATGCCCAGTTGCATTCCCAGCCTGTCAGCCTCTTTCATACTATGAGTGACCATACGCCACCATTCGGGGGTAAGCTGCTGGGTTTTCCCTCGTATTGAGGTCCTTGCTCTACTCCCTTAATAGGCATCAGATAGGCCCCACCCAAACCTATACGATGCATGGCCTCCAAATCTGCAGTAATCCCTTCGGGAGTTACAGCGCCAAACATCCAATACCAGAAAGTCCAGGGACGAGCTTCCTGTACGGATGAATTTACAAACTGTTGCCGTAAAGCGGATTGTGCTATCATCGGTTGGAATCCGGTTGCCAGCAATATGGATACAAACAGATGTTTTATCTTCATAAGCTATTTATTCTATATTTAATGATAAACGAATAAAGTTGTAATTTGTACTCAATTTTTCAAATATAGAGAGTTCGAGCCAAATAAAAAAAGAAAAGGGAAGAATAAACAAAGTTCCTCTTCCCTTTACAATCTATTTTTTCACTGTTATTCAAATTTTAACGTGATACTTCCCCCATATGCTCCATCAGCCCAAAATGCTTGTGAAGACGGACCTATCAAATCTGTCGTATTCACTTTATTACGAACCGGAGGAATTACTTTCATCAGACTGATGCCGGTAGCCGGGAAAGTATAAAGCAAGCCGTCACGACCGTCGCGAGGCTGATAAACCCCTACATAATTCTGAGGAGTACGGTTACAAATACTTATCATTCCTTCCTGTGTTTCCAAAGTCATCCATTGCACATTAGCAAAGTACCCTTTAAATTCGGGATAAGTAAAGCTTTCGGCAGGAATGGGATCATTATACTCATTTTCCCATACGCCCAACTGCGGACCATGCAGACGGTTCTGCCATACACGGTAAGGACCGTCACCTACCCAACGCTTGCTCAACACTTTATCTTCCGGATAATCAAACATCACCCCCATCAAATCCACTACACCGCTGAAGTTGTATGTAAAGTCTATAGCAGCGGTACCGTCAGGAGCGATAGTCCATACAGCCTGATCAAAACATCCCAGTTTGTAGTTAGCGGTAACCACTACGTTATTGCCTTCTTCACGCACGGCAAAGCCTGTAAAACGACCGGCATCATCAAATGTAGTGTATTGGGTTTTCTTCTTTTCAGCCTCTTTGTCATCATGGTTATAAAACTGGTCCATAGAACGGTCCGAACGCTTGGCAGCAATAAAACGAGGACCATTTGCCAGACTGATGATACGGCTTCCAACCTTTACCCCCTTCAGTTGTCCGTCTTTCTGAGAAAAAGTAAATGTACGTCCTTCGGCATCAACCGTCAATGCATCGGCAGTTTCTTTATAAGAAGGCTTGTTTCCGGCAGAAACCTGTTGCAATCCGGCAACGTCGTCCAGTTTATAACTCCACGTAAAGAGATCATTCCCCTGCTTATCCGTTACTGTCAGCATCAAAGCATGGGCCCCCTTGACAGCCGCAGGAATAGTCAGTGTACCCGCACCGTGAGCAGGAATGTCGGGACAGTTCACCTCTCCCTGTTTCATCACTTTCATTCCCCCCTTATCGGTTACAGAAGGCAATTGCACATATTTATAAGTGAAACGGCATGTATTCGCATTCAGGAAATCGTAACGGTTCTCTATTTTCAGTTTGCCGTCAAACTGACTGTCAAGGCTATCAACCCTGATTTGAATAGGACACCACACCTGCTTGATGGTAAAGTAACTGCCCTCTTTTTCGTGATGCGGACCTACAATGCCATCGGCTCCATAATTGCCGCAGTTGTCAATGAATCCATTCATATCCACACGCTTCACGCCCTCATCGGCCAGTACCCAAAGGAAACCTCCGGCACAACGGGGATGCTTACGCATCATTTCCCAATAATCATACAGTCCGGCTCCGTGTCCTCCATCGTACAATCCATGCAGAAACTCGGTCGGCATAAATATTTCCGGCAGACGCATATAGTTCTGGCTTTCTCCGTAAGAACGATAGTGCATGGTTTCATATCCACTGAAGTTGCCTTGCGGATGAAGCACCGGACGTTTCTGAGGATCATATTTATGGAATTCACCATCCAGTTCAGTATTCCAGCCTTTTTCATTACCATTGCTCCACCAGATAATACACGGATGGTTCACATCACGGGTAATCATTTCTTTTACCAGCTTCTGCCCGTTGATAGTTTCGTGCTTGCCATGCCAGCCGCTTAACTCATCCATTACATAAAGCCCCAGCGAGTCACAAGCTTCAAAAAATTCGGGATCGGCAGGATAATGACTCAGGCGGACGGCATTCATGTTCATGCTTTTGATAAGCAATACATCTTCAATATTCTTTGCCTTGCTCAGTGTACGTCCGCTTTCAGGACGGAAGCTATGCCGGTTCACTCCTTTAATCATCACACGCTGACCATTGATATACAATCCGTCACTTTCACGTGTTTCAATGGTACGGAAACCAAATTTCTGATTTTCAACATGCAGTGTTTTGCCTGCTTTATCAAGCAGGGTAAAGGTAGCCTGATACATGGCCGGAGTTTCAGCCGTCCATAATTCAGGAGATTTTACAGTGAAATTAATCGAAGCATGATCGCTACCTGTACGGACATCCGAAGTATTTTCGGCCACTTTTTTCCCTTTAGCATCTGTTATGACAGTATGTACCCTAGCACCTTCTACTGCCATATTCAGAAAACAATCGGCATAGAAATTCCCATCCGCCTTCGCATCTATTGCCAGACGATCTATATTTTGAGCCGGTTTCGCCACGATAAACACAGGACGGAAAATACCTCCGAAATTCCAATAATCAGCACGACGTTCTGCCAAATTAACCCCAGCATTCGCACTTTCCTTGCTTACAGTTACTTCAAGTACATTCTTTTTTTTCGATCCGAAAAATACCCGGTCACTCACATTATAAATAAAGCGGTAAAAAGCTCCCTGATGCATGGAGCCGGCTTTACGACCGTTTATCTTTACCTGCGTATCAGTCATAGAGCCTTCAAATACCAGCTCTATCTGTTTACCATTCCATTCGGCAGGCAACTCAAATTCATATTTATACAAACCTTGTTCGTCAGCTACTCCTTCAGGAAAAGCCTTACCATAGAATTTCATGCCATATTGATAAGTACCGAATCCTTGCAGTTCCCAACAAGAAGGTACTCCGATTTTCGTCCATTTTCCGGAATTATTACCACCGGTACACATGAAATCCCATTGTACCATATCATCACAGCCACGTCCTGACAAGTATTGGCGTTCTGTTTTTACGGAAGATTGCGCCAACAAACCTGCCGATAAAGCAAGGAGTGATAAAAAAGTTGTTGTTCTTTTCATTTTGATATTTGATTTTTAATTTAATTCTATATTTCTGTCTGCCACCGGAAAGATATGTCGCCGTCGCCTATTCAAACCTTTTGCCATACATCATTTTATAAGACTGAAGCGTACCCGCAAAGTATGAGATTTCTGCTTATCAATGGCGTATTTCTTCAGCACTCCCGGACCACAACTACTGTTTCCTAAACCTAAGACCGCAGCATCCAGGCTGAGAACAACCTCCTTTCGTGGTTTCAAGTCACAATCATGAGTTGTTTTATAAATATCATCCACGGTATAATGTAAGGCCGAAAATGAAAATGGCCGGTCTATGGCTGTCACACGGACGCCTTTACCCTGTTTATTGGTTAGAATCACCTCGGTAACATCCTCGTGATTGCCACTGTCCTGCGGACGCGGGTAATGTGTGTACTGTTCACTCACCTTGCTGTTCCATCTACCTATCAGACAGGACGTCTTACGGTCGGGATAGTTTTCCCACGGGCCACGACCGTACCAGGAAAGGTTCTCATATTCTTCTCCCAATACAAATGCACTGCCCAGACGAGGCAATTCCGGCAATTCTCCTTGTGGCAGATAAGTCTGTTCCAGATCCACCGTTCCATCCACATATATTTTATAATGGGAAGAAACACGGATGCTACCTTTGGCATAACGATATTCCACAACCGATTTCTTCGATACGGTTCCATCTGTTTCCTGAGTTTTCGTTTCGGGAGTAATTAACTCTACTTGAGGAGCATCCAATCCCTGATTCTTCCAATCCTTGGCCAACCAGTTACCGAAACTTTTATCATTATCCGTCGGAGCACGGAAAGCTTGAAAATAACTATCTTCCCATAAATCCAAAACAGAAAACTTACTTTTACGTTTACCCGGTTGTACACCGTCAGCCACCGCCATCAAATGATCATTCAAGGCAAACTGTTCCTTTAAAATCTCATGCCCGGCCTTCGCCCATAAAGCATCTTCTTTCAATACTATACTTACATTCAATCGAACATCAGCCTGTTTATTAATCTTAACATC
>OLYI01000713.1_pt1 | contig 11125 bp, 10 predicted proteins | sample 1644251 | NCBI WGS metagenome assembly OLYI01 (sample SAMEA103958140, study PRJEB25191) | human gut metagenome | biome: human-associated habitat [ENVO:00009003]; feature: intestine environment [ENVO:2100002]; material: feces | place: Germany | collected 2013/2015 | reverse complement strand
TATGATAATTTCCATTCAAAGCAGCCGGAGAAATAGACAGAACCTTATAATCAGGTTTGTCGTGATGAATAATATGTTTCTTGAAATAATCATCAGCCTCATCATGTGGGACAGAAGCCATCACGACATATCCAGGATAACCGGGAATCATGAACAGACAGATCTCACATCCCTGAAAAATATTATCCACCCGAAAGGCTGATCTTTCAAAAGCCACCCAGTATGTACCTATATTATAAAGGTGGATGAACTTCCCGTTGTTCCTCTCTCTCTCCAAGATATCCTTATGATGATCCTTTATCAGCATCTGAAGCCTGATTCCTGCCGGTAAAGCCTTAGTCATGATTTCTTTTCTTCGGTTCCTCAATTACTTCTATAAGGTCGGGAGAAAGAGTAGCCATTGCAAGAGCACTTGTAAAGATGCCGCCGGTATTGCTGCTTGACGAACCATTGTCCAATCTTGATGCAAGATTAAGATTACAGACAAGAGAGGAGATAAGAAGAATCCAGAGAGAAACAGGGATTACCACCATATTCGTAACTCATGACCAGGAAGAAGCAATGAGCATATCAGATATTATAATTGTAATGAAGGACGGCAGGATGCAGCAGGTGGGCAGGCCGCAGGAGGTCTATGATAATCCTGTCAATCTTTTCGTGGCAAAATTCCTCGGAACACCGCCTATCAATGTGTTTAACGGGTATGTTAAAAATGAAAAATTATATATCGGAAAAGATGAACTTTTTGCAGTACAGGGAGTAAGCGACAGAGAGGTCTATGTGGGCATAAGACCGGAGGGCTTTATTCCCGAAGACAACGGAAAATTACATTGCAAAATGGAAAGAATAGAAATTATGGGAAGGGATATAAGCATTGTTTCTAAAAATGATGATTCGCTTAATCCTGTTGTACGTTCCATAATAACCAATGACAGGGTTATTGACGGAACCAAAGAGGAAGTTGCATTTAACCTGAAACCATCAAAAGTCCTTATATTTGATAAGGAAACGGAGGAAAGGATACGTTATGGAGAAAAATAACAGCAAAGCATGGCTGTATCTTATACCTGCCATTCTTTTTCTTGGTGTGTTTATGATATATCCGTTGGTGGATGTACTTATATATTCCTTTGAAGAGGGATATAATTTTGCATCACAAAGCTACAGCGGCATAGGTTTTTATAATTATTCATATGTGCTTCATGACCCTTATTTTGTACAGGCACTAAAAAATACCATACTTCTTGTTGCAATAACGGTTCCCACATCAACGATTCTGTCGTTACTTATTTCTGTGGGATTAAGTAAAATAAAGCCGCTCAGAAATTTATACCAGACTGTATATTTTCTGCCTTATGTAACCAATACCCTCGCAGTCGGTCTTGTATTTATGATACTTTTCAAAAAGACAGCATATTCCGACGGACTTATAAATGTTCTTATAAATGCGTTCGGAGGAAAGTCTGTGGATTTTATTGATGGTCCGTATTGGGCAAAAATGCTTGTTATGTGTATTTACACTATATGGATTGTAATGCCTTTTAAGATACTTATTCTGACAAGTGCCCTTGCCTCCGTTAATGAGCAGTATTACAATGCGGCACGGGTTGACGGAACATCCGGTACAAGAATATTTTTCAGAATTACACTTCCTATGATTAAACCGATTGTATTTTATCTTGTTATCACGGGATTTATAGGAGCGTTTAAAGCATACAGTGATGAAGTTGCACTCTTTGGAACAGACCTTAATGCGGCGGGAATGAATACAATCGTCGGTTATGTTTATGATATGCTTTACGGCAAGAGCGGCGGATATCCGTCCTATGCTTCTGCCGCGGCGATTATATTGTTTTTAATTGTTTTTACCATAACCTGTATAAATCTCATGGTTGGAAGCAACAAAAATGACGGAAAGGAGTAAGTTATGGCTGCTGATATTGATTATGTAAGAATTAATAAAAAATCCCATGCAAAGAAAACAGTGGGAAATATCTTTTTATACCTTGTGCTTACATTGTGGGCGGTAATTGTGCTTTTTCCGTTTTACTGGATGGTGGTTACCTCAATAAAAGGCTACGGTGCCTACAATTCGGAAAAAATACCAAGTCTTATTGCAACGTCGCCTACGTTGGAGAACTACAAAAATGTATTCACATCAGTGCCTCTTTTAAGATATCTGGCAAATACTTTGTGGTTTACCGTTGCAACAACTGCATTGATGTTGGTTGTGGTGACACTTGCGGCCTATGCCTTTGCAAGGATGAGATTCAGGGGTAAAAATATCGTGTTCGGACTGTTTCTATCGCTGATGATGATACCGTATGAGCTTGTAATCATTACGAATTATGTTACAATTACCAATCTCAATCTCAGAAATACTTTTACGGGACTTATTCTTCCGTCGGTTACTTCGGTATTTTACATTTATCTGTTAAAAGAGAATTTTGAACAGGTGCCGGACGAGCTTTACTATGCGGCAAAAGTAGACGGAACCTCCGATATAAAATATCTTTTAAAGGTAATGATACCGATTTGCAGACCTACCATAATTACCATAACCATTCTTAAAGTAATAGAATGTTGGAATTCCTATGTATGGCCAAGACTTATTACCTATGACCAGAAATATTATCTTGTGTCAAACGGAATACAGGAGATTAGGGAAAACGGCTTCGGCAGGGAAAATATTCCTGCAATGATGGCAGCGGTTGTGGTTATTTCGGTGCCTCTCATAGTACTTTTCTTTATTTTCCGTAAAAAAATTATGGAAGGTGTCAGAAGGGGAGGTACAAAAGGATGAGAAAATTCAGAAAAGCCGTCGCGGCTGTTACGGTATGCTGTCTTGCAGTATCGTTATTTACAGGCTGCCATGGTAAAAAAAACAACGTATCTTTTGTAATACCGGAGGAATTTGACACAGACAGGAATTACGAGATTAATTTCTGGGCAAAATCTGATACCAATGTAAATCAGACAAGAATTTATGAAAATACCATAAGCCGTTTTGAAGAACTTTATCCCAATATAAAAGTTAATTTAAGGCTATATACGGATTACAACAGGATTTACAATGACGTTATTACCAATATTTCCACGGACACAACTCCGAACGTGTGTATTACTTATCCCGACCATATTGCCACATACCTTACGGGAACGGATGTAGTGGTTCCTCTTGATGAACTTATGACGGATGAAAACTATGGTCTCGGCGGCAAAGAATTAAGATACGATTCGGTAAAAAAAGATGAGATAACGGAGAGCTTTCTCAATGAATGTAAGATAGGTGACAGATATTATGCACTTCCTTATATGAGGTCAACAGAAGCCTGTTATATTAATAAAGACATGGTAGAAAAACTTGGATATGAGGTACCCGATGTTCTCACATGGGATTATATTTTTGAGGTATCAGAGGCAGCAATGGCAAAAGACGGGGACGGAAACTATCTCGTCAACGGTCAGAATGTACTCATACCTTTTATATATAAATCAACGGACAATATGCTTATCCAGATGTTGAAGCAAAGGAATGCAGGTTATTCCACGGATGATGGTAAAATAGAGATTTTTAACGACACAACCAAAGAGATTTTATATGAACTTGCAGAACATGGTAAAACAGGAGCATTTTCCACATTTAAGATTTCAAGTTATCCCGCTAATTTCTTAAATGCGGGTCAATGTATTTTTGCCGTAGACTCAACTGCCGGTTCAACATGGATGGGTGCAGATGCCCCGCTAAGTGATATAAGTGAAGATAAAATAATTGATTTTGAAACGGTTGTAAGGCCTGTTCCCCAATATGATGTGAACAATCCTTCAATGATTTCCCAGGGACCGTCAATATGTATTTTTAATAAGAGCGACCGTCAGGAGGTTCTTGCATCATGGATTTTTGCACAATATCTCATAACCAATGATGTACAGATACCGTACAGTGAGACGGAAGGATATGTACCTGTGACCAAAAAGGCGGTTAATTCCGATGAGTACAGGGAATATCTGGCACTTGGCGGAAGTGATGATAATGAGCACTACAGCATAAAGATAGAAGCAACAAAGCTGCTGCTTGATAACGAAGATAATACTTTTGTGACACCGGTATTTAACGGCTCGGCATCCCTTAGGAATGCTGCCGGCCAGCTTGTAGAAAATGTAGTGAAATCGGTAAGACGAAAAGAAACCGTGGATGAAAGTTACATGGATAATCTTTTTGACAAAGTGATAGCACTTTATCATCTTGATGATGTCAGTGAAAACAGCAGTCAGGGAGCACTTCCCACAGGGTCAAAAGTTATGTTAATAAGCATAGGTGCGGCATGGTTAATTATGGGTATTGTTTTGGTTATGAGAAAAATAAAAAGAGAAAGGCATTGCCATTAAACATATTATGATGTATACTTCTTTCAAATATTTACCATTAAGGAGAATGAAAATGAAAAAGTTTTTAGCAGTATTAGTTGCTGCAACAACAATTCTTGCACTTGCAGGATGTGGTGCCAAGAAGCCGGCAGACAACAGTGCAACAACAGACAACAGTGCAACAAGTGAGAGCGAAGAGCCAAAGGCTGATGCTAAATCAGAAGGCGTTATGACTTATGATGAATATGCCAAAGCTGCCGTTGAGACAAAGGTTGTAGTTGAGACATATGTACAGGCTAAACAGTCTTGGTGGGATAACAAGTGTACACTTTACACACAGGACAAGGATGGAGCATATTTTATCTATGATATGCCATGTTCAGAAGAAGATTATGCAAAGCTTGAAAAAGGAACCAAGATTAAAGTAACAGGTTATAAGGCAGAGTGGTCAGGAGAAGTAGAAATTATTGACGCTGAATTTGAAATCCTTGACGGAAATTATGTTGCGGAAGCAGAAGATGTTACAGCACTTCTTGGAAGTGATGACCTTGTTAAGAAACAGAACATTTTTGCATCATTCAAGGGTCTTAAAGTAGAAGCTTCTAAGGATGCCGGTGGCAATGATGTAGCTTTCCTTTATAAGTGGGATGGCTCAGGAAGTGAAGGAGATGACTTATACTTCAACGTTTCAGACGGAAATAAGACATATACATTCACAATCAGAGCATACCTTTGCGGAAAAGATACTGATGTATACAAAGCAGTTAAAGAACTTAAAATCGGAGATACTGTAGATATGGAAGGATTCCTTTATTGGTATGAAGGTGTTAATCCACATATTACATCTGTAACAGTTAAATAATATCATTTCGGTCATGTATATAAGCTGATGACTTCTGCGGATAATACGCAGGGTTGTCAGCTTTTTTGTGCGGATAGGAAATCGGAGGAAAAATATGTTATTAAGCATTGCTTTAATTTTATTGGTTGGTATGTCTGCTTCTTGGATATGTAAAAAAATTAAGCTGCCGGGACTTTTGGGAATGTTGGCGACAGGTATTGTTCTGGGACCCTACGTTCTTAATTTGATTGACTCGTCAATTCTTAATATATCTTCAGAATTAAGAAAAATTGCTCTCATAATTATTCTTACAAGGGCCGGACTCGGACTTGATATTACAGGACTAAAAAAAATAGGCAGACCTGCAATTCTTATGTGTTTTCTACCTGCAAGTTTTGAATTATTGGGTATAATCTTAATAGCACCCGGGGCTCTGGGAATGTCGGTACTTGAGGCGGCAATAATGGGAGCTGTACTTGCAGCAGTCTCCCCGGCAGTTGTTGTTCCGAGAATGGTAAAATTAATGGATAATGGCTATGGCACAGCAAAGGGAATTCCACAGCTTATACTGGCAGGAGCTTCTGTGGATGATGTATATGTAATTGTCCTTTTTTCAACTTTTATCGGAATGATGCAGGGCAAAGGTGCTTCCATAATAAACTTCGTTAATATACCGGTGTCTATTATTTTAGGAATGGGAATAGGTATACTTGCGGGATATCTGCTTGCAATGTATTTTGAAAAAATACATATAAGAGATACGGTAAAAGTATTGCTAATATTGAGTATTTCGTTTATCCTTGTAGCAACAGAAGATATGCTTAATACATCTATTAAGTTTTCGGCACTTATCGCAATTATGTTTGTGGGAGTCGGGTTGCATAAAAAACGTGATGTTGTGGCAAAACGCCTTTCCCAAAAATATGAAAAACTGTGGATTGCGTCAGAGGTATTTTTATTTGTGCTTGTGGGAGCAACCGTCAATATCAATTACCTTGGAAACATGGGCATTAAAGCATTGATTGTTATTTTTGGAGCTTTAATTTTCAGAATGGCGGGCGTGTTTGTCTGTCTTATTAAAACTGAGCTTAATAAGAAGGAGCGACTGTTTACAATGATGGCATATACACCTAAAGCCACGGTGCAGGCAGCCATTGGAGGAATCCCTCTGGCACTTAATTTTGCCTGTGGGGAAACGGTGCTGACAATAGTCGTACTCGCCATTGTCATAACGGCACCGCTTGGCGCTTTTGCCATGGATTTATCATATAAAAAATTATTAAGGAGAAATGAGTAAAATGAAAAATATAGCAATAGTTACGGGGGCAAGCAGCGGATTCGGAAAGGAATTTGTTAATCTTTTTGTCAGGAGAAAGGACATTGACGAGGTATGGATTATCTCAAGAAATGAGGACAGGCTTAATAAGATTAAAGAGCATTTCGGTAAAAAAATCAAAGTTTTTTCAATGGACTTATCGGTAAAAGACAATATAAAAACTTTTGGAACACTTGAGGAATTAAAGAAATGCAATATAAAATACCTTGTAAATAATGCAGGTTTTGCAAAGTTCTGTTCCTATGACGATATTTCAATAGACGAATCGGTAAACATGATTGACCTTAATGTAAGCGGGGTTGTGGCAATGGGGCTTGTGTGTATTCCATACATGAGAAAAGGCAGTCATATTATAAATGTAGCCTCACAGGCAGCCTTCCAGCCTTTGCCTTATCAGAATATTTACAGTTCAACCAAAGCATTTGTAAGAAATTATACAAGGGCGCTTAACGTAGAACTCAGAGATAAAGGAATTATTGCAACGGCAGTATGTCCGGGCTGGATGAAAACAGAACTTTATGACAGAGGAATCATCGGCGCAGAAAGGGCAACCACATATTTCAGCCATATGGTAAAGCCATCCGTGGTTGCGAGAAAGGCACTTCATGATGCAGATATGGGAAGGGATATATCCGTGTATAGTTTTTATGTTAAATTCTGCCATTTATTAGCAAAAATTTTACCCCAGAAAATGATGATGAGGCTATGGATGATACAGCAAAAAGGGTGCCGTCTGGATTAATTATAGAAGAAATGGGAATGTAAAGACAAGAATATTTCCCCACTTTTTTCACATACTAACTCCATAACGAATATAGAAATATTTGCATTGGAGGAAAATTAGCATGAAGGCGACAGGAATTGTCAGAAGAATAGATGACCTTGGCAGAGTTGTTGTACCGAAGGAAATCAGACGTACCCTCAAAATAAGGGAAGGTGACCCTATAGAGATTTTTACCGAAAAAGACGGAGAAATAATCCTGAGAAAATATTCGCAAATAGGGGAAATGTCGGAATATGCGAAACAGTATGCGGATACTCTTGCCCATATCAGCGGACATATAGTTATAATAACAGACAAAAATTCAATTGTGGCTGTATCAGGTGCAGGGAAAAAGGACACCATAGGAAAACCAATTACAAAAGAATTGTATGGGATAATTGAAAAACGAAACTTATATATAACAGGAAAAGGCGAAAAAAGGCCGGTAAAAATATGGAATGAAATGGATGTTTTTTCAGGGCAGGTAATAGCGCCAATAATAAGCGAAGGTGACATTATGGGAGCTGTTGTTATAATAGGGAAAGATGAAAACGGTATCATGGGTGATGCAGAACATAAACTGGCAGCATCGGCAGCAACGTTACTTGGAAAACAAATGGAAATATAATATAAAAAAAGACCTCTGTCAGGCTTAACATGAACAGAGGTCTTATTTTTATGAAATTCCGGAAGTCTTACCGGGGGTTTCAGGACGTGAACCGTTATTGTCAGGTTTTTTAGGACGTTCGCCGTCTGACATACTAGGCATACTTGGACGCTCATTTGGACGACCATTGCCGCCGGGACCAAAACCGCCTTTAATGCCGGAGTAGGTCACATCTGACTGTGTATATTCTAAAACAGAGTTTCCGTCTGATATTGTACCGCCTTTTGAAATTCTACTGTTAAGTTCTGTTATACCGGTAATTGTACCGTCGGTATAAAGCGTGTAGGTCTCACCTGTTTTCATATCCGGAGAAGATATGTTTAATGCACCATATTTTTTTGATGGGGTATAGCTTAATATTACATTACCCTCCGAATCTGCAAGGGAAACTGTGTTTTCCGCACTACCGTTAGTCACGGCTAAAAGTGCACCGCATTGTGTGGAATCCGAAGAAAAACCTTCAGCCATACCACTTGAACCTGCAATAAATATATATCCGCCATTTATTGTACAGTTTGCATCGTAGTCAAGACCGCTGTTACCATCGGATACCGGACCATCCACAACAACGATTCCTGAATTAATCACTATGGTTCCGTTGGAATCAATGCCGTCACCTTCGGCATTTACATATATGTCACCACCGTTTATTACGATAGATGAAGCAGAATTTTTTGCGGCATTAATGCCGTCATCGGAAGAATTTATGCTTATTGTTCCATTATCAATGGTTATATTATGACCTTCGATGCCTTCATAGCATTCTGTAATATTAATGGTTCCGTTTTCTATATACAGATAGGTTTCGGCGTGAATACCGTCATCGCCGCAATTAATTGTGAACTCACCGCCGGTTATATGGATATATCCTTCTGAGTCATTATCCGATTTACTTGATTTGATAGCATCGCCCTTGCTGTTGATGGTGAAAGTTCCGCCGGCAACAGTTACGGAGTCATGACCTACAATTCCGTCATCAACAGAGTTGATGATATAGGTGCCGTTAATAAGTTTTAAGTCATCGCGGCAGTTGATACCATTGTTATAAAGTGCGTTTATGGTTAGTGTACCTGTGCCGTTGATTGACAGATCTGTTTCGGAATAGATAACTGCATTGTCATCTCCGGATTCCCTGTTTGTGTCACTTAAAGAATTTTCGGAATCCTTGGCAAGTGTGATTATTGTTTTGTCGGAAGACTTAACATATATCGGAGCACCGGTTGATGAACCAAGTGTTACATTATTAAGTACAAGGCGGACTTTTTCTGTGTCCGGGGCATTTACTATTATCTGACCGTCAGATAATGAACCGGATATTATATAGGTACCTCCGGAAGTGATTTCTATGGTTTTGTCAGTCATAGAATCCGACAATTCGATTTTATCTGCCTGACTTTCATCGTAATCAGTTTCAACATCTGCATTTTTTACGGTAAGAAAAATGGATTCATGATTATCATCAGCCGAAGTGGATGTTCCGTCATGTTTTGTTGCTTTTTTATTGCCCGGTAAAAAAACAACAAGAAGAATTCCGGCAGCCAGTATAACAAAAGCCAGAGAACTTATTATTTTTTTCTTCATAAGCAAAATCCTTTCATATGAGTTGATTTATTTTTACTGCTTATCATTTTATTTTAATAATGTGACAAAAAAATGAGGTAAATGTGTATATATGGTGAACCGGATAAAGATACCAATGCAGTCCAACGTTTTATAAACATGAAACATAAAATGAAACTTAAAAATAATATAATTTGACGAAGGCAAGGAGTTGATTTATAATATTTAGGATTACATGTAAATATAGAACAGTCGTTAGGGAATATGACCTTATACGGACTGAGGGTAGACTGTTTTTCACGGTTTATCGGAAAGGAGACAGAAAATGAAAAAAATGACAAAGTTTGCCGCAGTTGCTCTTGCCGCACTTATGGCTGTGAGTGTAACAGCATGCGGAAAAAGCGGTGGCACCAAGACAGACAAAGGAGACGGTACATATACAGTGGGTATCTGCCAGTTAGTTGAACACCCTGCTCTTGATGCAGCTACAAAGGGATTCAAAGAAGCACTTCAGGAAAAACTTGGTGACAAGGTTAAGTTTGAAGAGAAGAATGCACAGAATGATACGGAAACATGTGCAACAATCGTTAATGGATTTGTATCATCAGATGTAGATCTTATTTTAGCAAATGCAACTCCTGCATTACAGGCCGCAGTTGCTGCTACAAGTTCAATTCCTATTCTCGGAACATCAGTTACAGAATACGGTGTTGCTCTTGATATCAAAGATTTCTCAGGCAAGACAGGTATTAACGTTTCAGGAACATCTGACCTTGCTCCTTTAGCTGAACAGGCAGCAATGATTAAAGAACTTTTCCCTGATGCAAAAAAGGTTGCTCTTCTTTACTGTTCGGCAGAAGCTAACTCATTATACCAGGTTAAAGTAGTCAGCGAAGAACTCGATAAACTTGGTATCGAAAGCAAGCAGTTCCCATTTGCTGATTCCAATGATATTTCAAATGTAACACAGACTGCCGCAGATTACGCAGATGTTTTATATGTTCCTACAGATAATACGGTAGCAGAGAATACAAGTGCTGTATACAATATCTGTATGCCTGCAAAGGTTCCCGTAATCGCAGGTGAAGAAGGAATCTGCTCCGGATGCGGTGTTGCTACACTTTCCATCAGCTACTATGATCTCGGCTATACGACCGGCGAGATGGCTGCCAAAATTCTGAAGGGTGAGGCGGATATTTCGACCATGCCCATTGCGTATGCGCCTGCCGCCAAAAAGTACAACGCGGATATGTGCGCCGCCCTGGGTATTACGCCGCCTGCCGGCTACGCGCCGCTTGGCTGACGCTGCCAATATCCGCACACGCAACGAAAAGGAGTTTTGATATATGGGAAACTGGTTTTCCTCACTTCCCGGTGCCATTGCGCAGGGTCTGATATGGGGTATCATGGCAATCGGCGTCTATATCACATATAGGATTCTGGATATCGCAGACCTGACAGTGGACGGTTCCATATGCACCGGTGCCGCCGTATGCACGGTTCTGATCATGCGGAACATCAACCCGTGGCTGGCGCTGCTGTGCGCTTTTCTGGTCGGTCTGGTCGCCGGGAGTATCACGGGGGCGTTGC
>OLYI01000706.1_pt1 | contig 11169 bp, 9 predicted proteins | sample 1644251 | NCBI WGS metagenome assembly OLYI01 (sample SAMEA103958140, study PRJEB25191) | human gut metagenome | biome: human-associated habitat [ENVO:00009003]; feature: intestine environment [ENVO:2100002]; material: feces | place: Germany | collected 2013/2015 | reverse complement strand
GCAGACGCAGCAAGAACTAAAAAACACCATGAACGCCATGCAGCCGCCCCAGAGCATTGAGGAAATCAAGGCGGGGCTGGAAACTACCGAGAAAGGCGGTGTCCGTCAGAGCATACGGAACTGCCTGACCGTATTCCAGCGTGACCCGCTGCTTTCCGGGGCTATCGCATACAACATCCTGACTGACCGCAAGGACATCATAAAGCCCATCGGTTTTCACAGGGAAAGCACCGCCCTGAACGATACGGACATGAAGTATCTGCTTCTCTATCTGGAAGAAACCTACGGGCTTACCAATGAGAAAAAGATTGATAACGCCATCGGGATTGTGGCGAATGAAAACAAGTACCATCCCATCCGGGACTATCTAAGTGCCCTTGTGTGGGACGGGACAGAACGAATCCGTTTCTGTCTGCGGCACTTTCTGGGGGCTGACGCAGACGATTACACCTATGAAGCGTTGAAGCTGTTCCTGCTGGGTGCAATCTCACGAGCCTTTCAGCCGGGGTGCAAGTTTGAAATCATGCTCTGTCTGGTAGGCGGTCAGGGGGCTGGCAAGTCCACCTTCTTCCGTCTGCTGGCAGTCCGGGACGAGTGGTTCTCCGATGATTTGCGGAAGCTGGACGATGACAATGTGTACCGCAAGCTGCAAGGTCACTGGATTATCGAAATGTCGGAAATGATGGCAACCGCCAACGCCAAGAGCATTGAGGAAATCAAGTCATTTTTAAGCCGGCAGAAAGAGGTTTACAAGATACCCTATGAAACCCACCCGGCAGACCGCCCCCGTCAGTGCGTGTTTGGCGGCACTTCCAATGCCCTTGACTTCCTGCCCCTTGACCGTTCCGGCAACCGCCGCTTTATCCCCGTCATGGTGTACCCGGAGCAAGCCGAGGTTCACATTTTGGAGGACGAAGCCGCTTCCAGAGCCTATATCGAGCAGATGTGGGCAGAAGCGATGGAGATTTACCGAAGCGGCAGGTTCAAGCTGGCTTTCAGCCCCGCCATGCAGCGGTATCTCAAAGAACACCAGCGGGATTTTATGCCGGAGGACACCAAAGCCGGGATGATACAGGCGTATCTTGATAAGTACACCGGGAGCATGGTCTGCTCCAAGCAGCTCTACAAGGAAGCCTTGAACCATGCTTTTGACGAGCCGAAGCAATGGGAAATCCGGGAAATCAACGAGATTATGAACCAGTGCATTTCCGGCTGGCGGTACTTCCCAAACCCAAGAATGTTTTCCGAATATGGCAGACAAAAGGGCTGGGAGCGTGAAAACCCGGCAACGGACTCCGGCAACCCGTCTGAAAAAACGATGGACGGTTTTGTGGAGGTCACAGAACAGATGGAGCTTCCATTCTGAAAATGACAGCCCGTTGCACCCCCTGTTGCTATCCCGTTGCCGAGCCGGTTGCCGGGGAAAACCCCTTATTTCCGGGCTTTTCTCCCTTATAACAACCAAAACAACAGAAAAATAAAAGAAAAGTATAAATAGTAACCATCGCCAGATTGAGATTGTTTGCAAGGTCTTTTGAAGCCCGTTGCCGGACTTCGTTGCCGACACCCTCTGTCTGGCTATTTTCATGTATGGAGGATAACTGCCTATGGCGAATAATAAGCTGAATATTGAAGGAAAAAATTACTCGGATATTCCGGTGTGGCGTAGATATACGCTTACCATTGAGGAAGCAGCCAGATATTATCATATCGGCGAAGGAAAATTGAGAACGCTTATTGACACACATCCCAATGAGGATTTTTATGTGATGAACGGCAATCGTGCCCTCATTAAGCGTGAGAAATTTGAGAGGTATCTGGATCAGGCTACTGCTGTGTAAACAGAGCTGACAGATTTACCGATTTCACATGATATAACTATGCGGAGAGCTGGATTTGTGCTATGATAAGAGTGCAAGTCTGGCTCTCTTTTTTTGAAAGGAGAGTTCACGATGAGTGAGAAAAGACGAGATAACCGTAATCGGATTTTGCGAGAGGGCGAGTACCAGCGTAAAGATGGGAGGTATCGGTTCCGCTATATTGATGAGGACGGAAAAGAGAAAAATGTATACAGTTGGCGTTTGGACAAGAATGACCCAATGCCAAAAGGGAAGAAGCGGGAGCCTTCCCTGCGTGAGAAAGAAAAACAGATTGAAGCGGATTTGTTTGACCGTATCGTAACCAACGGAGGCAACTATACTGTTTTGGAACTGGTAGAAAAGTATGTTTCATTGAAAACAGGAGTTCGTCACAATACGGTTGCCGGATATAAAACAGTCATCAATATGCTGAAAAAAGAGAGTTTTGGGAATCTGCGAATTGATAAGGTGCGTTTGTCAGACGCCAAGGCATGGTTGATTAAGCTCCAACAAATTGATGGGCGGGGATACAGTTCCATTCATTCTATCCGGGGAGTCCTCAGACCAGCATTTCAGATGGCGGTAGACGATGATTTGCTTCGTAAAAATCCATTTGAATTTGAGCTTGCATCCGTCATTGTCAATGATTCTGTTACCAGAGAAGCGATTACCCGAAAGCAGCAGAGAGATTTGCTAAAGTTTATTCAGGAAGATAAACATTTTAGCAGATACTATGATGCAATCTATATTCTTTTTCACACAGGGCTTCGTATCTCAGAGTTCTGTGGACTGACGGTTTCAGAAATCGAGTTTGGAGAAATGCGTATCAAGGTAGACCATCAGTTACAGCGTACTGCACAGATGCAGTATGTAATTGAAGAACCAAAAACTGACAAAGGCATCCGCTATGTGCCGATGACGGAAGCTGTCGCAGCGTGTTTTCGCAGAATCATTGCCAACCGCAAGACACCAAAAGTTGAACCGATGGTGGAAGGATATGCAGGATTTTTGTTTCTGGATAAAAACGATATGCCGATGGTTGCCCTTCACTGGGAAAAGTATCTGGAGCATATCATTCAGAAATACAACAGGATTTACCGTATCCAGATGCCGAAAGTTACCCCTCATGTATGCAGGCACACCTTTTGCTCTAATATGGCAAAATCCGGGATGAATCCGAAAACCTTGCAGTATATCATGGGTCACGCAGACATCAGTGTAACCTTGAACACTTACACCCATGTGAATTTTGATGATGCAAAGGAAGAAGTATATCGGATAGCGAATAGTTAAAAAAGCCCGTTGGTAAGGACGCTTGCTTTACCAATGGATTTACCAAGATTGCAGGGAAAAGCATAAGAAAATATGAGAAGATTTGAGAAGATACCTTGAAAAGAAAGGAAAACTCAAAAGTCGGAAAACCCTGAAATATCAAGCGTTTGAGAAGAAATACAAGATTTAAATGGAGATATAAAAAGATGATTAAAGTATTATTTGTATGCCACGGCAATATTTGCCGCAGTCCTATGGCGGAGTATATTCTAAAGGACATGGCCGTGCGGGCGGGAGTGGCCGACCGGTTTGAGATCGACTCCGCCGCGGTGAGCCGGGAGGAGATCGGTAACCCCGTCTACCCGGCTGCACGCCGGGAATTGGAACGGCACGGCGTTTTCTGCGGCGATCACACCGCACGGCAGGTGACTGCCGCGGATTTGCGCTATTTTGACCGGCTTTATTATATGGATCGCAGCAACGCCCGGCTCCTGAGGCGGCTGCTTCCCGACGACCCGGAGAAGATCCGGCCGCTGCTTGACCGGGACGTGGCCGATCCCTGGTATACGGGGGATTTTGGCAAAACATGGGACGACCTTGTAGAGGGCTGCACTCAGATTATGGAGGAATTTGGATGAATCAGGAAATCTTAGAGGAAAAGCTGGCGGAGCTGCCCCTGTACTGCTACCAGTTCTTCGATCCACAGGAGCTGGAATTCTCCCAGCGCGTCCGGTGGATCTGCGAGCACGAATGCCCCATGTACGGCAAAAGCTGGGCGTGCCCTCCCGGCGTCGGCAGCGTGGAGACATGTCAGGAAAAGTGTATGCGCCACAAAAACTGCCTGATGATCGCCACCGTCACGGAGGTTCCGGACATTGCCGATATCAACCAGACCCTCGCCACCCGCGCCGACCACGAGGACATCACCAACCAGGTGGGCGGCTTCTTCCGGGAACAGGGGGTGGAGCCGTACATCCTGTCCACGGAATCCTGCGCCATCTGTCCCCGGTGCGCCATTGAGGACAATCTGCCTTGCCGCCATCCGGAGCGGATGCACCCCTGCGTGGAAAGTCAGGGCATCAACATTATTCCCACACTGGAGCGCTGCGGGATCGAGTTCCAGTACGGGGACAATGTTGTGACGTGGATTTCTTTGCTGCTTTTTTGAAAAATGCCGGGGCAGTGCCGTATCAATGCGGCGCTGCCCGGATTTTTTTGTATTTGCCTATTGACAAAGGGAGAAATGCGATGTATACTGATATCAACAAATGAGCGTATGCTCATATATACATTTAATTAGGGAGGCATTCCCATGGTGAAGAAAGTATATCGGGTAGAGAATCTGGACTGCGCCAACTGCGCATCGAAGGTGGAAGCGGCGCTTAATGCCCTCCCGGAGGTGCAGGAGGCGGTACTCACCTACGCCACGATGCAGCTTCGGATCACCGCCGAAGACCCCGACGCCCTGCTCCCCAAATTGCAGGAGGCCGCTCAGAAGGTGGAGCCGGAGGTGGAATTCTACCCCAGAGACGGCGCTCACACCCACCACAGCAACACCGGCGAACATGAGCATCATCATGATTGCTGCTGCGGTCACGAGCATCATCACGACCACGATCACGAACATGAGCATTGCCACGACCACGCTCATGACCATCATCACGATGATGACCATGAGCATGAACACGAACACCATCACAATACCCACGAGCACAGCCATGACCACGGTCACGAGCACGGCGGCGAGGAGTCGGAAGACCTGAAGCCAATTCTGGTCGGTGCGGTTCTGTTTGTGGTGGGTCTGGTGCTGGACCATTTCGGACTGAAATGGCCGACGCTGGGCGTGTGCCTCGTGGCCTATGTCCTGCTGGGCAGGGAAGTCATTGTGACGGCCGTAAAGAACCTTGCCCGGGGCCAGATGCTGGACGAGAACTTCCTGATGGCCCTTGCCTCCATCGGCGCGTTCTTCACCGGCAGCTTTACCGAGGCCGTCGGCGTCATGCTGTTCTACCGCGTCGGCGAATACTTCGAAGACAGAGCCGTCGCCCGCAGCCGCAGCCAGATTATGGAAGCCGTTGACCTCCGCCCCGAGGTGGTGCAGCTGGTGGACGGGGAAGCGGTGCGGGAAATTCCCGCAGGAGAAGCGAATATCGGCGACATCGTGCTGGTTCGTCCCGGCGACAGGATCCCTTTGGACGGCATCGTGGTCAGCGGCAGCAGCCGCATTGACACCGCCCCCATCACCGGCGAGCCGGTGCCGGTTTCCGTAGCCGAGGGAGACAGCGTGGTCTCTGGCTGCGTCAATACCACAGGTCAGCTCACCGTCCGGGTGGAAAAGCCCCTGTCCGAATCCATGGTCACCCGCATTCTGGACAGCGTGGAAAACGCCGCTGCCAGCAAGCCCAAGATCGACCGCTTCATCACCCGTTTTGCACGGGTCTACACCCCCATCGTAGTGGGCGCCGCCGTGCTGACGGCGATCATTCCCTCCCTCATCACCGGCGACTGGGGCAAATGGGTCTACACCGCTCTGACATTTCTGGTCATGAGCTGCCCCTGCGCTCTGGTTCTCAGCGTACCGCTGGCCTTCTTCGCCGGTATCGGCGCGGGCAGCAAGCGGGGGATCCTCTTTAAGGGCGGCCAGTCCATGGAGGCCATGAGCAAGATCAAGGCCGTCATCATGGATAAGACCGGCACCATCACCAAGGGCGACTTTACCGTGCAGAAGATCGTAGGCGGCGACGAGCTGCTGGAACTCTGTGCCGACTGCGAGCAGCAGTCCACCCACCCCATCGCCGAGAGCATCGTCGCAGCGGCCAAGGCGCGGAATATGGAGCTGCGCCGTCCCGAGGAGCTGGAAGAGCTGGCCGGGCGGGGCATCCGGGCGAAGCTGGACGGCAAGGAAATTCTCTGCGGCAACGAGCGGCTGCTGACGGAGAAGGGCGTGACCTTCCCCAAGTCCAGGGAATACGGCACCAAGGTGCTGGTGGCGGTGGACGGCGTTTATCAGGGCTATCTGCTCATCGCCGACACCATCAAGACCGGCGCGGAGAACGCCGTCCGCGCCCTGCGGGACAGCGGCATCGAGACCGTGATGCTCACCGGCGACGCCGAGGAATCGGCCAAGGCCGTTGCCGGAGCCGTAGGTATCCGGGAAGTCCACGCGGGACTGCTGCCCCAGCAGAAGCTTGAGCGGCTGCAATCCATCCGGGAGACCAAGGGCGCTGCCATGTTCGTCGGCGACGGCATCAACGACGCCCCCGTGCTTGCCGGTGCGGACGTAGGCGCGGCCATGGGCAGCGGCGCGGACGCGGCCATCGAGGCGGCGGACGTGGTGTTCATGACCTCCGACGTGGCGGCGGTGCCTCAGGCGCTCCGCATTTCCAGACAGACCGCCCGGATTGCGTGGCAGAATGTGGTGTTCGCTCTGGCGGTGAAGCTGGCGGTCATGATCCTCGGCCTGTGCGGCTATGCCTCCATGTGGCTGGCGGTGATCGCCGATTCCGGCGTGGCGCTGCTGTGCGTCCTGAATTCCATTCGCATCTTATATAAGAAGTAACATCCGCGGCGCCGTCACCCAAAAAGTGGCGGCGCCGCCTGCAAATCGGTAAAAACGGCCGCAAATCCCGGGATAGCCGAAATAATCACCAAAACAGCGCACCGAAAATTGTTGAATATGCAGAACTTTCAAAAAAGAAAAAATTTCAGTTGCACTTTTGGATAAAGTGCGCTATGATGTTGACATGGAAACGTTGGAATCGTTTCCAAACCACCATCCGGCTCTGCCGGAACGAAAATAGGAGGAAACACAAATGAAAAAGCTGATTGCATTGCTGCTGGCAGTTGTCATGGTAATGGGTCTGGCCGCCTGCGGCTCCAAGACCACTACCGAGACCAAGGCTCCCACCGAAGCCAAGGTTGACACTCCCGCCACCGAGGCCAAGACCGACGCGCCCGCCGCTGCCGGTTCCGTCTACTACCTGAACTTCAAGCCTGAGTTCGACCAGGCTCTGCAGGGTCTGGCCGCCAGCTACACCGAGAAGACCGGCGTGCCTGTCAAGGTCGTAACCGCTGCTTCCGGCGACTACTCCAACACCCTGAACGCTCAGATGGGCAAGGACGGCGCTCCCACCATCTACAACATCGGCAACATGTCCGGCCTGAAGGACTGGGATGAGTACGCTCTGGATCTGACCGGAACGGCTCTCGCCGGCGAGCTGGCCACCAACGACTTCAACCTCTACAACGAGGCCGGTGAGCTGAAGGCCATGGGCTACTGCTACGAGTCCTTCGGTATCATCGTCAACACCAAGCTGCTGGCCGATGCCGGTCACTCTCTGGATGAGATCAAGGACTTCGCGTCCCTGAAGGCCGTCGCTGACGACATCCACGCCCGCGCCGCTGAGCTGGGCTTCGACGCCTTCTCCTCCGCCGGCCTGGACGGCTCCTCTTCCTGGCGCTTCTCCGGTCACCTGGCCAACATGCCTCTCTACTATGAGTTCCGTGACGACGGCGTGACCGAGCAGCCCGCCGAGATCAAGGGCACCTACCTGGACAACTTCCGCAACATCTGGGATCTGTACATCACCGATTCCGCCGCTGACCCCACCGCACTGTCCACCGCCACCGGCGACCAGTCCGAGGCTGAGTTCGGCGAAGGCAAGGCTGTCTTCTACCAGAACGGCACTTGGGAGTACGCGGCCCTGACCGCCGACAAGTTCAACCTGAACCCCGACGAGATCGCCATGATCCCCATCTACTGCGGCGTTGACGGCGAAGAGAAGGCCGGCCTGTGCTCCGGCACCGAGAACTGCTGGGCGATCAACAGCCAGGCCAAGGAAGAGGACATCCAGGCTTCTCTGGACTTCCTGTATTGGCTGGTCACCGATCCCGACGCATCCGCTGTCCTGGTCGAGCAGCTGGGCGCTGTTCCCTTCAAGAACTGCCCCGCTTCCGCCAACAAGTTCATCGTTGACGGCAACGCGCTGCTGGCTGACGGCAAGTACGCTGTGACCTGGGCGTTCAACTACACCCCCAACGTGGACTCCTGGAGAGCTACCGTTGTCACCGCTCTGGCCGCTTACTCCGCTGATCCCACCGACGCCAACTGGGAAGCTGTTAAGACCGCTTTCGTTGACGGCTGGGCCATCGAGTACAAGACTGTGAACGGCTGATCGGCACACCACAACTGAAACCCAGAGGGGCGGGCGGTAAGCCCGCCCCTTTGAATGTCCCGGCCTGCACAGGGTGGGAGGGTACGTCGGCTTTTGGGCGGATGCAGCCTCCTGTCCTGCGCGGCAGCACCGGAACGCAGTTCCGTTCTGACACGGTTATTTTGGTAAGCAGCCAAATATAATAAAAATACAATACAGGAAAGCGAGGGAATCTCATTGAGCAAAAAAAATGACGGCGCCGGGCTGAACAGCCGACTGATCCGCCGTCCCATTCAGCGGTGGGCGCCGCTGTTCATCCTCCCCGTGTTCGCTGCCTTCTGCATCGGCTTCGTCTGGCCGTTTTTGCAGGGCATCTACCTGTCCTTCTGCACCTTCAATATTCCAAAGGATGCCAAATGGGTCGGCCTGACGAATTATTCCAAAATCTGGACGGACGTCAGCTTCTGGAACGCCTTCAAGAACACCGCATTTTTTGCCGTGGTCTCCATTCTCCTGATCAATGTGCTGGCCTTCTTCATCGCCTATGCCCTGACCCAGAAGATGCGCGGCTCCAACCTGTTTCGCACCGTGTTCTTCATGCCCAACCTGATCGGCGGTGTGGTGCTGGGCTACATATGGAGCATGATTTTTGACGGCATTCTGCGGAACTATTCCACCTACCTCACCGCCAACGCCACCTACGGCTTCTGGGGTCTGGTCATTCTGGTGGCCTGGCAGCAGATCGGCTATATGATGATCATCTACATTGCCGGACTTCAGGCAGTTCCCGGAGACATGCTGGAGGCCGCCGAAATTGACGGCGCCAGCGGCAGCCAGACGCTGTTCAGGGTCATCATCCCCAACGTGATGCCCTCCATCACCACCTGCACCTTCCTGACTCTGACCAACTCCTTCAAGCTGTTCGACCAGAACCTGGCGCTGACCGGCGGCCTGCCCAGCATTATTCAGAACGGCGCGAAGTTCAACCAGACAGAGCTGCTGGCGCTGAACATTTACTCCACCTACAACATCAATAAGAATTGGCACGGCGTTGCCCAGGCAAAGGCTGTTATCTTCTTTATTCTGGTGGCCGTTCTGGCCATTGCCCAGCAGGCCGCGACCCGCCGCAAGGAGGTGCAGCAGTGATGCGTAAAGACAGAATGAAAACCAAAGAGTATTCCGCCGGCAGCACGGTGCTGACCGTTGCCTTCGTGCTGATCTGCCTTGTGTGGATCATGCCCATTTACGAGGTTGTCGTCAACTCCCTGAAGTCCAACAATGCCATCAATCTGGACGTGTTTGCCCTGCCCAATTCGGAGAGCTTCGTGGGCTTTGCCAACTATGTCAAGGGTATGACCTTCGGCAATTACCCCTTCCTCAAGTCCGTGGGCTACAGCCTGTTCATCAGCGTGGTTTCCACGGCGCTGATCCTGCTGTGCTGCTCCATGGCGGCGTGGTACATTGCCCGGGTGCGGAGCGGCTTTGCCAAGTTCTTCTACTATCTGTGCCTGTTCTCCATGATCGTCCCCTTCCAGATGGTCATGTTTAACCTCGCAAAGGCCGCCGATACGCTAAAGCTAAACGCGCCGTGGACGATACCCGTTATATATCTCGGCTTCGGAGCGGGGCTTGCGGTGTTTATGTTCTCGGGCTTTGTCAAGAGCATACCGCTCGAGATAGAGGAGGCTGCCGCGATAGACGGCTGCGGACCGCTGCGCACCTTCTTCTCCGTGGTGCTGCCCATGCTCAAGCCGACGCTCATCTCCGTGGGCGTGCTTGAGATAATGTGGGTATGGAACGACTACCTTCTGCCCTACCTCGTGCTCGACAGAAAGCACTATATGACGATACCCATCCACATCCAGTACCTCAAGGGAAGCTACGGCTCGGTCGATATGGGCGCGACTATGGCGCTTATCATGCTGAGCATCGTCCCTGTCATCGTATTCTACCTGACCTGCCAGAAGCACATCATTAAGGGCGTTGCCGCAGGCGCGGTCAAGGGCTAATATAAAGAAAAAGCGAGTGATTCTTATGAACCGCAGCAGCGGCGTCCTCATGGCCATGAGCAGCCTGCCCGGCAATTACGGCATCGGCACCATGGGCAAAAATGCGTATAAATTTGTTGATTTCCTCCGTGACTCGGGGCAGAAGTACTGGCAGCTGCTGCCGCTTTGCCCGACGAGCTACGGCGACAGCCCGTATTCATCCTTTTCAACCTTTGCCGGAAATCCGTATCTTATCGACCTTGACCTGCTCTGCAGGGATAAGCTGCTGAAAAAAGCGGAATATGCGGATATCGACTGGGGGTGTGATCCGGCAAAAGTCGATTATGGCAAGATATATCAGCACCGCTTCGAGGTGCTGCGCATCGCCTACGGGCGCGGCAAAAAGAAGTACGCCGCCGAGCTTGCGGAGTTCCGCCGTGCGAACGCGTGGGTCGAGAACTACGCGCTGTTCATGGCGCTCAAGGCGCACTTCGGCATGGTCAGCTGGACCGAGTGGCCGGAGGAGGACATCCGCAAGCATGAACCGGAGGCGGTCGAGAAGTACCGCGCCGAGCTTGCCGAAGAGATAGACTTCCAGGTGTTCATGCAGTGCATGTTCTTCCGCCAGTGGAACGCACTGCGCGATTACGCGCACGAGCAGGGCGTGGAGTTCATCGGATGTCTGGAGCGAGTCGCGCTTCTTCCAGCTCGATGAGGATAACGTCCCCGTCGAGGTGGCCGGCGTCCCGCCCGATGATTTCACCGACGAGGGGCAGCTCTGGGGCAACCCCCTGTACGATTGGGACGCAATGAAGGCCGACGGCTACGGCTGGTGGATACGCCGCATCGACGGCGCGAAGAAGCTGTATGATATCATCCGCATCGACCATTTCCGCG
>OLYI01000698.1_pt1 | contig 11271 bp, 9 predicted proteins | sample 1644251 | NCBI WGS metagenome assembly OLYI01 (sample SAMEA103958140, study PRJEB25191) | human gut metagenome | biome: human-associated habitat [ENVO:00009003]; feature: intestine environment [ENVO:2100002]; material: feces | place: Germany | collected 2013/2015 | reverse complement strand
ATCGCCTGCGTAAAGAGCTATCTCGGCATAACAGCCATGAGCGCCGCATCTGCTGGTGCCTGTCTCGGATTCCTTGTATGGAACTTTCACCCTGCAAAGGTGTTTATGGGCGACACGGGTTCACTTTTCCTCGGCGGTCTTGTATGCGCTCTTGCTTTTGCAATTGATATGCCTATTCTTCTTATTCCGATCGGAATTATCTATATTGCTGAGGAGCTTTCCGTTATTCTTCAGGTCAGCTACTTCAAAATCACACACGGCAAGCGTCTTTTCAAGATGAGCCCTATCCATCACCACTTTGAAATGTGCGGTTGGAGCGAGGTTAAGATTGTCGGTGTGTTCAGTGCAGTAACCGCAGTTTTCGGTGCAATCGCTTTTGCACTTGCATATTTTGGTGCATAAATAAACGCAGAAATACTTGTTTAAAATAAATTTTAAGGGAGGAACGGTCTTTGGCTCCACAAAAAAGAATGATGCTTAAAGCTGATGTAAACAGAATATATGATGAAGAGGTTTACTCGGAGCAGAAGATCAGGGAAGAAAAGTTTTTTGTCCGTCCTACTCGTCAGAGAAAGATGAAAAAAGGAAAGCTGTTTTCCGTTGGCATGGGACTTGACCTTCCGTTCTGCATAATCATTCTTGTACTTCTCATTATCGGTATGATTATGATGTTTTCTGCAAGCTATGCCTATGCTTATTACAATCAGGGCGACAGCTACTATTACCTTGTAAGACAGCTCATTTTTGCCGTTATCGGCGTAGGCATAATGTTTGTTCTTTCGTTCTTCAACTATAACAAGCTCCACAAGGTTGCACCGGTTGTTCTTGCAATTTCATATTTGTGCCTGCTTGTGGTTCTTGTACTGCCCGGCTCCGAGGGTGTTAAAAGATGGATTCCTCTCGGCATTTTTAACATTCAGCCTTCTGAGATTGCAAAGTTTGCAATTATACTTTTCTTCTCACATTGGTGCAGTAAATACTATAATAAAATGCAGTTTGCCCGTTACAGCGTTTTGCCGGGTATAATTGTTTTCGGTTCAACGGCACTTCTGCTTTTTCTCGAACCGCACTATTCGGGTATCGTAATCATCGGCATTCTTTCGGTTGTAATGCTTTATATCGGCGGAATGCAGACAAAGTATCTCGGAATCGGTCTTGGACTTATTGTCGGAGTAGTGCTTATACTTGCCGTCACAAACAGCCTGTCCTATGCTATGAGCCGTCTTGACGGTTGGGGTCAGGCACTTGAATATACAACAGATGATATGTGGTGGACCACATATCAAACCCGAAATTCACTCTATGCAATCGGTTCGGGCGGACTTTGGGGACTCGGCCTCGGTCAGTCAAGAATGAAGTACCTCTATATTCCTGAGCCACAGAACGACTTTATCTTTGCCGTTGTTGTTGAGGAGCTCGGTCTTGTGGGCGCACTTATGATTCTCCTTATTTTTGCACTTCTTGTGTGGAGAGGCATCACACTTTCACTTCGTGCAAAGGATAAGTTTGGCAAACTTCTCGGTATCGGTCTTACCTCACAGATCGGCATTCAGGTTGTGCTGAATATTCTCGTTATCACAGACTGGTTGCCTAACACGGGTATCAGCCTTCCGTTTTTCAGCTACGGCGGCAGTTCGCTTATTATGCTGCTTGCCCAGATGGGACTTGTGCTTTCAATTTCCAGAACGGCAAATATCGAAAGACAATAATTTAAAAATAGTTTTCTCCTGCATGAGTTTTGCAGAATTTTCAAAAGAAAGGTAAGAAAATTATGAAAGTATTGCTTGCAGGCGGCGGCACGGCGGGACACATAAATCCTGCACTTGCAATAGCCGGATATATAAAGAATAAAAGAAATGATGCCGAATTTTTGTTTATCGGCAACCGTGGCGGAATGGAGCAAAGACTTGTTCCGCAGGCCGGTTTTGATATTAAGTCAATCACAATCAGCGGATTTAAGAGGAGCTTTTCTCCCAAGAGTATGCTTGAAAATGTTAAGACAGTTTCAAGAACCTTCACTTCCTCAAGAGAGGCAAAGAAAATAATTGCCGAGTTCAAGCCTGATATCTGTATCGGAACAGGCGGATATGTTTCGGGCCCCGTTATCAGAACAGCCGCAAAAATGGGTATTCCGTGCATTATTCACGAGCAGAATGCATATCCGGGCATTACAAATAAAATGCTTGCAAAGAGCGTCAAAAAGGTAATGCTTGCCGTTCCGGACGCAAAAAAGTATTTTGACAAAAATGTTGATTTTGTCATTACCGGAAACCCTGTAAGACAGGAAATTCTCACGGCAAAAAAAGAAGAGTCAAGAAAAGAACTCGGACTTGACAACCGTCCCGTAGTGCTTTCGTTCGGCGGAAGCCTCGGAGCAAGAAAAATAAATGAAGCTGTTGCAGACCTTGTTGCAAGAAGCGGTATTGACGGCAGATATCAGCACATTCACGCATACGGCAGTTACGGTGACTGGTTTCCGCAGCTCGTTGAGGAAAAGGGTACTGATATTGCCGATTGTTCAAATCTTGATATAAGACCGTATATTGATAATATGCCGACTTGTATGGCGGCGGCAGATCTTGTAATCTGCCGTGCAGGTGCAATTACTCTCAGCGAAATTCAGGCTATGGGCAAACCGGCAATCCTTATCCCGTCACCTAATGTTGCCGAAAATCACCAGTACCACAATGCAATGGCACTTGTGAATGCGGGTGCGGCTGACATTATTGAGGAAAAAGACCTCACGGGTGCGGCTCTTATGCGTAAAACTGACAAAATACTTCTCAATCCCGAAAAGCTTGAGAAGTACAGTGAAAATTCACGCAAAATGGCAATTACCGACGCCAATGAAAGAATATATTCGGTAGTCAAAAAAGTTCTCGGACTTGTGTAACGGTAACATTTATAACGCTTTCTCATAGAATAGAAGGGTATTCTTTTTGAGAGGGTGTTATTGTGTCAAAACTGCTTGTTACAGGACGCAAAAAGCTTGACGGAGAGGTTGAAGTTCAGGGGGCAAAAAACAGCACTTTGCCGATTATTGCCGCCTCGATTCTTACAAAAGGTGAAAATGTAATCCACAATTGTCCTTCGCTTTCCGATGTTGACGCATCTGTCAACATTCTTCGGTATCTCGGCTGTGCCGCCACACGCTGTGATAAAACACTTCTCGTAAAATGTGACGATATCAACCGCTTTGATGTTCCCGTTGAATTGATGCGTAAAACAAGGAGTTCAATTGTTTTTCTCGGTGCAATCCTTGCACGAACGGGAAGGGCGAGAATTTCATTTCCCGGCGGATGTGAAATCGGTTCAAGACCGATTGATTTGCATCTCAATTCACTTCGGGAAATGGGGGCGGATATTCGTGAAAAGCACGGCTATCTTGAATGTTGCGTTCCAAACGGACTTTGCGGAACAAAGATAACGCTTTCGTTCCCGAGTGTGGGTGCAACCGAGGATATTATGATTGCCGCCTGTCTTGCAAAAGGCACTACAACAATCATCAATGCCGCCCGTGAACCTGAAATCTGCGACCTTGCGGATTATCTCAATTCCTGCGGTGCCGATATTTCCGGAGCAGGCGAGGGTGTTGTCGTCATTGAGGGTGTAAGCTCTCTCTGCGGCTCTGTCCACACAATCATTCCGGACAGAATTGTTGCCGCAACGCTGATGAGCTGTGCCGCCGTAACGGGTTCAAAAATTATACTTAACGGAATAATTTCGTCCCACCTTGCGGCACTTATTCCAATCTTCAAAAACGCAGGGTGCAAGATAAGAATTTCGGACGGAAATCTTGAGATAAACGCTCCCGAAAGACTTAAATCAATGAAAACAATCAGAACAATGCCGTTTCCGGGCTTTCCCACGGACGCACAGGCGCCCTTGCTTGCAACAGCGTGTGTTGCAGACGGAACAACGGTTTTTGTTGAAAATATATTTGAAAACAGATACAGACACATCCCCGAGCTTGTCAGAATGGGTGCAGCCGTTAAGACAGAGGGCAAGGTTGCCGTTGCTGAGGGTGTGGAAATTCTTTACGGTGCACCGGTTGAAGCTCCCGATTTGCGTGGAGGTGCGGCACTTGTTGTTGCAGGCCTTTGTGCAGAGGGCAAAACCGAAATCGGCGGCGTGGAGTATATTGAAAGAGGCTACGAGTGTATTGAGTCTACTCTTACATCAATCGGGGCAGATATCAAGAAAATTTAGGGTAATCAGATTTTTAACTGTCGCAGGGCGGATTTCCGCCCTCGGCAGATAACATAAACGAAGGGAGGATTTGCTTTGAGCGACGGTAAAGGCAGAAGACCGCTTACATCAAAAGAGCGAAAGAGTCTTGAAAAACAGCGTAAAAATGCCGCAAAGCAGGCAGAAAAGTATCATAAGGAAAAAGCAAAGCAGGATAAGAGAGCTAAAAAATCCCCCAATCCGAAAAAGGAACAGCAGAAAAAAGCTCCAAAAAGTAAAATTGAGGAGGCTTTTCTCAAGCAAAAAGAAGAGCAGGAATCACAAAGACAAGTCGAAAATATGAGCCGTGAAGAAAAATTCAGGAGAAAAGGCAAGGCTAAAATCAAGAACCTTAAACCAAAGGATTATGAAGACGGCTATTATGTTGACGAATTCGGAGAAAAGCAAAAACAGGAAAAGCGTGCAAAGGAAATCCGTGCTCAGGAGCGTGAAGTAATTCGCAGAAGAAAAAAATCTCTGACAAGCACTCAGATTAAGCACAGGAGAATCGCACTGTACAGTTCGATTTTTGCGACAGTCCTTTTTAAAACCGAAAAAATTGAGGTTGTGGGGGACAAGTATTATGACGAAAAACAGATAATTGCATTCAGCGGTGTTGAATATCAGGAGAACATCTTCATGGGTGCAATGTACAATACATCGGACAAGATTGTCAAGAATCTTTCGTATATCGAAAGCGCAAGCGTAAGCTTTAACATTCCGGACACAATAACAATTACTGTTGTTGACGCAACACCGTCATATGTTATTCCAAACGGTAACGGCTATCTGCTTGTAAGCTCAAAGGGCAGAATCCTTGAGGAAATTTCCGAAAATAAGGACAAGCTTCCCGAACTCACCTGCGGCGACATCAAGACCAAAGAGGTTGGACAGTATGTGTCATTCAGCGACGCAAATGTTCCCGATATTCTCGAAGATGTTTCGCAGAGCCTTATCAACAACAAGGTTAAGAATATCACAGGCTTTGATGTTACCGACACGGCAAACATAAAGCTCGTTTATGACGGAAGGATTGACATTAACATCGGACTTCCCGATGATATCGACTATAAAATCAGAACTGCAATGACAATCATCAACGAAAAGCTTGACCCGAACAACACGGGACTTGTTGCAGGAACACTTGATGTTTCGGCTTGCAGTACATCAAAAATTTCTCACTACAAGCCTGCCGCAACCCAACCCACAGCCGCAACACAGCCAACCACACAGGCAACAACGCAGGCGGCTGATTCTTCAGCCGATACGGGTGACGGCTACACGGACAACTACACATGGGATGACGGAACATATTCGGGCGGCAACACGGGCTATGACAACGGTGACGGCGGATATGACTACGGCAATGCAGACGGCGGCTATACGGGCGAGTAATTTTTTCAGCAGAATTTTCCGTATAAATTTGCAGAAAAACGGCTGAAAAGCATTGCTATTTTGAAAAAAGTATGATAGTATAAGATAGTATAATTGTGTACTATGAAGAATAATGATTTCTGACTGAAAGTTGACAATATATAAGGAGGACGAAAAAATGGCTTTTGAACTGGAATTGGAAAACGAGTATATGCCTAAAATTAAAGTGATCGGTGTCGGCGGAGGCGGCGGAAACGCTGTTAATCGCATGGTTGCGACCGAGGTTAAGAATGTTGAATTTATCGCAATAAATACAGATGAACATGTTTTAAGACTTTCAAAGGCTTCGCAGAAGATTCAGATCGGCGAAAAGCTTACAAGAGGTAAGGGCGCAGGCTCTATGCCGCAGATCGGACAGGAGGCAGCCGAGGAGAGCAGAGATGAAATCGCAGCACTTCTCAAGGATACGGATATGGTATTTGTTACTGCCGGCATGGGCGGCGGTACAGGTACAGGCGCTGCTCCCGTAGTTGCCAAAATCGCAAAGGATATGGGCATTCTTACAGTCGGCGTTGTTACAAAGCCGTTTGCTTTTGAAGGCAAGAGAAGAATGACTCAGGCTGAGCAGGGTATTGCAGAGCTTTCTGCCTGTGTTGACTCGCTTATCATCGTTCCTAACGAAAGACTCAAGTATGTTTCGGATACAAGCATCACTCTCCAAAACGCATTTGCTATTGCAGATGATGTTCTCAGACAGGGTGTTCAGAGTATTTCTGACCTTATCCTTCTCCCGGGTCTTGTAAACCTCGATTTTGCCGATGTTACTTCCGTAATGAAGGACGCAGGCTACGCTCACATGGGTATGGGCAGTGCAACAGGCAAGGACAAGGCTACCGTTGCCGCAGATATGGCTATTTCAAGTCCGCTTCTTGAAACTTCAATTGACGGCGCAAAGGGTCTTATTATCAACATCACAGCATCTGCCGATGTTAGTCTTGATGATATCGATGCCGCATCAACAATGATTAAGGATAAGGTTTCAGATGATGCAAACATCATTTGGGGTGCTGTTATTGACGACAAAATGGAAGATGCTATCAGCGTGACGGTTATTGCAACCGGCTTTAACGCAGACGGTCAGATTGCTAAGAAGAATCTTACGGACGCAGTTTCATCAGCGTCAGCTCCTGTTGCTGCTAAGGAAGAGCCAAAGTCAACAACAAAGGACAAGACTGATGATGATGACGATACCTTCTATGATATTATGTCAATTTTCAATAAGTAATACATTCAGATGTAATGAGGCACTCCTTTTCGGGAGTGCCTTTTCGTTTGACAACGGCAATTCCGTTATGGTATAATTTGAACGGAATAAAGGGGAATTGTGAGCTTTTGTGCTTTTACAATTTCTCTTTTTTTGAGCGAAATCCAAAAGCAAAGAAGGCGGAAAAATGAAAAAACTACTTGCACTTTTGATTGCCTTGATGACTGTTCTTTTGTGCAGCTGTTCATCAGGCGGTGAAACAATCCGATTCGGTGCGGCAGGTACCGGCGGAATTTATAACGAAGCGGCAAATTCGATAAAGTCGATTGCCGATGCTGACGGCACTCTGAAAATTGAAACAAAGACAACAGCCGGTTCTGCGGCAAATGTTCGCTTGCTTTCACAGAATTATCTTGACGCCGCAATCGTTCAGTCCGACATTGCACACGACGCATTTAACGGCGAAAATAATTTTGAAAAATCCGGCAGTCTTGATGGTTACAGCGCTGTTGTAGGTATGTTTACAGAGGCTTGTCATATCGTTGTAAGAAAAGATTCTGATATTAACAGTGTTGATGATTTGCTCGGCAAAACCGTGAGCATTGGTGAAGAAGAATCGGGTTCGGAGCTTAACGCAAAGCAGATTCTTTCGGCATACGGGCTTAACTCAAAAATGGTTAAGGAAAAAAATCTCAATTATGCCGATGCCGCAAAACAGTTACAGAACGGCGAAATTGATGCGGCATTCTTCACACTCGGACTTAATGCAACAGTTGTTGAGGAACTTTCAAAGCAATGTGACATCAAGCTTATAGGAATTGATGACTCAGCTGTTAAAAAGCTTAAAAACACCTACAGCTATGTTGACTGCAAAATCCCGAAAAACACTTACAACGGGCAGAGTGATGAAGTCGGCACAGTTGCGGTAAAGGCTGTTCTGATTGTGAACGACAGACTTTCAGACGAACAGGTGAAGAAGCTTACACAGCTTGTCTTTGACAATGCGCAGGAGCTTCAGCTGACTGTTTCGGCGGATGTTGACATAACGCTTGAAAAAGCCGTTGAAGGTGTTAAAATTCCTTTTCACAAGGGTGCGGCAGAGTATTATTCCGAAAGAGGAATAACGGTAAAAACAGCAGGATAACTGCGAAAGGATTGGTGCTGATTGAATATAACTCTTGATATGTATCAGACAATCGCAGTTGCCGTGATTGTTCTGATGGCAGGTGCGTTTCTGAAAAAGCGTATATCGTTTTTGCAGAAATTTTGTATACCCGCACCTGTAATCGGCGGTTTGCTTTTTGCAATTCTTACGCTGGTTCTCTACATGACAGGTGTTGCGGTAATTGATTTTGATGATACTCTAAAGGAAGTCTGCATGGTGTTTTTCTTTACCTCAGTCGGATTTCAGGCGAATCTCAAGGTGCTGAAAAGCGGAGGCAAATCCCTTATCGTATTTCTGTTTCTTGTAATTATGCTCATTGTAATGCAGAATTTCTCTGCAATAGGACTTGCAAATTTGATTGGACTTGACTCGCTCACGGGTATGACAACGGGTTCAATTCCTATGGTAGGCGGTCACGGTACGGCGGGCGCTTTCGGTCCTGTACTTGAGGATTTCGGCGTTCAGGGTGCGACAACTGTTTGTACTGCCGCTGCAACATTCGGTCTTATCGCAGGCTCACTCATGGGCGGACCTGTCGGAAACAGACTTATTAAAAAGCACAACCTTATTGCCACAATCAAAACAGAGGACGACAGCATTCTTGTTGAGGAAGAAGAAAAGCACGAACGACATTTTTCAATGTATGCTCCGGCTGTATTTCAGCTGATTATAGCGGTCGGACTCGGTACGGTTGTTTCCGATTTGCTCTCACTTACGGGCATGACATTCCCGATTTATATCGGTGCAATGATTGTTGCCGCAATTATGAGAAATATCGGTGAATACACGGGTAAAATCACTATTCATATGGGTGAGATTAACGACCTCGGCGGTATATGTCTTTCACTTTACCTCGGTATTGCCATGATTACACTTAAGCTTTGGCAGCTTGCCGACCTTGCACTTCCGCTTATTATACTTCTTGCAGGTCAGGTTGTTCTTATGTTCCTTTTCTCATATTTTGTTGTGTTCAACATTATGGGCAGAGATTACGATGCCGCTGTTCTTGCGGCAGGTACTTGCGGTTTTGGTATGGGTGCAACGCCAAATGCAATGGCAAATATGCAGGCAATCTGCGAAAAATACGCACCGTCCGTTAAGGCTTATCTTATTGTTCCGATTGTCGGCAGTTTGTTTGCCGACTTCCTGAACAGTCTGACAATAACATTCTTTATAAATTGCATTTAGAATCGGAGGCAGGTATTATGAAGGACAGGAAATTTACATTTGATTCCGAAAACCTTGCTTTTCCCGAGATTCACACGGGCAAAGTAAAGCAGAGTGATGTTGCCGAGGATAACACAGACAGCACGGTTGTTTATGATACTGTCGCTGTTCCTGAGGTTCATCTCAAAAAGCATAAGCATAAAAAACAGAAGAAAGACAATGAATAACACAACAGCCGTACATTTCAAAAGTGTACGGCTGAAATTTTTGTGTTTAATTTTGAAATAAAACCTTGCCTTCCGTAATGGGTGTGTATGCTGTAAGTTCGGCGGAATCAAGGTCGGTTTTGTGCATATCAACCGCACAAATTTGGTGATTGTTGTAGGTGGTGTAGTAGTAGATTCCCTTGTCGGCATTGCAACAGGAGGTGTAAATTGTGATTTCATACTTTCCGTCAGCAACCTCACAACAACCTCTCTGCTGGTCAACAGAACTGAGAATGTGGAAAAACTGGCTCACGCTTTCGCTCTCGCTGTCACCCGAAACGGAGTTCAGCTTTGTGAACGCAACCTTTGCAAAACGGGATGCGGATGAAAGGTCGCCCGGCAGTCCGATTGCACCCATTCCACGGCTGTATGTGGTAAGCTCGGCACTTTTGCCGAAGTTGTTTTCGGGTTGCTTTGGTGAGAGTGACATATAGTTGTTGAGCATGAACATCTGAATGTCAAACGGAGGATTGTTTGTCAGCACACCGATAGGGTTGTCATAGACTTTAAGTCCGTCATTTGTCGATTCAACTGTAAGTGATTCGTTTCTGTCGGAAATAATCCAATGCAATTGAGCACAGGGGAGCTTGTTGCTGAACTGCGTATTTGTTATGTTAAGGTTTTCAAGCTTTTTCCTTGCCTGCAAAACGCTGTCGCAATGTGAAAGTATATACGGAATGAACTCAAATTGTGCAATATTTTCTTTGCCGTTTTTCGGTTCAAAATATACGGCATTGCCCACAAAATTTAGCCCTGCCATACACAAGCCCTTTTCATTCATTGCGTCGTAATATAGCGGATAACCGTCTGCAATGTGCGCCATGCCAATCATCGCAAAGTGGCTGTTGCATTCGTTTGTATGGCGGAACTTAAACGGAAAATTTCGTGGAGTAATTGTAATTTCGTCACCGTATGAAAATTCATAATCAAGCGTTCTGCCAAAGTAAAAGTCTTTTGTTTTATATGTTGCCGCTGTACACATATCATCAGCCTCCGATTCTTTTAATAATAAATATTCTTCCGCTTGGTATAGAGTATCATACTGCTAAAACAAAATGATTGCAAGGTGATTTTTGGAAAATTACAAAAATTGTCGAAATCACTTGAAAAATTACCTTGCTCGGTATATACTGTATATGTTGATATGAATGGGAATGAGGTTCTCCCACGGCTTTTTGTCGAAACCGCTTTTGCTGATGACTTCTGTTTTTGAACAGGGGCATTGGCTTTTTTTATGCGATGTTCTCTGTGCGGAAATTTTGAGGAGGAAATTTATGAAGAACAAATTTGTTGATTTTAAGGTGCTTGCAGCATCTCTGTGCTGTTCCGTTGTAATGGGACTGATATCGTTTGCGTTTCTGAAATGTCTTGATTATGCGGCAGATTTCAGGAGCTTCTTTCCGCTGTGCTATATGTTTTTGCCCGTAGCAGGTATTGTGACCGCTTTTGTATATAAGCGTGTCGGCGGAAAGTCGTCAATGGGCAACAACATTATTATTGAGAGTGCAAATGACGGTGAAAAAGTGCCAAAGCGACTTGCATCGCTGACATTTATATTTACCTGCATAACCCACCTTTTCGGCGGTTCTGTCGGCAGAGAGGGAACTGCCGTTCAGATTGGCGGTTCGCTGACAAGTAATGTTGCCGATTATCTCGGCTTTAAAAATAATGACCGAAGTACAATCGTTCTCAGCGGAATCAGCTCTGCATTCGGTTCGGTTTTCGGCACACCGTTTGCAGGTGCATTTTTCGGAATGGAAGTCTGCTGTGTCGGCAGATTGTCGGCAGGTGCGGTAATTCCGTGCTTT
>OLYI01000694.1_pt1 | contig 11307 bp, 10 predicted proteins | sample 1644251 | NCBI WGS metagenome assembly OLYI01 (sample SAMEA103958140, study PRJEB25191) | human gut metagenome | biome: human-associated habitat [ENVO:00009003]; feature: intestine environment [ENVO:2100002]; material: feces | place: Germany | collected 2013/2015 | reverse complement strand
CAACGGTTGCTTCAACTTTGCTAAGTACAAGGGCACCGCAAACATCCAGGGCCTTGAGGACTCCCTGCACCTCGGCCGCTGCGCACTTACTCCGTCCACCATGCAGCACAACCGCTACAAGATCGTTCCGACCAAGAACCCCAAGAAGGTTGCTATCGTCGGCGCAGGTATCGGCGGCGTAGAGGCAGCTCTGGTTCTTACCCAGCGCGGCCACAAGCCCGTTATCTTTGAGAAGACCGACCGTATCGGCGGCCTGTTCCTCACTGCTTCCGCAATGAGCTTCAAAGAGAACGACAAGGCTCTCATCACCTGGTATGAGAACGAAGTTAAGAAGGTCGGCCTCGACATTCGCTTCAACACCGAGATCAACGATCTGGGCATTCTCCGCGGCTATGACGAGATCATCGTTGCAACCGGCGCAGTTCCCAGAAAGATGCTGATCCCCGGCTTCGAGAAGTGCCTCACCTTCACTCAGCTCCTGCGTGAGAAGTACCCCGTAGGCGACAAAGTGGTCTTCTTCGGCGGCGGCCAGTCCGCTTGCGAAGCTGCATACGAGATGGTCCTCCAGGGCAAGCACCCGATCATCGTCGAGTACGCAAAGGACCTCGTTCCTGCACAGAACGTCTGCCTGTCCAACGCTTCCTTCCTGCGTGATGTTCTCGAGTATCACAAGGTTCCCACTTACCTTGAGCATACTATCCGCGAGATCAAGGACAAGACCGTCGTTATCGCTTCCAAGGACGGCAAGAACGTATTTGAGGTCGAGTACGACAACATCGTAAACGGCATCGGCTTCGTTCCCGCACCTGTCGGCGGCAAGGGCAAGAACATCCACCGCGTCGGCGACTGTGTCACCATCGGCAACCTGCGTACCGCTATCTGGCGCGCATGGGACGTCTGCATGAAGATATAGTTTCCAGACCCCAATAAAACCAAAGCATAACAAATCCGGTACGGAAAATTCCGTACCGGATTTTTTCTTTTTAGAGGCGAATTGAGGCTGCTGCCGATACGGTTTTTGCGTCAGCCCGACCGGTGGGTGCAGGCAAAACCATTACACACGGGCGATCAATGATCGCCCCTACTGTTGCGTAACCTTATGTGATGCGAAACGTGATGGTTTCCACCACTGTTCCGACACCGGGCAAGCGCAATTAATGTGCCCGTAGGTGCGTTAATTCGCTATTAAAAAGACGGAATAGGCAAGCCCGTTCCCTACGAGGTGCGGTGTAAAATTCAGCAGCGCACTACTGGGTTGCGAGGCAAATATGGTTTCCTCCGCACTCTCGACACCGGGATACCAGAGATATATGTATCCGTGACTGCGCCAAATCGCCACTGAAAAAGTTGACAAATGGGATGGTGGGTCGTATAATCAAGGCTGTTTTTTCAGGCGAGGGGGAATTTGCTTCATGTACGCCAAGCGCATACGCGGCCAGATGTCCGAATCCATGCTCACGGCCGTGTTTATAATCCTGTCCGGCGGTTTGCAGGATTCTTACACCTATCTTTGCCGCGGTAAGGTTTTCGCAAACGCGCAGACGGGCAACATCGTCCTGCTGAGCGCATATCTCTTCGACGGAGAGTGGTCGCACTGCGCAAGATATTTTGTCCCTGTGCTGGCCTTTATGCTCGGTATTTTCGTTGCCGAGTGCGTCCACCGGCATTATAAATACATGGAGCGTGTACACTGGCGGCAGCTCATAATTTTGTCCGAGATAGTCCTGCTTTTCGCCGTCGGCTTTCTGCCGCAGACGATTAATACTTTCGCCAACGCCGTCGTTTCCTTTGTGTGCGCCATGCAGGTGCAGACCTTCCGAAAGGTTCGCGGCCATGCCTACGCGAGCACCATGTGCATCGGCAACATGCGCAGCGGCACCGAGGCGCTTTGCGCATATTTCCACACGCGCGATATCGCGATCCTGCACAAGGCGCTGACATATTTCGGCGTGATTGTCCTGTTTGCGCTAGGCGCCGGGTTCGGCGCGCTGCTGACAAACGTTTTTTCCGTCCGCGCGATCTGGTTTTCCTGCGCTCTGCTGACAATAAGCTTTTTCATGATGTTTATTAAAGAGACAGAGGCCAAATAAGTCGGCACAGATAGTAGGGGCGAGCATTGCTCGCCCGGATCTTCCGACCGCACCATATCATCATACAGAAAATAACCCGGATATAAAATCCGGGTCATTTTGTTTTGGCGTGATCATCCTGTTTTTGATATCTCATCAATGTTAAGGGTGTATCCCATTATTTCTCGACATCGGTAATTTTCCCTCTCACAATCAGAATGTCTCCGATATCGCACTCCATTATGTAATGACAGCTACTATCAAAAGGTATACCTTTTGATAGTTTTTTATTTCTTCCCCTTGCTGCGTTCCTCGCGCAGACGGCGCGCGAGCCGCCTGTACTGCGGGCGAAGGAAGTCCTTGCCCGACTGCTTGTCAACGAAAATATTCCGCTCCGGGACGTTTCTTGCGCGAAGCGCGAGCAGCTGCCGCTCCTCGTCCTGATCGGTGCTCGACACGCGCGCGTAACCGTAAATATCCATAATATCTCCCATGTGCAAACAGCAGGTGCAGAAAAGTCCGCACCTGCTGTTTTAGTTTTATTCCTCATTATCGCCGTCGCCGGTTTTATCGTCAATGGTCTTTTTTCCGCGCGCGATGAGCTTTTTGAGGAAATCCGGGACGGGTGCGCCCATTGCCGCGGCGTTTTCCACAATGCTGCCAAGCTCAGTGAAGAAATACCATGCCGCGACTATGGGCGTTATCAGGCAGCTCTGGCCGATCAGCGGCAGCTCAAAGCCGAAGTTATCGCCCACGACCCTGAGCACAAGATCGCACATTGCCGCGACCAGAACGCCGAATATACTGCCCAGCTTGTGCCACAGGCCGCGCCGGGCGGCCGCGCTGCTCCATGTTTTGTTATACAGCGCCGCGAACGTGCCGGTCAGATAGTCAAGCGCCATTGCGGCAAGCCACAGCACCACCATCCAGCCCACCCAGCCGAACAGCGCGGTTCCGAATGCGATAAGCGCTGCCGCCGCTGCCTTTATCTCGGCGGCTTTATCCGGTGTGTCCATTTTCCTAAGCCTCCCTTTCAAAATAGCGGCGCATGATCTCCATCGTGCGGAGCATATCTTCCGTTATATCAAGCTCGCCGCCGTCCTTGCCGCGCAGCGCGCCGGCGTCAACAAAGCGCTGCGCCATCTCGCGGTAGCCGGCCGGGATATCCTCAAGCCTTTCCCATCTTATCATGTCGTTTTCGCTCCCTTTCTCAATATAATTTCGCCCGGCGGCACGGCATATGCCGCGGCATATCGCCTCGCCGATATCGTCCGTGTGCTCGACTATCCAGCGCGCGGTGTCGGGCGAATCGTGGAACTCGCACTCGCAGTAGATGCATGTTCCGGTCGTGTTGCGGATCTCGTAAAACTGCTTCTCGCGTATGCCGTAGACCGAGCGATATGGCGTGATCGCGTCGATCGCGTCGAAAACCGGCTGCGCGTATTTCATGCGCTCGGGGCTTTTTGACGCGACGAACACGACGCAGCCGCGGCCTCCGCCGGCGTTTGTGTGGATGCAGACGTGAACGTCCGCGCCCCAGGCGTTGGACTCGCGCACGCGCTCGTACATGGCGTTCGAGCCGTCGGCGAAGCTGGTTTTCACCTCAAAGCCGTTTCGCTCGAGCGCCGTCTTGCACGCGGCGGCGATTTTCCGGCACTGCCGTGCCTCATTCGTGCCGCCGTAAGCATAGGGATTGCTCACCTGATCCGAGGGTGAGAGATATATTTTCAAATTGATCATTCCTTTCGGCAATTTATTCTATGCTGATGCCTCAGCTCCCTCTACCCATAGGCTGTTTTTGAGCCCGGCTTGTACGTTTGCGTGCAAGTAAACCGTTAAGGATGAGTGATATTTACACTTTGTTCATGATGATATTGACATTTTTACTAAAATGGCGTATTATTTGTGTATTGCTTTAAATGAAAAAAGCGAAAGAAAGAATTAATGGAGAGAAAGTAATGGAAAACAAAATGGAAAAAAGGTACGGACTGCCTACCGCGATTTCCATGGTCATCGGCATCGTCATCGGTTCCGGTGTCTTCATCAAGGGCGGCAAGGTCCTGTCGCTCACCGGCGGCAACCTTTTGCAGGGCATTGCGGTCGTCGGCATCGTCGGCCTGATATGCATCATCTGCTCGCTGGTTTTTGCAACGCTTGGCAGCAAGTATGAGAAAGTCAACGGCGTCGTTGACTACGCCGAGCTTGCGCTCGGCCCCAAGTATGCCTATTATGTAGGCTGGTTCATGACAACGATCTACACTCCGGCGCTTGCGTCGATGCTGGCGTTTTTCTCGGCAATGATGTTTTTGCAGCTATTCGGCATATCGTCGATCGACTTTGCAAACGGCCAGGTAAACGCCGTTGCAATCGGTGTCGGCGCGGGATTTTTGATGATCGGCTACGGCATCAACGCGCTCAGCCCGAAGATCGCCGGCAAGCTCCAGGTCGGAATGACGGTCATCAAGCTCATTCCGCTCATCCTCATGGGCGTTGCCGGAACCATTGCCGGCCTTGTCAACGGCACGACGCTCGAGGTGCTCGACTATGTCAATTCCGCCGACTATGTCGCCGTTGACGGCACGGGATTTTTCAAGGCCATCGTCGGCTTTGCCTTCGCCTACGAGGGCTGGATACTCGCAACAAGCATCAACGCAGAACTTAAAGACTCGAAAAAGAACCTGCCTCGCGCACTGGTCATCGGCGCGCTGGTGACGATAATTCTCTACGCGCTGTATATCTGGGCGATGAGCATCGTGGGCGATGTCAACACCATCATTTCCACATGGCCGTTCGGCGAGAGCCTGCCGCGCCTAGCGTTCTCGAAGCTGTTCGGCAACGTCATCGGCACGATCGTGTATGTTTTCATCACCATATCCTGCCTCGGCACGATGAACGGCCTGATCATGGCCTCCTGCCGCAGCATGTACTCAGTTTCCGCGCGCGGCATGGGTCCGCAGCCGAGCTTCTTCGGCCATATCGACGACCAGAACAACTTTGCCATCAAGTCCTCCATTGTCGGCATGATGCTCGCAGGCTTCTGGTATGCCTGGACGGTCATGATGTGGATGGGCGGTCCCGGCCTGTTCGGCGCGGTGCACTCAAGCGAATGGTTTGCCTGGGAGCCGGACGAGATCGGCATCATCTGTCTGTATCTGATGTATATCCCCATGATGATCGGACTCATGGTCAAGGCAAAGGAGCTTGGCCCTGTCAAGCGCTTTGTGCTTCCCATTCTGGGCGTTGCCTGCTGCCTGTTCTTCTGCTACGCGATCTGGACGGGCTACGGCTGGAAGCAGTGCGTCGGCTTCCTGATCTTCTTCGCAGCTGTCATGTTCATCGGCTATCTGTTTGAAAAATGCCGCGTAAAGAACGCGCAGACGGCAAAGAAATAAGCTCAAAACAAAAAATCGCCCCTGCGTCACATCGGCGCAGGGGCGTATTGTGTGATCGGGAAAAACACGGTATAATATAAGCGAAAAAATAAGGTCCCGGAGGAAAATATGAGATATCCCTGTCTGGTGGTCGATCATGACGACACCGTTGTCAACAGCACCGCCACGGTTCACTATCCCTGCTTTGTTGAGTACACAGGCATCTATCATCCCGAGGTGCATTACACGCTTGAGGAATACATCAAATATAACTTTGACCCCGGCGTTGTCGCGTTTTTCTGCGATATCATCGGCATGAGCCGCGCCGAGACCGAGCGCGAGCAGATATATTGGAACGACTATGTCCAGCACCACGTTCCGCAGGCCTACGACGGCATGCGCGAGCTGCTTTGGCGGCACAAGGAGCAGGGTGGCGTGCTGTGCGTCGTGTCGCACTCCTACACTCAGAACATTCTGCGTGATTACCGCGAAAACGGCCTTCCCGAGCCTGACCTGGTGTTCGGCTGGGAAAGTCCGGCGAGCGAGCGCAAGCCCAGCCCGTATCCGCTTGAGCAGATAATGAAACGCTTCGGCTTTTCACGCTCGGAGCTTCTGATGCTCGATGACCTCAAGCCCGGCTACGACATGGCCAAAAGCTGCGGCGTGGATTTTGCCGCCGCAGGCTGGTCAAACGACATCCCGGAGATTGAGAGCTTCATGCGCTCAAACTGCGATAAGTATTTCAAAACGGTTGCCGGATTTTCCGACTTCCTTGAGGAGATTTGACAATGAAAATGGGCAAACAGATCTACCGCGTCGTGCTCACGGGCGGCCCCGCCTCGGGCAAAACGACGCTTATAAGCCGCATCCTCAAGGAGTTCAAGCAGGATGACGGCTGGCGCGTTATCACCATTCCCGAAACGGCGACCGAGCTTATATCGGGCTTCGGAATAAATCCATTCGGCGTTTGTATGTCGATGCTGAAGTTTCAGGACTTTGTCATCGCCGACCAGATTCATAAGGAGAAGCTCGCCCTTCAGGCGGCCGAGGTCGTGCCGGAGGAAAAGGTGCTAATCGTTTACGACCGCGCGCTTTTGGACGACAAGGCATACATCACTGACGAGGAATTTGCCGAAACACTTTATCGCGTCGGCGGCAAGACCGAGGCCGAGGTGCTCGCAGGCTACGACGCGGTGCTGTATCTCGTCACCTGCGCCAAGGGCGCGGAGTTTGCGTACAACCTCGGAAACACCGCGCGCAGCGAGTCGATAGAGTACGCGCGCGAGATCGACGATCGCACGCTGAACGCCTGGAGCGCGTATCAGAACCTGCGCATCATTGATAATTCGGTCAATTTCGAGGATAAGATCAACCGAGCGATACGCGAGATCTATCGCGTCATCGGTGAGCCGGAGCCAATGGTCAAAAAGCGCAAATACCTCATCGCCATGCCGGATATCGAGCTTTTGAAGTCGCGCTATCGCGCCGTCGGCATCGACATGGTGCAGACATACCTCGCAATGACGAACCCGGCCATCGAGCGCCGCGTCCGCCGGCAGAAAAACGGCGAAGAGGAGCTGTTTTTCTACACCGAGAAGCATTTTCGCCCTGACGGCACGAAGTGGGACACCGAAAGGCCGATCACCGAAAAGGAGTACGGCCGCTATATGCTCGAGGCTGACCCAACGCTCAGCGGCGTGAGCAAGGTGAAGTACCGCTTTGTGTATGACAGCTGCCGGTTTGAGATCGACGTTTACCCGTTCTCGGCCGAGCGCGCAGTGCTGTTTTGTTATTCCGAAAAGCCCGAGCGCAGCGCTCCGCCGGAGCTTGAGATCATCAGCGACGTGACCGGCAAAGCCGAATATAAGAATAAGCAGCTTGCAAAATCACAAACTCTGTGAAGGGCTGGTGGCTTGTAATCAAAGTCGGCCCGCCATAAATAGAGGCAGTTGATTAGCGCACGGCCAGTTTTTTTGAAGGCAATTGGCGGCGCCTGCTGGTAGGGGTATTGCCGGTGCCCGGTTCGAGACAATGGTATAAACCGTGGCTGCCTTGCGTAACACAAGTGCGTTGCTGAATTTTGCACCGCACCCCATTGGCTCACCTGCAAGGGGAGCAGGCAGCTTTGCTGCCGAGGGGTTGATTTAAAGTACACATCATTAAAAATGGGCGAGCAATGCTCGCCCCTACGCCGCGACATTAGTGCAGCCTAACGGGGCGCGAAACGCTACGGTTTCCACCGCAGTTCCGAACCGGGCTGCCGCAATATGCGTATCCGTAGCTGCGCAAAATCGCCTCTAAAAAAACCCTTGACAAATGGGGAGGTTTTTGATATTCTATTGTGGCGCTCCAAAGACAGCAGGTGACTTATGGTGTAAATCCTGCCGAGGATGGCATCATATTTTTGATTGCTTACAACCTTCGTGTCTTTGTGCACGGAGGTTTTCTTTATGAGCGTGAACATCAGTGTGGAGGTGAAAAACACACATGCCTAACGCAAAAGTTCTCAGCGAGAAGCAGGCGATAGTAGAAGCACTCGTCGAGCGCATCAACGCAGCAAGCGCAGGTATTCTGGTTGATTACCAGGGTATCACCGTGGCCGAAGATACGGCTCTGCGTACCGAGATGCGCAAGGAGGGCGTTGACTACACCGTCGTCAAGAACACCCTTACCAGGATCGCTATCGACAAGGTCGGAATGAACGAACTTGATCCCGTCCTCAACGGCAGCACATCCATGGCAACCAGCACCGAGGACCCCATCGCTCCGTTCCGTATCATCAGCGATTACTCCAAGAAGCTCGGCGATAAGTTCAATATCAAAGCAGCTTTCATGGAGGGCAAGATCCTCAGCGAGCAGGAGATAGCAGAGCTGTCCACGCTCACCAGCAAGAACGACCTGTACTCGAAGCTGGCAGGCTCCCTGAATGCAATCATGGGCGGCCTTGCAGTTGCTCTGAGCGAAGTCGTCGAGCAGAAGGGCGGCGCAGCCGCTCCGGCAGAAGCAGCAGAATAATCGGCTGCATCAAACATTAAAATTTGGAGGAAATTATAATGGCAAGCGAAAAAATCACCGCCATGATCGACGAGATCAAGGCTCTTTCCGTTCTCGAGCTCAAGGAGCTCGTTGATGAGATCTGCGAGACCTTCGGCGTTTCCGCAGTAGCAGCAGCAGCTCCCGCAGCAGGCGGCGCAGCAGAGGCTGTCGCAGAGAAGACCGAGTTCGACGTTGTTATGACCAGCTTCGGCGCAGAGAAGATCAAGGTCATCAAGGAGATCCGCGGCATCACCGGTCTTGGCCTGGCAGAGGCAAAGGCAATGGTCGAGAAGGTTCCCGTTGCTGTCAAGGAAGGCATTTCCAAGGAAGACGCAGAGGCTCTCAAGGCTCAGCTCGAGGCAGTCGGCGCAGCAGTCGAGATCAAGTAAGAAATTACTTAAACAAGCAAAAAACTCCGTTCATCCGAACGGAGTTTTTGCTTTTTAGCCGCGTCAATGCGCCTCTAAAAATTCGATTCTAAAGAGGCAGGGCGTATTTTTCGGAGTAGCGGCGATATTGCTCGGCAAATTCGGGAACGTCCTTGCGCTCGTGCTGGGTCTCGTGGGCGCTGAGCGTGTGCTTTTTCAGATCGAGCACACACAGCGCGACGTTGGAGCAGTGGTCGGACACGCGCTCGAGGTTCGTCAGGAGGTCTGACCACACAAAGCCGGCCTCGATGCTGCACTCGCTCTTCTTCATGCGCAGGATGTGCCGCGTACGCAGCTCGTTTTTCAGATCGTCAACGACCTGCTCGAGCGGCTCGACGCTGGAGGCCGCCTGAGCGTCGTTTTCGGCAAATGCCTTGACCGCAAGATCCATGACCTCGCCGACGGCGGCAGTCATTACCGACAGCTCATACTTCGCGCTGCGCGAAAATTCAAGCTGCTTGTCGTGCATCTCCTCGGCGGACTCGATGATGTTCACCGCGTGGTCGCCGATGCGCTCAAAATCGCCGATGAGCTTCAGAAGCTCCGTTACCTCCTCGCTGGCGGCGTCGCTGAGCGGCTCCGCGCCGAGCTTAAGCAGGTAAGTTCCGAGCATGTCCTCGTACTTGTCCGTTTCGTCCTCGCTCTCGCGCACCTCCTGCGCAGACTTGGGGTCAAACTCCATGACGCAGTCGATGGCCTTTTTCAGCGCGCCGGATGCATAGTATGCCATGTCCTCGGCGACAACGCTGCACTGCTCGAGTGCGAGCGGCGGAGTTGCGAGAAGGCGCTCGTCGAGCGTGACCTCGGCGTCCTTTTTCTTGCCGTCGGGAACGAGACGGATCGCGAGCTTTTCAAGCAGCCCGGATGCCGGCAGCAGCAGAGCCGTGCAGGCGACGTTGAACGCCGTGTGCGCGATCGCGATGCCGTACATCGTTGCGCTCTCGCCGAGTATCGCCGGAGCTGCAACGGCGCGGACGATGCAGAACACCGTGAGACACACCACCGTGCCGATGACGTTGAACGACAGGTGCACGATCGCCGCGCGCTTTGCGTTGCGGCTCGTGCCGACGGAGGAGATCAGCGCCGTGACGCAGGTGCCGATGTTCTGACCCATGATAATGGGTATGGCCGCGGCATATGTGACATGGCCGGACAGCGCCAGAGCCTGAAGAATGCCGACGGATGCCGAGCTTGACTGGATGATCGCGGTAAGCGCCGCGCCGGCGAGAACGCCCAGCAGCGGATTGGTGAAGGCAACGAACAGCTGCCTGAACGCAGGCACCTCGCGCAGCCCGGAGACCGCGCCGGACATGGTGTCCATGCCGAACATGAGCGTTGCAAAGCCGAGCAGGATCATGCCGGTGTCCTTTTTCTTGTTGTCCTTGCAGAACATGTAGTAGATGATGCCGATGAGCGCAAGGACGGGAGTGAAGGATGAGGGCTTTAAGAGCTTGATCCAGAAGTTGCCGGAGTCGATGCCGCCAAGGCTCAAAAGCCAGGCCGTGACGGTCGTGCCGACGTTGGCGCCCATGATGACGTTGATGGCCTGACGCAGCGTCATGAGACCGGAGTTGACAAAGCCGACCACCATGACCGTGGTGGCGGACGAGCTCTGGATGATGGCCGTGATGCCAAGGCCCGTTAAAAATCCGGCGAATACGCTGCCGGTCATCTTGTCGAGAAGGGAGCGGAGCTTGCCGCCCGCGCGGCGCTCGAGCGCCTGGCCCATCAGGTTCATGCCGAAGAGGAACAGGCACAGCCCGCCGATCATCGTGAGCACATTGAAAATATCCATATTTTCTATCTTTCCTTTTTTCTTTTTTGAGACTCTATTTATAACCAAGTAATAGTTTACGCGCCAAATGTCAAAACTGCCAGAGGAGAATTGTAAAATCTATGTAAAATACACAGCAGCGACGGAATACGGCACGATTTGTGTCATGTTGCACAGCTTTTTTTCGCATGAACTGGAAAAAAGTGCAGACACTAAGCCCGGCATTTCCCGCGGCGAATACGGCCGCGGCAACAGCACTCGACAACAGTTGGAGGAAGAATATGAAAAAAGATTTTATCGACACCAACGAATGGACCAAGCAGGAGCTGCTCGACATCATCGAACTGTCGCTTGCCATCAAAAAGGCCATCAAGGCAGGGTACTATCCGCCGCTAATGCGGAACATGACGCTCGGCATGATTTTTCAGCAGTCCAGCACGCGCACGCGCGTTTCGTTTGAAACGGCAATGCAGCAGCTCGGCGGTCACGCACAATATCTTGCGCCCGGGCAGATTCAGCTCGGCGGTCACGAAACCATGGAGGACACTGCGCGCGTGCTTTCGCGCCTGGTTGATATTATCATGGCGCGCGTTGACGCGCACAAAACGATTACCGAGCTTGCGCGCTGC
>OLYI01000691.1_pt1 | contig 11331 bp, 5 predicted proteins | sample 1644251 | NCBI WGS metagenome assembly OLYI01 (sample SAMEA103958140, study PRJEB25191) | human gut metagenome | biome: human-associated habitat [ENVO:00009003]; feature: intestine environment [ENVO:2100002]; material: feces | place: Germany | collected 2013/2015 | reverse complement strand
CTACTGATGTGTTTGCCAATAATTAGTATGGCAAAAGATAAAAAAGATAATTCCAACCCGAAATATCTGACGGGAGCCGTTACAACAATCGATGGCAGAGTAGCTTTTACCAAAGAAATCAATGCTCCTGGATTATCAAAAACAGACATTTTCAATCAAATGCTAGACTGGGCAAAAGGTCGTTTCAAACCCGATGGTAAGTTGTATAGCCAGGTTTCATATTCAAATGAAGAAGAAGGAGTTATAGCTGCATCCGCAGAAGAATACATTATATTTTCTTCTTCAGCCTTATCCCTTGACCGCACACGTATTTACTACCAGCTTTTAATTAATACAAAAGACGGTAAATGTGATTTGATGATGACCCGCATCCGCTATTGGTACGACGAAGCAAGAGACGGTGGAGAAAAATATTCAGCTGAAGAATGGATTACAGATGATATGGCTCTGAACAAAAAGAAGACCAAACTGGCCCCTATTTGTGGTAAGTTCAGACGAGAAACTATCGATCTAAAAGATGAATTATTCCAGTCGGCAGCTTCTGCATTAGGACAAAAATTCTTAGATACTACTCCAGAAGCAGCTCCACAAAGTGTTCCGATGCAGAAATTACAGCCTGCAATAAAAATAAACGCATCTGCCGAACTGAAAGAGGTTGGACTGGAACAGTTACCAAGCAATTTAAACGAAATAGCAGCGCAAGGACGTATCACTCTGACAGCTTCAAATGGTGAAGAAATTGAGATTAAAGCAGACAACTGGAGTGGTTTCGGAAAAATGTTCAATAAGAACGTATCTTACCTGCTGATAGATCAAAGTCGTATTGCTGCTACAGCATTGATGGAACAAAGTGACACCTATAAGATTTCATTCTATACAGATGATAACAGCAAGGCCAGCGTTGTAATAGAATGCAAAAAAGCAATGTCACAAAAGATGACTGCTGAAGAGCTGAAATCGCTGAACCAGAATGCAGATACATCAAAACAATATACGATGTACATCGGTGAAGTAACCAAAACACTGATGAGATAAAAAGAAACATTCAGACACAATAACACACGACACTATGAAACTACACAAACGCTTGAAACTGGCGATTATTTTATTAATCGCCATGCTTCCGTATATGGCATACGCCAATGATAGTATACGGATAGCAAAACGTGACTCAATTTTATCAGAAATTACAGGAGCCCCAATGCCTCAAAAGAGTTTGAAAATCCTTTCTTTTGGGGCAAAAGGCGATGGAAAGAAAGACTGCAAGCCAGCTTTCGATAAAGCAATGAAGCGTGCCGCTCAAATGGGAGGGGCACGCATTATTGTTCCAAGTGGTGAATACTTACTAAACGGACCAATCCATTTCGTTAGTAATGTTTGCCTTGAATTACAAGAAGGTGCAACTCTGAAATTCTCACCAGACCCTCATTACTACTTACCCGTAGTAAAAACAAGTTGGGAAGGTACTTTTCTGCAAAATTACAGTCCCTTCATTTACGGTTACCAGCTCAAGAATATCTCTATCACCGGTAAAGGCACAATAGACGGAAATGCCGGTACAACTTTTGCTACATGGAAAAGCCAACAGAAGAAAGGCCAGCAATTAAGCCGAGATATGAATCACAAGGAAGTTTCCATAGAAGAACGTAATTTTGGTGAAGGATTCTACCTCCGCCCGCAGCTACTACAGTTTTTCGACTGCAAGAATATCACGATAGAAGGAGTATTCATCACTAACGCACCTTTCTGGTGTATTCACTTGCTGAAATCAGAAAATATTATTTGCCGAAACATCCGTTATGACGCCAAACTTGTAAACAATGATGGTATAGATCCTGAGTATACACGTAATCTTTTGATAGAAAATATTGAATTCAACAATGGCGATGACAACGTAGCCATAAAATGTGGACGTGATAACGACGGATGGAGCACAAACAGACCTTCAGAAAATATCATCATACGTAACTGTAAGTTTAAAGGATTGCACGGTGTAGTATTAGGCAGTGAAATGTCATCCGGAGTGCAAAATATATTTATCGAAAATTGCACATATGGAGGTTACTGCAAACGCGGTATCTACATGAAAACCAATCCTGACCGTGGAGGATTTCTACGTAACATCTATGTAAACAATTGCCAGTTTGGTGAAGTGGAAGATTTATTCTACGTCACTTCGATGTATGCAGGAGAAGGAATGGACAACAACCATTACTCTGAAGTATGCAATATCTACGTAAAAGATATCAGTTGTAAAAAAGCATCGGCGGCAGCTATTGTCTTGCAGGGTACCGTTGACAAACCTATTCATCATGTAACATTCGAAAATGTAAATGTAGATAAAGCAGGAATAGGACTAAGTTTCTCGAATACAGAGACAATCAGCATCAAGAATTGTAACCTAGGCGGATATGTAGGAATACCCTCAACTGCTAGTCAGAAAGATAACTTATTCAACAAAGACAAATAAAACACGCAATGAAAAGAAAATACTGGAGTCTGGGAGCATTATGGCTATATAGTACCATTTTACTTTCAGCACAAGAAGTACGAGTACACACCATTGGTGACTCAACAATGGCCGATTATGTAGAAAATACAACCCGTACACGCGGATGGGGAGAAATGTTTCAGGAATTTTTCTATCCAGAAGTAGAAGTAATCAATTACGCCCGGGGAGGACGCAGTTCACGTTCATTCTATCAGGAAGGAAGATGGGAGAAGGTAAAGAACAATCTTCGTAAAGGCGACTATGTCTTGATTCAGTTTGCACATAATGATGAAAAGGAAGGAGGAAAGGACGGTGCAGACGGAAGAGGTACTGCTCCATGGACTACCTATAAATCTTATTTGGAAAAATATGTGGATGAAACCCGTTCGTTGGGAGGTAAACCGATATTCGTAACTCCCATTGTAAGAAGATATTTCCAGAAAGACGGAACAATCAGCCCGAAAGGATGCCACGATCTGAGTATCGCTCCCGATGACTCTACATTAAATTATGTACGAGTAATGAAGTATGTAGCACAAGAACGGCACGTTCCAGTCGTAGACATGACAGCATCAACAAAAGCCTTTGTGGAACAATTAGGAGAAACAGCTACGGTAAAACAGATATATGTTCCCACTGACGGAACACATACACAAGCTACCGGAGCTGCATGCTACGCAGAACTTGCGGCAGAAGGTCTGAGAGAAAAAGATATCCTAAAAAAATATATACGTACCAATGTTCCTTTAATATTGAACCCTACCCTGATTAATTTTGATACGATATATGCAGGTGACAAAGCCACGAGATGCTTTGACCTGACTGGACTACATTTATCTCCCCAGCAGGGTACATTAAAAGTGAAAGCTCCAGAGGGTATGACGTTAACGGATTCTCCAGAATCAAAGGACGAAAAGAATGAACTCGTACTCACTTACACCGACGGAAAACTGTGGAACAAATGTTTTTACCTGCATTACACTCCTCGAAAAGCTAATACAGTCTCCGATTATGTGACAATCAGTTATGAGGACAATTGCCGTAAACTTCCGGTACAGGCTGTATGCAAAGAAGTAACAAACAGTCAAAATATCACAATACAAGGAAAAGTTACCGGAATGAAAGGGATTACTTTCAATGAGGGAAAATACACAATAACAGGAGCAAACTGGCCAGCAGATATTGATGAAGCCGCCAACCGGTATGTAGAAATCATAATAGAGAGCAAAGACAAGACTTTGCTTGTCAAACAAGTGTCTTTCATGTTAGATGGAGATATCTGTTATCGGGCAGCCTATGCAAGAGGAAAAGACTTTTATCCACGTACAGATATTGGAGAAGCTCAACGTCCGGTAGCAGGCAAACATAAATTAGTACTTCCGATACAAGCAACCCTCCAGCCGCATAAACAACTGCATGTCCGACTCTTTCCATGGAGTCTGAAAGCAACAGATAACTTGTATTTCAATATTCAGGAATGTATTTTTGAGGCTACAGAAATTCAATAAAATTGCTGTCTGGCAAACATGCATTTGTTTATAATCAGTCGAAAAAATAATTGTTTATCTGTTATCTTACCCAGCAAGACTTACAATAAACACCATCAGCACTCGGAATACCTAATATATTTATCAGACAGGAACAAATAGCAAAGGGGAAATTTGAAAATGTTATCAGGTATTTTCAAATTTCCCCTTGCCTTTTACTTCAGTTAAAAGATTGCTCTACTTTATTTATCTATAAGAATGATAAACAGGAGTCATGATAAAGCTAAATTCATAATCACCATAAGGCAGCAGATATTGTGGCTCTGGAATTGCTCCCCAACTATCTACACAACCCAGTCCCATCTGAGCTTTATCTATCAATACATTGGTTAAATCAGCCTTTTCTACTTCATTAGAGTGTTCCTGCTTCTTCTCCCATCCAGAATCAAGAGATTCAATAGTATAGTGTAAAGCAGATGCTGAGAATGGAGCTTCAGCAACAAACATCAGTCCGTTTCCTGCAACATTCAGTTGTTTCCACCAGCGTATATCCGATTTCGTTCCATTTTCTTGCGGACGAATATAAGCATAGAACTGTTCGTCTACCGACTGATTATATATACCAAGATCAGTAGAAGTTTTACGGTCTGCATAATTTTCAACCGGACCACGTCCATAATACGAAATCTTTTCAAAAGAAGCAGGCATTACCATCTGCATACCAAAACGGAACATATTGGCCACTTTCGCGCTCTTATCTGCGGTCATTTTCTGAGTCACCTTAACAGCACCTTTATTGTTGATAGCATACGTTAAAGCCAACTTAGCCGAAACCTGTTTCATTTCATATTCAGCAGAAACAACAGTTATACCATCGACCATTTCAGCCTTTAAAGACACTAATTTGATTCCAGGGTTTTTCCATGCTGCATACTTCTGCTGCAAACCTGCTCCAAAATCATTATCGGTCGGAGCACGCCAGAAGTTCGGAGTCATAGCTTCTCCTTCTTTTATCATCTCCAAGCCATTTACTTCATATTTATCCATATATCCGCTCTGCTTATTGAACTGGATATTGAAGTTTTCTCCCTTTACAACTATACGGTTTACATTTTCATCTTTTATCTGCGGAACTACTACAGCTACGTTCTTCTCCTCTACATTGGCAAGATCCATTGCAGGAGCCTTATAAGGATTCAGAGTCAACTGTGCCTTGGCAACTACATGACCAGCCGGAAGCAGTCCTTCGCGATTTTTCTGAACGTATTTTACATTCAGCAACCATTCTGCACACTTACAAGTTTTGCCCAGATCAAGTTTAACATTAGCAGTCTGACGTGGAGCTACTGACAAATTTTCAACGCGTCCACTACGAACCGCCTTACCATTTTTCAATACCTCCCATTCCAATGCATAAGCAGACAAATCACGGAAGAAGTTTTCATTATAAACTTTAATCTCACCTTTTGATAAATCACCAGCACTGGTCCAGATGTTCTGATAGAAATAGCCTACTTCATACATATGTGGATTAGGCTTACGGTCAGGGCTGATCAGACCGTTATCACAGAAATTGTTATCACTGGCATCGAAACGGTTGAAGTCACCACCATAAGCATAAATCATCTTACCGTCTTTTCCGGTCCAGCGGCATGACTGGTCAACAAAATCCCAAATAAAACCTCCCTGATACTTCGGATATTTGCGAATCAAATCCCAATACTCCTTAAAACCACCTTCAGAATTACCCATCGCATGAGCATATTCGCACTGAATCAACGGTTTCGGACTATCAGGATTCTTTGCATATTCCTCACAGTCTTTATATCTGTAATACATCGGACAATAAATATCCGTTTTTCCGTTAAGGCCTGCTCTTTCATACTGTACAGCACGACTGGGATCTTCAGCCTTTACCCATTCGTAAGCAGCTTCAAAGTTAGGTCCGTAACCAGCTTCGTTACCCAAAGACCAGAAGATAATGCTTGGATGATTGAAACCACGCTGAACATTGCGCTGGTTACGTTCTAAATGTGCTTTCTTGTATGAAGAAACTTTTGCCAGTGTTTTTTCTTCATACCCCATACCATGAGATTCCAGATTAGCCTCAGCTACTACATAAATACCATATTTATCGCATAATTCATACCAGAAATTATCGTCCGGATAGTGACAAGTACGTACGGCATTGATATTAAACTGTTTCATGATCTGGATGTCCTGAATCATGCGTTCACGAGATACATAATATCCTCCGTCCGGATCCATTTCATGACGGTTTGCACCTTTGAAAAGCACAGGCTGTCCATTGACTAAAATTTGAGCATCCTTCAATTCTACTTTTCGGAATCCGACTTTCACAGGAACCACCTCACTTACTTCATTACCTTTTTTCAATGTAGCACGTAATGTATAGAGATAAGGAGTTTCTGCCGACCACTTATGAGGTGCATCAAGAGCAATGGTTGCAGACACTTTACCACTTCCTGCCACTTCCTTGGTTGCAACAACCTGATTCTGCGCATCAAGCAAATCCAGAGTCACTTTCGAACTGCCTTTTAACTTCAGCTCAACAGCTAAAGAACCGTTTTTGTATTCGCTATCCAGATCGGGAGTTACACGAATATCATCTATACGGTTTTTATTTCTTGTATAAAGATAGCAGTCGCGGGCAACACCTGTATAACGGAAAAAATCCTGATCTTCCAAATAACTGCCGTCGCACCAGCGGAATACCTGAAAAGCAATTACATTCTTCTGTCCCGGCTTCAAATAAGAAGTAAGATCAAATTCAGCTTCCAGCTTACTATCTTCGCTATATCCGACATACTTTCCGTTTACCCACAGATACATGTTCGAACTTACTGCACCAAAATGAGCTATGATATCTTTTCCTTTCCAGTCGGCAGGTACTACAATTTCACGACGGTAAGAACCTACATGATTGTTTTCTACCGGTACATAAGGAGGATTATTCGTAAACTGATTTCTCCATGCATAACCCACATTAAGATAAATAGGATCACCATAACCATTTAGTTCCCATACAGCCGGAACTTGTAAGTCATCCCATCCTTTATCATTAAAATCAACTTTCCAGAAGTCTGTAGGACGTGCATCGGCATTTTTTACCCAGAAAAATTTCCAGTTGCCGTTTAATGTCATGAAATTGTTAGAATGTTCCTTGATTGTCTGTGCTGCTGCATCCATACTTTCATAAGCAAAAAAGTTTGTATGCATCGGAGCACGATTGACAGCATTTACTTCCGGATCTTGCCATTCCTTGAAGGTCTGTGCCTGAGAAGAAAGTGCACAAGCTCCCAGGATGCCTAATAAAAGATGTTTTTTCATAATAAAATTAGGTACTCTTATATTAATAAAATTATATCAATACAAAAGTAGTGATTTTTAAATTATAAAAAAACAGGTCAGCCGGTTTATTACCAGCCAACCTGTTCTCTATAAGATTTATATACTAATATCAATTTTCTTCCGCTTACCCGCGCAACTGTTTATCCATTGCGGCAGCAGCACGGCGTCCGTCACCCATTGCCAGAATTACGGTAGCTCCACCGCGGACAATATCGCCTCCTGCGTAAATAGTAGGAATAGACGACTGCATATCATCATTTACAGCAATTGTTCCTTTTCGTCCTAATTCCAGTCCAGGAATCGAATTCGGGACAATCGGATTCGGAGATACTCCCACGCTGACGATAGCCATATCAATGTCTATTGTTTCTACAGCTCCAGGAATAGCAACAGGGCTGCGACGTCCTGAAGCATCAGGTTCACCCAATTCCATCTTCTGCAAAACAACTTGTTTTACACGTCCTTTTTCATCTGCTATATACTCTATCGGATTATGCAAAGTCAGGAATTCCACGCCTTCCTCTTTGGCGTGTTTTACTTCCTCCAGACGAGCCGGCATTTCTGCCTCCGAACGGCGATAAATAATCATTGCCTTTTCAGCTCCAAGGCGGCGAGCTGTACGTACAGAGTCCATAGCAGTATTACCACCGCCGATGACAGCTACATTCTTACCGAAAGCTACCGGAGTATCGGAGTCTTCACTAGCGGCATCCATCAGATTGACACGAGTCAGATATTCATTGGATGACATGATATTGATAGAATTTTCCCCCGGAATGTTCATGAAGTTTGGAAGTCCGGCACCAGATGCTACGAATACTCCTTTATAGCCTTCCTGTTCCAATTCTTCCACGCTGATAGTCTTGCCGATGATACAGTCTTTGACAAACTGTACGCCCATCTTCGACAGGTTTTCTATTTCAACATCAACAATCTTGTTCGGCAAACGGAATTCAGGAATACCGTACTTCAGCACTCCACCAATTTCGTGCAAAGCTTCGAATACAGTTACATCGTAACCAAGCTTTGCCATATCTCCGGCAAATGAAAGTCCGGCAGGTCCGGAACCTACAACTGCAACTTTGATACCGTTCTTTTCAGCTATTTCAGGAACTGAAATCTGACCGCTTTCACGTTCATAATCGGCAGCAAAACGCTCCAGATAACCAATAGCTACTGCTTCGTGTCCCATCTTCAAGTGAATACACTTTGATTCACACTGCTTTTCCTGTGGACAAACACGACCACATACAGCAGGCAAAGCACTGGTCTGCTTCAAGACACGGGCAGCTTCGAGGAATTCACCACGCTCGATATTTTTAATGAATCCAGGTATATTGATACCGACCGGACAACCTTCCATACACGATGGATTAGCACAATCCAGACAACGTTTAGCTTCTGTCAGTGCCTGTTCCTCATTCAAGCCTAAGTTTACTTCTTCTTTACGGCTGTGAGAACGGTACTCCGGATCGAGCTCATTCATTTTCACACGTGGAATGGCAGTACGTTCCTTCGGCTTCATTGCTTTACGTAACTCTGCACGCCACGGTGTATTACGGTCTTCAACAGCCTTCACAGCTTCACATGTATCAGGCTGTACAGTATCCAGTTTATGTATTTCTTCACGTTCAATATCCTTGAACGCTCCCATACGCTTCAACATTTCATCGAAATCCACCTGATGTCCGTCGAACTCAGGACCATCTACGCAAACGAATTTCGTCTTGCCTCCCACAGTGATACGGCACGCTCCGCACATACCTGTACCATCTACCATGATTGTATTAAGCGAAACATCGGTAGGAATTTCGTATTTCTTGGTAAGCAGACAAACAAATTTCATCATGATAGCCGGACCAATGGCAAAACACTTATCTACCTTTTCACGCTTGATTACCTCTTCAATACCTTCGGTCACCAAACCTTTCTTACCATACGAACCATCATCGGTCATAATAATTACTTCATCCGAACTTTCTCTCATTTCTTTTTCCAAAATGATCAGCTCCTTAGAACGGCCCGCCAATACAGTAATAACACGGTTTCCAGCAGCCTTCAGAGCCTGAACAATAGGCAACATCGGAGCTACTCCTACTCCACCTCCAGCGCAAACTACTGTTCCGAAGTTCTCGATGTGGGTTGCTTTACCCAACGGACCTACTACATCGGTAATATAATCACCCTCGTTCAGTTCACACAAACGAGTTGATGACAGACCGACCTCTTGTACGACCAACGTAATAGTTCCCTTTACAGGATCGGCTTCTGCAATGGTAAGAGGCATACGTTCACCTTTTTCACCTACACGTACAATCACAAAATGACCAGCCTTACGTGACTTAGCAATCAGGGGAGCTTCGATTACCAGCTTAAAAACCTTTTCTGAAAAATGTTCTTTTGAAATAATTTTATTCATTTCCTCGTACTATAAGTTAGTTATTTTTTGCAATTCATTATATTTTGCAAAGTTACCACTAAATAAAATAATACCAAAAGAAATCTTCAAAATCGCAATTTTCGTTGTATATTTTTGTCACACAACGTTCTTAATTCAACTATAAAATCATAAGCGTTATAAAAATCAGCAGTCAGCGTACCATTTTTAAAAGGGATTTTACTATTTTATAAAATCCACAACTCTTCCACATAATATAAACATTTCACTAAGGTGAAACTATCGCCTCACTATAGTGAAATGATAGCTTCACTTGAATGAAACGTTCACTCCACCATAGTGAAACATTATATTTATAGGGAAAAAGTAGCATAAACATACCCAGCCATATAAAAAAATCTCCTCCGAATTCCCGAAAGATTCCGAAGGAGATTTCATTTTTGTAGCCTCACTACTTATATTGCTACAATGGCATCAGGGTTTTACCTGAATAGCTTTATCAAATTCAGCCCAGTGTTCATCAGTCATATTGGCAGGAATAAACAATGCCACTCCAGCAGCTCCTGCTTCAATAGAACCACGAACAGCTTCACCGATTTCTGAAGGAATCAGACCGTGGCCTTCCGGATCTTTGATATTAGCCTTATTCTGCCAGTCACGGCAAATGAACAAACCACTGTAAACAGGCTTCTTTCCATTTACGGAAGCTACTTCTTCTTTAGTTATTTCTCCTACCCAAGAAGCCGGTTCCAGATAGAAATCATTATAATTCATCGGGAAGAATGCATCGATATCCCATTTGTTCCATTCCTGACGAACCAGTTTTTTTGCATATGAGTCCGGACCTGGGAATACAGCAGCACTGACTTTTTTGCCTTTTGCATGAACTGCAGCCGCAATCTTATTTACCAGACTGGTAATACGGTTGTAACGGAACTGTTTCCATTCTTCACAAGTAGAAGGATCTTCTACCGACTTGATATCGATACCGCTTTCAGCCTTGAAATCGGCTACACATTTGTCGCAGTAACAATAATCGGCTGTAGGATATTCTTCATTCATCACCAGACCATATTTATCCCAAAGTCCACGTGCCAGAATTACATCGACATAGCGAATATAATCCAAATGAATGAAATCAACTTCAGGAATTTCTGCAATCTTACTATATTCGGTAACCAGATAATTGATTACATCCGGATTGTTCGGACACATACATTTATAATAAGGAACATATGCCTGCACAGTATATGCCGACTCGCCTTTACGGTTTACCGCATACCAGGTAGAATCTGCATCCCCTTTCAACATTGCAGGAATCCATGCATGATACTCCAATCCGGTAGCATGAGCTATTTTTGCAGCACGAGTATGTTTTTCTACATTGAAACCACCCGCATTATAACACATACCTACCAGCCCGTGGTCCTTCCATTTTTTGAAATCGGACTGTATAGACGCTTCTGTAGCCTCTTCACCTTCTCCTTGCCAACCATATACAGGAATAGTTTTCACTGATTCATTTGAGCATGAAGAAAAGCCCAATACACATGCTACCGTAGCAGCCAATAATAACTTGATTT
>OLYI01000689.1_pt1 | contig 11338 bp, 9 predicted proteins | sample 1644251 | NCBI WGS metagenome assembly OLYI01 (sample SAMEA103958140, study PRJEB25191) | human gut metagenome | biome: human-associated habitat [ENVO:00009003]; feature: intestine environment [ENVO:2100002]; material: feces | place: Germany | collected 2013/2015 | reverse complement strand
GTGATATGAATCTGTGTGTGTTGGCAAAGAAATGCGGAATATCGTATTCCACGATCCAAACCACTGCTCGTCGGGGAGGCCAGTTAAGCGTAGAGACGATTGAAAGAATCTGTCTGGGTTTGGAAATTACACTAAAAGACTTCTTTGATTCCTCATATTTGTAGTAAAAAGCCGCTCACCATGCTGGAAACCTGCACGGTGAGCGGCTTTAATACTGCTTCTATTTATCCTTTGGCAACCTCCAGATAAACGCTATTCTCCATGCTCATTACTATTGAAGGAATATACGGGATCGTATTGTCATTATACCGTGTGGAAATAGTGGTCGATTTCATCTCTGTATGAGTTGCTAAATCATAAAGTGACCAGTTGCGTTCTTTACGGTGGGCGGTTATAGTATTCAGAATATTATCCGCCGCCGCTCCTCACTTTCACACAATAAACTTTTGCTTATTATACTGTACTACGCAAAAAACATAAGCCTTCTCGTCGCATAAAAAGTACGAAGTTCGGGAGTGCTAAAATCATGGATAGCCTGTCCGCATTTGACGATTTATACACTGCCATCGAAGCGTGCCTCATTTACCCTGATGAAGTCATCGATCGTTTGGCACGGGCATTCTACCCAGCCATCCTTGCCTGCTGGAACAGCGAGGAAGGCCAGCGTGAGTTTGCTGCATGGCAGGCGGAACAGGTTCATCTTGCTGGAAAAGAGAAGCAGGAAGTTCCCGCTGGGGAACTCCCTGCTGTACATATCATTCTTGTCTGTGGCTTTTGGCAGGGTACGTCCGGGTGGGCGCACCCTGTTTTTTTGTTTTTAATAAACAAGATGGAGCAAATCGGCCAGTACGATCATAGCAACAATTATAGCAAAAAGAAACACGGGCAATCAATCTCCGGGCTGTGATATGGGATTACCCGGCCAAATTGATTCTTTTCCGCAAGCTCCCGGCACTGCATTGCATCCAGATGCACCGGATACCGCAGGAAGAGCATCTGCCCGTTTTTCAGCATTTCTGCGCTCAGGCTGCCCGCATCCGGGGTGCCTGTCATGATGCCGTGTGCTCCGTGCGCCACCATTTCGCGGGCGCGCTGCCCGGCTTTTCCTGCCAGCTGCGGTCCGCTGAGAAAGACAACGCTTTTTTCCCGGCTGAGGAAAGCATCCGGCTGCACCCAGTCCGCAAAATGCGGCGGCACAGGCAACAGCCACGGTCCACCCAGCTGAATCTGCTGTAGCTGACGAAGGAAATGCGCATCGCCGTAAAATTTCAGATTCGGTGCAAAGCGTTTCAGCAACAGAAGGATCTCCGGCCCTCGGCCATATTTCGGCACCGGGAAGAACAGGAGCTGTGTCTGTTTCAGGCACTGCACGGTCTCCACACAGAGTTTTTTGACGCAAGTGTTCCAGTCTGCGTCCGTGCTGCCGTAAGCCGCATCCAGAACGGCCAGATCTGCCGTCTGGCTCCGCAGCGGGTCACAGGGGTAGAGCGGGCTGTGCTCTGCATAGTCGCCAGAAAAGAGAATGCTCTTTCCGTTCCATTCAAATCGCAGCCAGACGCTGCCTGCGCAGTGCCCGGAACGCCCCCATGTGACCTGCAGGCCGGGCAGTTCCGGCACAGAGCCGGAGCCTTTGCAAGGGCAGAGACTTTCCAGCGTTTGGATATGATTCAAGGAAAAGGGCAGTTGGGTCAGAGTAGGCAGCGTAGCATAGACCGGCCCCTGATACCCCTGCTGCGCCAGCCACGGCAGCGCCCCGGTGTGGTCTGCGTGGCTGTGGGTCAGAAAGACAGCCCGCAGTTTTTGAATCTGCTCTGCATTCAGCCGGGGCAGGTCGTCCTCTGCGCCAGCCAGCAGACCGCAATCCACCAGAAAAGCAGCACTATTCTGTTCCACATAAAAGCAGTTGCGGCCATGTTCGCCGCAGCCCCCGGCAATAAAAAGTTCCATCTCAATGCACCTTCCGATGATCGATCACCGTGTTCAAGATCAGCAGTGCCGTGGTCGAAAACAACACACACAGCACCGCCATCGCCATGCCAACCGAAACGCTGCCCTGCTCAAATTCCCGCACGATAAAGGTGGAGACCACCAGTGTGTTGGGCGGAGCGATCAGACTTGCCGTTACCAGTTCCCGGAAAGCGATGATAAAGGTCATCATCCAGCCGGTGGCGATGCCCTGCCGGATCAGCGGCAGGGTAATACGCCGCAGGATGTAAACCGGGCTTCCGCCGAACACCTGTCCTGCCGCCATCAGGCTGTCACTGATTTGGGTAAAGGACGAAGTGACGTACTGCACCGTATAGGGAAGAAACAGCACCACATAGGCCAGAACCATGATGCCCATAGTGTTGTACAGCGGCAGGATGTTGTAGATTTGGTTCCAGAATAGCATAATTCCAATGACCAATACAATACCCGGCAGCATTTCCGGCAGCAGACCAATGGCTTCTACCACCTTGCGCAGTTTGGAGTGCGACTTCCGCACCGCCAATACCAGCAGAGTGCCCAGCACTGCACAGATGGTAGCCGAAGTGACCGCAAGAAAAACGCTGTTCTTCAGAGCACTCAATCCCTTTTCGTTCTCGGTGAACAGTTCTACATAATGTGCGATGGTAAAGTTGCCCGGTGCCAGACCGTAGCCGCGGAGATTGATGAGAGATGTGGAAATGACCGAGAAGTACGGAACCCCAACTGCAATCAGCAGCACCAGAACGATATATGCCCACGCAGCGACGGTGGCTCCTTTGCCCATGGACTGCTCTACGCGGCGGGCACCCTTGCCGCTGACCAAATTGTAACTTTTGCGCGTGGTAATGTAATTTTGCAGCATCCACATACACAGACAGATGCCTACCAGCACGGAGGAGAGCGTGGCTGAACTGCCAAAGTCGATGGGGGCTACGGTGGCGTGGCGGTGGATCTCGGTGGTAAACACCTCAAACCCGATGCGCTTGCCCAGCGTAGAAGGCGTGCCGTATTCAGACAGCGTTTTCACAAACACCAGCAGCGCACCGATGGCGTAGTTGCCGGAGAGCAGCGGCAGAAAGATCTTGCGCATCCGGGCAGAGAATCCGGCCCCAAACACAGCACCTGCCTCTTCCAGACTGGAGGGGATATTCAGCATGGCGTTTTTGAGCATGGTGAGCATGAACGGAAAAACGTGCAGGCTCATCACCAGCACCAAACCGCCCAGAGTGAAGAAGATCTTTTCGCACCCGGCAGCTGCGGGGATCAGCTGCTGCAAAAGCCCCTTTTTCTGCATAAATAAGATCCAGCCCATGGAGGCAATGTAGGGCGGCGTCATGAACGGGATCATAAAGAGGATGTCAAAGACACGGTAGCGGGCAAACTTTGTCCGGGAGAACAGATAGGCCAGCGGTGCGGCAATCAGAGTAGACAGCAGCACCACCAGCACACCCAACAGCAGCGAATTGCCGATCATGTGGGCGTTTTCCGGGTTCAACAGCGTCTGCACAGCGGGAGAAAAGTCAAGGCGGCCATTCTGCATGACCGCCTTGGCAAAAATCATTCCCACAGGACAGACGATCAGAAAGATCAACACCACTGCCAGCAACAGCAGCGGAAGATCCGCCTTACGATTCGTCTGTTTCATGGAGCGTTACCCGTTGCTGGCACCGCAGATCTGGTTGATCTTTGCGGCATCATCGCTGGCTTCCGCCATCATCTTGTCCCAATCGGGCGTGATCTGAGGAATATCCTCCAGATTGCTGCGCTTGTCGCACTTGATGTCGGTGCGGCCGGGCAGCAGATAAGCATTTGCCACCAGCTGCTGTGCCTCATCGCTGAACAGATAATCAACAAATGCCTTGGCATTGTCCATGTTGGGAGCCGTTTTCAGGATCATTGCCGGGCGGGGGTTCACGATGGTGCCGCCTGCCGGGTAGTAGATGTCCAGCGGCTCGCCCTTATTCTTGGAAGAATAGGCGTTGTAGTCCACGCCGGCCACAAGGATGCCCACTTCGCCGGTGGTGACAGCTTCCAGTGCAGCCTTGTTTGCGCCGGGGACCGTCATACCGTTGTCGGCCATAGCCTGAAAATCATCCCAGCCATTCTTGACCACATAGCCTGCCACAAAGTCCTTGCAGGCACCGGACTTTTCCGGGTCGGGGATGGCCAGCTGATCCTTATACTCTGCGTTGCCAAGGTCTTTCCAGTCGGCATCAAGCGTGGAGAACACCGTGGTGTTATAAATAACGCCCACAGCGGATGCACTGTAACCAAACAGCACACTGTCGTCATCCAGCCAGCCGTCCACGGTGAGGTCGGCGTTTTCCGGGGTGTAGCTTTCCAGCTTGTCATCTGCTTTCATGGACAGACCATCCGACCAGGAAGCCAGAATCACTACATCGGCCACAGGGTTTGCTGCTTCGGCTTCCAGACGAGCGAGGATCTCGCCGGTAGTGCCCTGAAACTGCTCTACCTCGATACCAGTCTTTGCCGTAAAGCCCTCGGCCAGCTTATCGGCCAGACCAGCCGGAGAAGGCATATAGACCGTCACTTTGCCGGTGCCGGATGCGGCAGCGGGAGTGCTATCGCTTGCCACGCTGGAAGAAGCTGTGCTGGAAGCAACCGTGCTGCTTGCGGAGCCGCCGCAGGCGGTCAAGGCGGCAGCGGCAGTCAGAGTACCCGCCACAGCAAGAAAATTACGACGGCTGATTTTATAATTACGCATAAGGATTCTCCTTTTTCATTTCCAATGATGTATCATCAAGCCGCACCTTGCGGCAGGAAGCTGATTCAGACGGCAACGATGGCACTGCGGGGCAGATAAAGCGAGATCTTTTCGCCCACCGAGACCCGTCGGGGGCTGATATATGTCCAGTCCTGTCCGTTGTGGTTCAGCTGTAGCTGGTAGCTGCTGCCAAGGAACTGCACCGCCGTGACATCGGCATCGTATTTTTCGGCCTGCTCGGTGGGAACCGTCTGTGCCTGTTCCGGGCGGAACAGATGATTCTGGTCGAGCCAGTTGGAAGAGCCTACAAATCGTGCCACGAACTCCGTTGCCGGATGGGAATAGATTTTTTCCGGGGTATCATACTGCTCAATTTTTCCGGCGTGACAGACCGCAATTGCATCGCTCATGCTCATGGCCTCAATCTGGTCGTGGGTCACAAACACGCCGGTAATGCCCAACTTGGTGATCAGCGTCCGCAGTTCCGAGCGCATCTCTTCCCGCAGCAGTGCGTCCAGTGCGGAAAGCGGCTCGTCAAACAGGATGCAGGCCGGTTCAATGACGATCGCGCGGGCAAATGCCACACGCTGCTGCTGACCGCCGGACAGCTGATGAGGATACCGCTGGGCAAAATCATCCAGCTGTACAGCGTGGAGTGCATTTTTCACCTTTTCGTCCAATTTGTCCGTCTTGCCAGCCGCCCGCAGGCCAAAAGCCACATTTTCAAAGACAGTCATGTGCGGCCAGAGGGCAAAATCCTGAAACACAAAGCCAAGGCCGCGCTTTTCGGGCGGGATATTGATCTTCTTTTCCGAGGAGAACACACAGCGATTCTCAAACCAGATCTCACCGCTGTCCGGCGTTTCCAGTCCGGCGATCATCCGCAACAGGGTGGTCTTGCCGCAACCGGAAGGTCCCAGCAATGTGGTCAGGCTGCCGCTTTGAATGACAAAGCTGGTAGGCTGGATCACCTGCTTTGCGCCAAAGGATTTTGTAACATGAACGAGCTTGATCTCCATATTTTGCACTCCTACTTTTGATACCTGCTCTATGGTAGCACGAAGGATTTGTGCAAACTATCCCAGTGGCGTAAATCTCATGTAAAAGTTTGGCAACAAAAAGTCCCCGCTGAACCTTAAGATCCAGCAGGGATTTCATGAAGATATAAATATCCGAAAATAAGCCCATCCAGAGGAAAGTCAGGCAAGATGGAACAGATCAATCAGCACCACCATTGCAAGGCCATAGTAAACGACAACCGCTACCAAATCGTTGATCGTCGTGATCAATGGTCCGGAAGCAACAGCCGGATCAATATGAATTTTATGGAACAGCATCGGAACCAATGTGCCCACCAGACTGGAAACGACCATGGCGACAACAAGTGATGCGCCTACACAGCCAGACAGCAGAAGTGCCGTATTCCAAGCGTAGCCTTTGAAAAAGTGGATATAACATCCCAGAAAACTCAGCGCCATTACGGCCAGAATCGTACCATTCAGCAATCCAACTCTGACTTCTTTCCAGAGCAGCTGAAATTTCTTGGATACCGTCAGATTTTCGTCTACCAGAACTCGAATCGTAACGGCCAATGACTGCGTGCCGACATTTCCCGCCATACCCAGCACCATAGACTGAAAACAGATCACAACCGGAAGCACTGCTACCACCGATTCAAATGCGCCAACGACCGAGGAAACCAGCATTCCAAGAAATAACAGAGCGGTCAGCCACGGAAGACGCTTTTTCACACTTTCAAAAACGCTTTCCCTCAAATCTTCCTCGCCGGTCAGACCACCCAGCTTTGCGTAATCATCGCTCATCTCATCGTCAACCAGTTCCACCACATCGGACGATGTTATGATACCCATCAATTTGCCTGCCTCATTCAGCACCGGCAGACTGCGCTCCGCATAGTCCACAATGCGCTCGATACAGTCGCTGATTTTTTCCCGATCTGTAACGTAGGGGTAAGACCCAACGATGAGTTCCGCAAGAGGATCTTCTGCACGTGCAATAATCAAATCTTTTAAGTCGATTGCACCATAGAAATGTTCATTTTCATTCACCACGTACAACACAGAGATGTTGTCATTCTCCCCGGCCTGCTTGACCAGCTCACTCATAGCCTGCCGGATGGTCATATCATTTTTGATGCGGATATAATTCGTCGTCATTTTGCTGCCGATCTCATCTTCGCTATAAGAAAGCAGCATCTTTACGTCTTCAATCGAATCTCTGTCCAGTTTGTTGACGATTTCACCCTTGTCTATCTCGTCAAGGTCTTCCAGCGCATCTGCCGCATCGTCCGAGTCCATGTTGGAAATAACTTTTGCAGCCTCATCTCTGGATAATTCTTTCAGATACGGCTCTGCATCGTCCAGATAGGCGAAGATCTCAGCCACTTTGTCTACTCCCAAAATGGGATAAAGCGACTTGCGTTCTGCAGGCATGAGCGCTTCCAAAGCATCCGCCAGATCTTTTTCATGGTAATCCGACAGTTTTTCGGCCAGTTCAGCCTGAGGTATATTGCCATGAATGATGTTCAAAATTTCCTGCACATAGTTTTTCTGCATGATCTGTCCTCTTGATTCTGTTATGTCAATCAAAAAATATCGTTTCACTTCAAAAATTCGAATTCTATCATAGCACGTCCGTCCTGTGACAGCCACCATTCCGGTGTAAACCCTTTGTAAAATTAGATATAAAAAATTCCCGTCAAAGCAGCAGACTTTGACGGGACGAAAGAAGAAAAGAAAGATACTCAATTGATGCACAGAGCCATTCAAGCTATAACCTGATCTCTTGCACAGAGCATACGTTGATGCCGCTCTGCCCTGTACCATGGCAGATAAAGAAGCAACAGGACTGCAGCAAGAACCGGCAGAAAGCCCAGTAGATAAAAACGTTCTCCAAAGCAGTGGGCGAAAAAGGCAGTAATCGCATTGCCCTGCGGATCATTGAGAAAGAAAAAGTTTGTTTTCAGCAGCCGATTCAGGAAAAAGATCGGCGTTGCGATTGCACACAGAAACGCCAGTACCCAGCGGATATGATGCACCTGCGGGCGAAATCCGCCAGCAAGCAGAAGGACCGGATAGAGGATCAGCAGAACGTGAATGCTATAGGAATGCAGATGCAGCAGGTTCCAGACCGGGAGCCGCTGCCATGAGGGGCTCAACATTGCGACCACTGCTCCCGGAATACAGAGCGCATAAAGGATTTCCTTGCTCCAACGGCTCTGGTGTATGGCATCGTACCAGCAGACAAAGATGTTGATGCTGCACAGGTGGAGAGGCAGATAGGTCACGTTCCATTGACCGGTGTACAGCAGGACGGCCTGCTTCATAAACTCATCGGCCAGCATCAGGACAAACACAGCGCGAAGGATCTGATGCCGGGTCACTTCCCTGCAGCGGTAGTAGATCACCGCACAGAGAAAAATGACCGCCGCTGCTCCCAGCAATTCTGCCCAATGCGTTGCACTGAACAAAGAGAAGGCGCGGTAATCCGCCCCGCGTTCTGCCTGTATCGTCTGCACGGATTTCCAGAAATCTTCCATAGGATTCTCCCTTTCTGCGATTTCATTCTACAATAAAATTGTATCATCGAAATCCAGTCGAAGAAACCGTGCTGCGGTCAAATCTGTGTGAAATCCGAGTGCATCTCACTTCAGACTGGAGTGCACGTTGGCCTGATAGGCTTCCTCGTAGAACTGTGCCTGACAATCCACGGCATCGGCACCGGGCATCCGGCGGACATAGCTGCCGTCCGGCTGCTGCACGCGGGCGTTGCAGTTGTCGGCCAGCATCGTGTCAAAGATGTGCTGCAAACGTGCCTTCAGAGCCGGAGCCGTGACCGGAGCCGCGATTTCCACGCGGCGGAGCGTAGAGCGGGTCATCCAGTCTGCCGAGCCGATGTAGTACCGGGCACGCTCTCCCTGTCCGAAAATGTAGATGCGGGAATGCTCCAGATAGCGGCCCACGATGCTGATGATATGGATATTCTCGGTCTCATCCGGGACACCGGCACGCAGGCAGCAGATGCCGCGCACCACCATATCGATGTAGACGCCCGCCTGACTTGCCTCGATGAGCTTGTTGATGAGCACTTTGTCGGTCAGGCTGTTGATCTTGATGCCGATGTAGCCGCCCTCGCCGCGGGCGGCAGCTTTGATCTCACCGTCTATCCGATTCAGCAGACGGTTCTGTAAGCAATGAGGCGCCACCAGCAGGTTCTTGACCGAATCCACCGTTTCGCCCTGATCCAGTGCGCGGAACACTTCGGTGGCTTCCAGACCGATTTCCTTGGATGCGGTCAGGAAAGAAAGGTCGGTGTACAGGCGGCTGGTCTTTTCGTTGTAGTTGCCGGTGCCGATCTGGGTGATGAAGGAAATACCCTCCTTCGTTTTGCGGGTGATCAGGCAGAGCTTGGAGTGGACTTTCAGCCCTTCAATGCCATACACCACATGACAGCCGGCACGTTCCAGCAGGCGGGACCACTCGATGTTGTTTTCCTCATCAAAGCGGGCTTTCAGCTCCACCAGAACATCCACCTGCTTGCCGTTTTCGGCGGCTTCCACCAGTGCATCCACCACCTTGCTGTGGTTGGCCAGACGATAAAGAGTCATCTTGATGGAGACCACGTCCGGGTCGCAGGCGGCCTCGTGCAGCAGCTGCAGGAAGGGACGGATGCTCTCATACGGATAGTGAATCAACTTGTCCTCTTCCAGGATCTGCGGAATGATGGGCTTGCGCTCGTCCAGTGCAGGGCTGGGCTGCGGGTGGCGGGGCGCAAAGAACAGGTCGGTGTGGCTGCGCAGCTGATCCTCGATCTGGAACAGGAAAGAGTGATCCAGCGGAGAATCGTATTCAAACACCCGCTTGGGGTCCAGTTTCAGGTTTTTGCACAGGGACTGGATAATTTCTTCGTCGATCTCACGGCTCAGTTCCAGACGGACAGGTGCCAGCTTTTTGCGCTTCTTGACCACTTCGGCCATGTGATCCCGGTAGTTCAGGTCTTCGTCATAGATCAGGTCGGCGTCAATATCCGCATTGCGGGTGATGCGGGCCAGCGTTTTGCTGGTGACCTTATAGCCCTTGTAGAGCAGTGGCAGGAAGTGCAGGATCAGTTCTTCCGACAGGATAAAGCAGCCAGTACGGCCCGGCACCGGCACCAGCCGGGGGAAGATCTCATTGCCGCAGGGCACAATGCCGATCTTCTTCTTTTCTGCCTTGGTGCTCAGCACCGCAACCGCATAGATGCCCTTGTTTTTCAGGAACGGAAATGCCTGCTTTTTGCTGATGATGAAACTGGACAGCAGCGGCAGGTAGTCCTGCCGGAACAGCTTTTCCAGTTCGGTACGGCTTTCTTCCTCCATATGGGCAAAGTCCAGCAGACGGATCCCCTGCTCTGCAAGCTGTTCCAGCAGACCATTATAAGCAGCGTCCCGGCGGGCTGTCAGCTTGTGGATAAAAGCCAGCGCTGCATCGATCTGTTCGCCGCTGGTCATATTCGTCTTATTTTCCCGTGCGTTTTTGTCCAGCAGCATCTGGTCTTGCAAGCTGCCGATGCGCACCATGAAAAATTCATCCAGATTGCTCTGGAAAATCGACAAAAAACTCAGCCGTTCACACAACGGCAGACGGGAATCCTCTGCCTCCTCCAGAACGCGTTCGTTGAACCGCAGCCACGAAAGCTCACGGTTTGCATAGCAATGATAGGTGTTTTCCATATTCCTCTTCCTTTTCTCTGACCGGAATGCTTCGGATTGCATGATACAAACGTTTTTATTGTACCGTGCAAATGTAAAATCAGAAATCAGGAATGTGTCTGGAATATGTAAAATCGCTTCTGCACACAGATTTTACCGCAATTTGATTGCAACCGCCTCGAAATCATCTTACAATAGTAGATACTTTCTTTTAATATATGAATCGGGGGCAGAGAACCATGACGTATAAAGACATCAAACACAATGAGGAAGTCAACGAACTGCTGAAAAAAGGCAACCAGAATCTAGGCCTGCTGGGCTACACCGAGCACTCACAAGCCCATTGTGTCCGGGTGGCAGAGACCGCCGCCCACATCCTGAAAAAATTCGGCTATCCGGAGCACGACATCGAGCTTGCCCGGATCGCAGGCTATATGCACGATATCGGAAATGCGGTGAACCGTAGCCATCATGCAGAGTACGGGGCGCTGCTTGCAAATGATGTTCTGAAGAAGACAGATCTGCCCCTGGAGGACCGGGTGCAGATCGTGTCCGCTATCGGATTGCATGACGAATCTACCGGCGGTGCTACCGATCCCATCTCAGCGGCGCTGATCATTGCAGATAAGACCGATGTCCGCAGGAGCAGAGTCCGGGAGAAGAATAAGGCGACCTTCGATAAACATGACCGCGTCAATTATGCGGTTACCGATACAAAGCTTAAGATCAATGTGGAGAAGAGAGTGATTTCACTGAATCTGCAGATTGATCCGAAGATCTGCAGTATGTATGAGTATTTTGAAATATTCCTTGGGCGTATGATGATGTGTAAGCGCGCAGCGGAAGTGCTGGAGGCATCCTTCAAGCTGACGGTGAATGGGGCAAAGGTATTGTAAATAGAAAGTTAGTAAAGAAATGCTATCAAATCCCCGTAG
>OLYI01000688.1_pt1 | contig 11347 bp, 10 predicted proteins | sample 1644251 | NCBI WGS metagenome assembly OLYI01 (sample SAMEA103958140, study PRJEB25191) | human gut metagenome | biome: human-associated habitat [ENVO:00009003]; feature: intestine environment [ENVO:2100002]; material: feces | place: Germany | collected 2013/2015 | reverse complement strand
TATTCGTTTTTTCATTTGAAGGGAGTAATTCATTATGATGATGCCTGCAAACTTCTCTGCTGTGAACGCAGAGGTCGTCTACGGCGGTGCCGTGGCTGACTACCTGCCCGACGCTTGGACTGCTGCCAACGTCAAGCAGTTCTCCACCAACATTGTCACCCTGGTCAGCAACAGCTTCACCAAGCAGCTGGTTGCCCGTACTCTGGGCGTTATGTTCAGCGGCAACTGGGGCGGCGACGATGGCTTCAAGATCTTCGGCGACAACGGCTCTCTGACCAACCTGTTCAAGCACGGTGTCCTCGGTGCTGCTGAGGAGACCAACTTCCTCAACAAGGTCATGACCGGTCTGGGCCTGGCTGCTTCTGTCTACACTCTGGGCACCAGCAGCGCTGCTGTCCTGACTGTCAAGAATGTCACCAACAGCGACGGCAAGGTCTGGGGCAAGAAGGCCGACGGCAGCAATGGCTGGATCTAATCTCATCTGAGATTTCCCCAAAGGGCTATTGAAGGGGGCGGTGAATCGAAAGATTCGCCGCCCCTTTTTTGCTGTCCTCCTGTTACCAAACTGAGACTTTTTTCACATTTTTTTCAAAATTTAAGGGTTTATTAAAAATTGTCCTCTTGAAGAACCCGACAGAATGTGTTATACTATGCCCAAGGTTTAGGAGACGGTACGTCCAAAACTACCCCTCCCGGCCCGGTAATTCAGATCAAAGGGTAGGCGCTCCCTTCTTTTGATAGCAGCGGACTTCTGCTTTGCCCTGGTTCTCCGCAGGGCAGGGCAAAGCAGAGGGCTATGCGCTGCTTTTGATGGAGCGTGACAGAACCTTTTCTCCTGCGTCAAAATCTGCATCCTGTCTGCTGTCTGTGTGATGCGTACAAAGTTTTACTTGTACATTTCCGCACAATGTGCTAGAATATGGAAGGCAGTTTTGAATATTAGAACACAGAGAAGAGATCGTTTCCGAAGGTTGTCGGTCTCTTGTAAAGGAAACATCTATGCGTTATACCTATGTCCGGCAGCACGACACCACAGACTGCGCTGCCGCCTGTCTCGCAATGGTGTGCCTCCATTACAAAAAGGAAATCACCATCACCCGCTTACGCGATATGATGGGAACCGACATGAAGGGCACGAACCTCGTGGGCCTGCAGAAAGCCGCCAATGAGCTTGGCTTCAACACGGCCGCTGTCCGAGTGGACCGCGAGAATTTTCTGAGTGATTTCACACTTCCCTGCATTGCGCAGGTCATCACCGACCAGGGCTTGACCCACTTTGTGGTCATCTTCAAGAAGACCACGATCAAGGACGATGATGCCCGCCGCAAGCATGTGTTGAAGGAAGAAGAAAAAAAGGCTGACGCTTCCAAGAAGTACAAGTGCAAGGATTACGTCGTCATCGGTGACCCTGCCAAGGACCTCGAAAAGATCAGCCTGGACGACTTCTATAAAAACTTCACTGGCGTTCTGCTGCTGATGAACCCCACATCGGAGTTCAAGGGCGGCAAGGCAAAGAAAGCTGGCACCAGCATCAATGGCACCAGCACCGATGCAAACGCCAAGGGGGATAAGAGCACCGGCAAGTACCACATGCTCAAGCGGTATTTCGACCTGCTCTGGCCCCAGAAAAAACTTTTTATTTATGCAATCCTCTGTTCGGTGATCCTTACGGTCATCGGCATCGTCTCCACAGTGTTCAACAAAGCACTGATGGATGAAGTGCTTCCGTATGGGTTGAAGAACTTACTCGTCACCTTGATCCTCGTGTTCAGCGTGGTCAACCTCACGAGCAACCTGCTCAGCACGGTTCGCCAGTGGATCTTGATCTTCCTGTCCATCCGGATCGACATTCCGCTGATGCTGGGCTACTTCGAGCATGTGTACAAACTGCCGATGAAGTTCTTCGCAACGCGGAAGACCGGTGAGATTACCACCCGTTACTCCGATGCGAGTACCATCAAATCGGTCCTGACCAACATCGCGATGACCATCGTGATGGACGTGGTGATGGCCGTAGGCGTTGGCATCGTGCTGTTCCGGATGAACTCCTCGCTGTTCTCGCTCACCTTGTTCAGCACCGCGCTGAGCCTGCTCCTCGTCATCATCTTCAAGCAACCGTACAAGCGGATCAATGAAGAGACGATGCAGCAGTCCGCAATGCTGAACAGCCAGATGATCGAGAGCCTGCGCGGCATTGAGACCATCAAGTGCAATGCCTGCGAAGATCGCGAGCTGGAAGCTCTGGAACGCGAGTACATCAAGAGCCTGAAGATCAGCCTCCGGTCCAGCAAGATCAGCACCGGCCAGTCTCTGGTGTCGATGGTGATCTCCACCCTGCTGAATATGGTGACCACTTACGTGGGCATCATGCAGGTGTTGAACGGTGAGCTGACACTGGGCGGCTATATGGCATTCACCACGCTGTCCGGTTACTTTACTTCTCCGGTGAGCGACCTGATCTCGATGCAGATGTCGATTCAGGAAGCCGATATCTCCATGAAGCGCCTGACCGAGATCATGGATTATGAATCCGAGCAGGCCGAAGATGAAGAACACACCGAGATGGAACAGATCGAAGGCGACATCGAATTCAAAGATGTCACGTTCCGATATGGCAACCGCAGCCCCGCACTGAATCACATCTCCTTCACCATCCCGCAGGGACAGAAGGTGGCACTGGTCGGCAGCAGCGGCAGCGGTAAATCGACCATCACCAAACTCCTGCTCAAGTATTATGAGCCGGAGAGCGGCGAAATTGATGTGAACGGTATCAACCTCAATGAGTATACCAACGCATCGGTACGCCGTGCGATCTCTTACGTCCCGCAGAATGTCGAGCTGTTCAGCAAGACTCTGTTTGAGAATATCCGGATCTCGCGTCCGGAAGCCACCCTTGAGCAGGTCAAGGACGCCGCCAAGAAGGCAGATGCACATGAGTTCATCCGTAAGCTGCCGCTGCAGTACAACACCTATCTGGAAGAAGCCGGCAACGGCCTGTCCGGTGGTGAGAAGCAGCGCATTGCTCTGGCTCGTGCCTTCCTGAAGGACTCGAACCTCTACATTCTGGACGAATCGACCAGCAGCCTGGACTTTGGCACAGAGAATACCATTTTTGATATGATCTACAACCAGCTGGCTGACAAGTCGATGCTCATCGTGGCACACCGCCTTTCCACCGTTCGTGACTGCGACCAGATCCTGGTCATGGATCACGGTGAGATCGTGGAGCGCGGCACACACGATGAACTGCTGGCAAAACAGGGCAAGTATTACGAGCTTTGGAATTTGCAGCAGGGCATCTTCCGCCGCAAGAAGGAAGAGCCGAAACCCGTTGCTCACGCCGCAGTGGTCGAGGAAGACGATGACGGCGGTGAGGCAATCACTTATTAAGTTGCAATCGAGTGCGCACTCGATTACATAAAAATGGCTTTGGATGGTTGCGCAGCCTGAAGAAGTCCTAAATTCGATTCAATCATTTGAAGGGAGTAATTCATTATGATGATGCCTGCAAACTACTCTGTTATCGCAGAGAACGAGATGACCTATGTTGTTGGTGGTGGCGTGATCGAGGCTATCGGCGCTGTTACCGCTCCGATCTGGACCGCTGCTAACGTCAAGACCTTCAACACCAACATTGTTACCCTGGTGGGCAATGCTTTTGTTGACAATTTCGTCCACGGCACTTTTGGCTATGTCTTCTCTGAGGGCGCTTCTTGGAAGGGCCTGGGCGAGAGCCTGAAGGGCACCTTCGTTGCTAAGAACGGCCAGGCCGGTGAGACCTTCGCTAAGGTTCTGGGCAACGTTGCTGCTATCTACAACCTGGGCAATGCTACCGTTGCTAACAAGGCTGGCGATGTCACCCTGTTCAAGGCTGCTGACAAGAAGTGGAACAACAAGTACAAGATCAATTCGGATGGTACCATCCAGGTTTGGGGCTAATTTAGGTTAACTAAATAGCTTGAGTGTTTCATTTGCACCGCCCTACATTGTAGGCGGGGCTGATGATAATGCCTCGTAATGGTGTGCCAGGAGGCGTAAGCCTTCTGGCACACCTTATTTTTATAATGTCACTTATTACGCGAGTAATAGGTGATAGCCCTCTCAGTCACCTTCGGTGCCAGCTCCCCCAGAGGGGGAGCCACTGGCGTGTCGGTCAAGTTATTTGTTGATCCGGAAACAGCCGGGCGCTGTCCTCATTGGCAGCGGCTGCTGGATGAAAAAGCATAGACGAAGCCGGGGATGGTGCAGGTGAAAGAGCGTGTCCTGAAAAACCTGAAAATGCTGGAGACTGCACGGGGTCTGCGAAGAAAAATGACCTCGCAGGAACGAAAGCTATGGTATGCGTTTTTGAAGGATTATCCGGTGAAGATCTACAAACAGCGAATCATTGAATCGTTCGTTGTGGATTTTTATTGTGCGTCGGCACATCTGATCATTGAAGTGGATGGCTTGATTCACCTTCAAAATGCGGCACAAGACCGGGACGAAGCTCGGAGCAGGCGCTTGCAGGCATACGATCTGGAAGTTCTACGTTTTACAAATGCCGAGATCGAAACGCAATTCAGTGATGTGTGCAGTAAGATCGACCGTGTGATCCGGGAACGGCGCGCTGTGTTCGACGAAGAAGCAAGAGGTGACGTTGAATGAGCCGCCAATACGTGAATCTCGACGGCATTTCTGCGGACAATGTTGAAAGAGACAAAACGCGCTTTCCAACAAGACAGCGTTGCATTGGTTCTGACAATGCGCCGGTGGGCGGTTTCGGAAAAGTAAGATGCTGCTGCCAATGAGAGCAGGGCGAAGATGCTGACGGGTGAGGAAATGACCTGCCCGACATGCCAATGGCTCCCCCTTTGGGGGAGCTGGCAATGCGAAGCATTGACTGAGAGGGCTATTGCCTATTACCCCCGCACTTGCGGGAGAAATCTAAAGAAACAGGTGGACGATACCATGAGAGAAATTCAAGTTGCAGAACACAAGACCCTGAAGCTGACCAATGTGCTGTCGCGCAAGGTGGAAGTTGAGGATATGGGCAATCTGGCCATTGTGCTGACCCAGATGCAGAACTTTATCCGCAGCCATGACGCCATGCCGGTTGGCCCCATCGTGCAGTGCGTGAAGATGCGCAAGGGCCCCAACCCCACGGCGGAGATCTACTTCATGCAGCAGGTCAACCAGCTGATCCCCCGGCTGGACCCCGGCTACCAGATGGACGCTCTGCTGCGGGTGCGCAACTGCCTGTATGCCCACTACACCGGCCCCATGAGCCAGAGCGGCCTCGCCAGCCAGAAGCTGAACATCTTTGCCTTTGAAAACGAGCTGGAGCTCAACGGCAATGTCTACACCATCTTTGTCAATCAGGATGATGACGAGGGCGTTGTGGATACCTTTATGGAGACGAAGTAATATGACGACGACCATCCGCGACATCAACGAGCTGCAGGACCGCCGCATCATGATGGAGAAAAAGCTGCCGCCTTTTGGCTACGCGCTCATTCTCCTGACGGCTGCCCTCATCCTCTTCCTCGTGGTGTGGAGCACAAAAAACTACCGCACCTACGTCAGCCAGTCGACCGGCACGGTGCAGGCAAGCAACAAGACCTATATCATGTCCAGCTACTCCGGCTCCATCACCGAACTCAACATCTCGGAGGGCAGCTATGTCAACGAGGGCGACCTCATCGCCCATGTCAAGAGCACCGACATCGACATGCAGCAGGACAGCTACAAGAGCCAGCTGGAGATCTATCAGAAACAGAAGGCACAGTACGAAAAGCTGCTGAAGTCCATTCAGGACGACACGAACTATTTCAGCGAGACCGACCTGGACGACCAGCCCTACTATTACCAGTATGAGAGCTACAAGAGCCAGGTGCAGCAGAAGGCCTTTGACGCTTCGCCCTATCAGGCGGCGGGCTACTCCGACGAGCAGATCAAGGCCCTGATGGAGCAGAACCAGAGCGAGATCCAGGCCCTGTATTACTCCACCATGCAGTCCATCTCCCAGAGCATCAACAGCGCACAGGTCAATGTGGACAACCTGCAGGCGCAGATGGATTCTTTGAACACCGGCGCCAACGATTACTTCATCTATGCGCCCACCTCCGGCGTGATCCACATGGACACCCCCTACAAGGAGGGCATGGTGCTGTTTCTGGGACAGATCGGTGGGGACATCGGCGGCGGGCTGTGCCAGCTGTCCAATCTGATTTTCTGGATGACCCTCCACACGCCCCTGACGGTGACGGAGCGTTACCGCCACTCCCATGACGTGTTCCCGGACGCCAACCGTACCCAGCCCTTCGGCAGCGGGGCCACCTGCGCCTATCCCCATCGGGACCTCATGATCCGCAATGACACGGATCGGCCGTATCAGCTGTGCCTGCGGGTGGGGGAGACCCATCTGGAGGGGGCGTGGCGCTCGACAGAGCTGCAATTCCGGGTCATAGAAAAGGACGCCCGGATCGATCAGGCATCCTGGGGCGGCTATATCCGGCACAACCAGCTTTGGCGGGAGGTGTATGGCCTGTCCGGCGCGCTTTTGGAGGAGCAGTACCTCTGCACCAACGATGCCATTATGATGTATAGCCCCCTGCTGTCAGCCGCGCCTGCGGATGGCGAATGATACGAAGGAGACAGCAATGCACTATCAGAATGTCCGGGCGGCGAAATTCATCGACCGCCCCAACCGCTTTATCGCCCATGTGGAACTGGACGGCAGCGTGGAGACCGTCCATGTGAAGAATACGGGCCGGTGCCGGGAACTGCTGGTGCCGGGCTGCACGGTCTATCTGGAAAAGGGAACGAATCCCAACCGAAAAACCGCATACGATCTGATTGCGGTGGAAAAGGGTAGCAGCCTTATCAATATGGACGCGCAGGCTCCCAATAAGGTGTTTGCGGAGTGGGCGGCGGCCGGAGGTTTCCTGTCGGACGTCACCGCCATCCGCCCGGAGTATGCTTACGGCGGGTCCCGGCTGGACTTTTGCATAGAGACAAAGGAGCGGCTTCATCTGGTGGAGGTGAAGGGCGTCACACTGGAGGAAAACGGAAATGCCCTGTTCCCGGACGCCCCCACGGAGCGGGGCGTCAAGCACATCCGGGAGCTGCAGCGGGCGGCGGAGACCGGCCTTGACGCAGTCCTGTTCTTTGTGGTACAAATAAGAGATATTCACAGCGTCGCACCCAATGACGTAACCCATCCCGCATTCGGAGAAGCCCTGCGGGAGGCGGCGGCCCACGGGGTCCGGGTGCTGGCCTATGACTGCGATGTGACGCCGGACAGCCTTAAAATTCGCAGAGAAGTTCCGGTGATCCTGTAGGAGGCTTAATCAATATGGGATTTCTTGAGCTGTTCCTCATCGGAGTGGGACTGTCGATGGACGCCTTCGCCGTGGCGATCTGTCAGGGCCTGTCCATGACGAAGATCAAATGGGGCCATGCCTTGACGGTGGGATTGTATTTCGGCGGCTTTCAGGCATTGATGCCCCTTCTGGGGTGGGTACTTGGTTCTCAGTTTTCAGGATATATCCAGCAGTATGACCACTGGGTCGCCTTTATTTTGCTGCTGCTTATCGGCGGCAACATGATCCGGGAGGCCCTCTCCGGCGAGGAGGACGAGGCGGAGGACACTGCTACTGGTGGAAGACTGGACCATAAAAAGCTTTTTCTCATGGCCATTGCCACCAGCATCGACGCACTGGCGGTAGGCGTGACCTTCGCCTTTCTGGAAACGCCGATCCTCTCGGCTGTCAGCCTGATCGGCGTGACAACCTTCTGCATCTCTGTGGCCGGCGTGGCGGTGGGGTGCTGGTTCGGCGCCCGGTACAAGCAGCGGGCGGAGATCACCGGCGGTGTGATCTTAGTGCTGCTTGGCTGTAAAATCCTGCTGGAGCATTTGGGACTGCTGTCATTTTGATGAAGTGTGTCGCGTCCCGGCGGTTTCCGTTCTGAAACTGTTAGGGGACACGCAATGAAGCTGATAGATAGAACGGAGGACATACTATGCCGGAACCATACAGCATTTCACTTTTAAATGATTCCTTCCCGCCGCTGATCGACGGCGTGGCCAATACTGTTGTAAACTACGCCCGGGAGCTGACAAAGCTGGGAGACCGGGCCATCGTGGTGACGCCGGAGCATCCGGACGCCGATGACAGCCGCTTTCCCTTTCCAGTGGCCCGCTATCCAAGCGTGGATACCCGGCGGCTGTTCGGCTATCTGGCGGGCTATCCCTTTTCCCCGGAGACCCTGCGGCAGCTGAAGGAGCAAAAGGTAGATCTGCTCCACAGCCATTGCCCTGTGATGTCCACGATCCTGGCCCGGTCCATCCGGGACGTGGTGGATGCGCCGCTGGTGTTTACATACCACACGAAGTTTGATGTGGACGTAGCCAAGCTCCTCCGGGGGCGGCTGCTGCAGGAGAGTGCGCTGTATGTACTGGCCTCCAATATCTCCGCCTGCGACGAGGTGTGGGTGGTGAGCCACGGCGCGGGGGAAAACCTCCGGTCCATCGGCTATCAGGGAGACTATCAAGTGATGGAAAACGGCGTGGATATGCCCCGGGGCCGGGTCAGCGAGGAGGCGATCACCGCCGCCACAACGGACTACGATCTGCCGGAGGGCGTGCCGGTATTCCTGTTCGTGGGCCGCATGATGTGGTACAAGGGACTGCGGATCATTCTGGACGCGCTGAAGCTGCTTCAGGCTGGGGGTCAGGATTTCCGCATGGTGTTCATCGGCAGCGGCGCTGACGCGGCGGAGGTGCAGGAGTACGCAAAGCCCTTGGGCGGCAAGTGCATTTTTACCGGGGCCATCTCCCAACGGGAGACGCTGCGGACGTGGTACTGCCGGGCGGATCTGTTCCTGTTTCCCTCCAGCTATGACACCAACGGGCTGGTGGTGCGGGAGGCGGCGGCCTGCGATCTTGCGGCGGTGCTGATCGACGGCAGCTGCGCGGCGGAGGGCGTGACCGATGGGGTGGACGGCTTCCTCATTGACGAAAACGCCGGGTCCATGGCCGCAAAATTGCAGGAGATCTGCAAGCGCCCGGAATGTATGGCTCAGGTGGGCTGTCAGGCCGGGGACCGGCTGTATCTCTCCTGGGGCGACGCGGTAAAGCGGGCCAGAGAGCGCTATGGCATTGTAATGGAGAACTACCGCATGGGCCGGTATGACGATCACCATAGGCCCATGGACGGTGTTTTGAATGCTCAGGGCAGCATGATGGACGCGCTGGCAAAGCTCCGGGATCTGGGCGATGGCCTGGCAGAGCGGTACCGTGAGGGCTGGGATGAGCACCGGGAAGGCATCCAGGCGCGCCGGGATGAGTTCCGGGAGGAATTTCAGGAGCGCCTGGAAGAACACAGAGAAGGCCGGCGGGCCTTCCGCACGGAGCTGAAGCAGAAGGGCGAAGCCCTCTGGCAGAAGCTGGACCGGTATCTGTAAGAACCTATAAAATTGCTGACAAACGGGATGCGGTGTGCTATACTGTGCACGGTATCCCGTTTGCTTGGATTTTCCGGCAAATGGCAGGAAACCGCATGAAATTTCGTGTATAAGCAGTGCGCTACAAAATGCACAAATGCCAGTGCATGAAGTTTTCGCGCAGCATTCCGGTTGCCCCGCAGGGGCGCGGGAAAGGCACATTTCTTATTTTGCTATGCTTTTGCATGGCAAAAAGGGAGCGAATTATGGAAAAACGAACAAAACGATGGGGCGACCGGCCGGATGCCTGCTGGATCCGGGATCTGGACGGGCTTCACGCCATCATGCCCCATCTGATGAATAAGCGCACCGACGCCGAGGTCTACGTCAATATGGAATTTGACGTGACGGAGGCCTTGCGCTATATCGAGGAAAAGAACCGGGGAGAGGACGAATACAAGACCACCCTGTTCCACTGTATCCTCATGGCCGTTGCCAAAACCGTATACCTGCGGCCGGATCTGAACCGCTACATCTCCGGACGGCGGTATTACCAGCGCCACGAGATCACCCTTGGCTTTGTGGCGAAAAAGCGGTTTGAGGACCACAGTGAGGAAAAGCTGGTGGTGGCCACAGCCCCGGAGGACTGGACCCTGACTGCTGTGACCCGTCAGGTGGTGGGGAAGGTCCACAAGGCCCGAACGGAGAAGAGCGGCGGTGCCAACGGTGCCATGGATATCCTGAAGATCATGCCCCGCTGGTTCCTGATGCTTTTCTTCTGGGGGCTGAAAACCCTGGATTTCTATGGGGAGGTGCCTGCTGTGCTGAAGGAGGATGATCCCAACTTTGCCAGCGTGTTCCTTACCAACCTGGGGAGTATCCAATGCCCCAGCGTGTACCACCATTTGAACAATTACGGCACCAATTCCATCATGATCGCCATTGGCACCATGCACAAGGCGGAGAAGATCGCCGCTGACGGTACCCGCCAGGTGCGGGACGTGGTGGAACTGGGGATCACCTTGGACGAACGGGTGGCGGACGGCTTCTATTTCGGCCGTTCCCTGAAAATCGTGCAGCACCTGATGAGCCACCCGGAGCTGCTGGACAGACCCTTGAAGGAGGCCATCGATCTTGACTGCTGAACAGACAAAAATCGCAGAGGAATCCCATGTGAAAGCGCCGTGGCTGAATGTTTACGGCGTGGTGCCGCCCCATCTGGATTACCCGGACTGCACCATGTATGAGGCTGTGGAGCGCTGCGCGGAAACCTATCCCAACCACATCGCCTATGTGTTCATGGGCCGGAAAACCACCTACCGCGCTATGGCGGCGGAAATCGACCTCTGCGCCCGGGCACTGAAGGCCACCGGCGTCCGTCCCGGCGACCGGATCACCATGGCCATGCCCAACTGCCCTCAGGCGGTGATCATGTTCTACGCCATCAATCTGGTGGGGGCCACGGCCAATATGATCCATCCCCTCTCCAGCGAAAAGGAGATCGAGTTTTACTTAAAGGAATCCGGCTCCATCTTCGCTGTGACGCTGGATCAGTTTTACCATAAATTTGAAGCCATCCGTCAGAATGTGACACTGGACAACATCATTCTGGCCTCCATTCCGGACGCCCTTTCCAAGCCGGTGCGGGTGGGCTATATGCTCACCGAGGGCCGCAAGCAGGCAAAAATTCCCAAGGACGCGCCTGTGCTGCGCTGGAACGAATTCCTGCGCCGGGGCCGCGGCTACCATTGGACGTACCGGGCAGAGCGGAGAGCCGGGGATGAGGCGGTGATCCTCTATTCCGGCGGCACCACCGGCGTCACCAAGGGCATCCAGCTTACGAATCTGAACTTCAACGCTCTGGGAAAACAGATCATCGCCACCAACCCCATGTTCCGCCCCGGTGACAAAATGCTGGCGG
>OLYI01000687.1_pt1 | contig 11355 bp, 8 predicted proteins | sample 1644251 | NCBI WGS metagenome assembly OLYI01 (sample SAMEA103958140, study PRJEB25191) | human gut metagenome | biome: human-associated habitat [ENVO:00009003]; feature: intestine environment [ENVO:2100002]; material: feces | place: Germany | collected 2013/2015 | reverse complement strand
CCGCCGCTTGCCATAACAACACAAGCCGCAGCGCCGTTGTCCCATTCAATGTCAAGGTCGGAAAGCTTTTCGTCAATAACAGCCTCGCAGATATCTACAAGGTCAGTTTTAAGTCTTGGAAGAACAACCTGAGCCTCAGGATCGCCGAAACGGGCATTGTATTCAATAACCTTTGGACCGTTCGGTGTAATCATAAGTCCAAAGTACAGACAGCCCTTAAAAGGTCTGCCCTCTTTATTCATCGCCTCAATTGTAGGTATAAAGATTGTATCCATACATTCTTTGGCAATCTCGTCTGTATAATACGGGTTCGGGCTGATTGTACCCATACCGCCTGTGTTAAGACCTTCATCATTATCAAAAGCACGCTTGTGGTCTTTTGAGCTGACCATAGGTTTTACGCACTTACCATCTGTAAATGCAAGAACAGAAACCTCGGGACCTGTAAGAAACTCTTCTATAACGATATTGTTACCTGAGTCGCCAAACTTCTTGTCCTCCATAATTTCTTTGACTGCTTCAATTGCCTCATCAACAGATTGAGCAATAATTACACCCTTGCCGAGTGCAAGGCCGTCAGCCTTTACAACAACAGGAGCAGTATTTTCGTTCTTTATATAGTCAATTGCTTTCTGAGCATCACTAAATACTTCATACTTTGCAGTAGGTATGCCGTATTTCTTCATGAGATTTTTTGAGAAAACCTTTGATGCCTCAATAATAGCGGCATTTGCATTAGGACCGAATGCTCTGATTCCAGCCTCCTGCATAGCGTCAACCATACCGTCAGCAAGCGGATCATCAGGAGCTACAAAAACAAGGTCAATTGCATTGTCCTTTGCAAACTTAACCATATTTTCTTTATCCATAACTCCGATATTAACAAGCTCGGCATCTCTTGAAATACCGCCGTTACCGGGAGCGCAATAAAGCTTTGTGCATTTAGGACTTTCAAGAAGCTTTTTAATTAAAGCGTGCTCTCTGCCGCCCGAACCAATCATTAAAATTTTCATAACCGCACCTCTATCAGTGATGGAAAAGACGAATACCTGTAAATGACATTGTCATATTGTACTTATTGCAGGTTTCAATAACATTATCATCACGAATTGAACCGCCGGGCTGTGCAACAAATTTAACACCTGAACGCTTTGCTCTTTCAATGTTGTCACCGAATGGGAAGAATGCATCAGATCCAAGTGCTACATCTGTATTCTTGTCAAGCCAAGCTCTCTTCTCCTCTGCTGTAAATACGTCCGGCTTTACCTTGAAGAACTTCTGCCACTCGCCCTCTGCAAGCACATCCATATAATCCTCACCGATATAAAGGTCAATAGTATTGTCGCGGTCTGCACGTCTGATACCATCCACGAACTGAAGTCCAAGCACCTGTGGGGACTGACGAAGCCACCAGTTGTCTGCCTTTGAGCCTGCAAGTCTGGTACAGTGGATACGAGACTGCTGACCTGCTCCGATACCGATTGCCTGGCCGCCCTTTACATAGCATACAGAGTTGGACTGTGTATACTTTAATGTAATCATAGATATTGCCAGATCGATCTTAGCCTGCTCTGTGAGCTCCTTGTTCTCTGTCACGATATTTGAGAAGAAATCATCATCAATATGAAGCTCGTTTCTGCCCTGCTCAAATGTGATGCCAAATACATCCTTTCTCTCGATAGGTGCCGGCTCATATGACGGGTCAATCTCGATAACACAGTAATTGCCTTTCTTCTTAGCTTTTAAAATCTCAAGAGCCTCGTCTGTGTAGCCCGGAGCGATAACACCGTCTGACACCTCTCTTTTGATTACAAGTGCAGTGCTCTTGTCACATACATCTGAAAGTGAAATAAAATCACCAAATGATGACATTCTGTCAGCTCCTCTTGCTCTGATGTATGCATTTGCAAGTGGTGTAAACTCGATATCCATATCATCAACCCAGTAAATCTTTTTCTCTACATCTGAAAGTGGCTGTCCTACTGCTGCACCTGCAGGTGGAATTCAGGGCATCCAGGAAGTTGATGTAGCCAGGACGGCCGTTGATCACTTCGATAGGAAGCTCCCTTCCGTCATCCATATAGATGCGAGAAGGTTTCTGATTTGGATTACATCCGTATTTTAATTCGTATTCCTGCATTTTTCTGTTCTCCTGTTTTTTCTGCTTATCTTGTATATTTGACCGTTTATATAGTGTTTTATTTGTTTTTGTTTACGATTCTGCTCTCATACTCGCCTGTAGCGATATCAATATATCTGACAAAGAGTGATACCTTATTGTCTTCGTTTAAGTTCTCCCATACCATATCGGTAAACTCATCGATATCTCCCTCGATGTCTACCCATGTAGGTTCACCCTCAAAGCTTGGCAGTGGATTTCCGTCGCCCATATATGTATGGATAAAATGTCCCTCTCCTGCAACCGGTGCTGAGTATGCAAATGTATATCTGTTGCATGCATCAGGATTGCCGTTGTTGCTCTTTAAGATTGACATAGCGTAGTTGAACTCGCCATTGTCAATATGCATGATTCCTGAAATTCTTGGTGTATAATTAGGAGCGTCAGGCTCAAACTCTCTTGTCCTTAATGCCTGCTCAAATGTCTGCTGCTTGTCCATCAGCTCATAGATAGTATCTGTCTGGTCACCGTTTGTGACAATTGTCTTGTTGCCGAGCACTCTTACAGGTGCGTAAATGATAAGACTTGGATCCTCAAGCTTTGAAGGGTCAAATGCCTGTGTTCTGATGCCCTCGCCATCCTCTACAAATACTCTGTTGCGGCTGTTTTCGCTTCTGCCCATGATAAAGTATGCTGTTACAGCCTTCTTACCATCCTTTGTGCGGCCGATTACGATACCTCTGCCAGGGTATGTCGTGCTTGATAATTCCTTTGCTAATGATACTCTTTCCATGTCATCCTCCATGTTTTCTGATAATGTGGTCTGCATCCCCAAATTACTCGGGCCTGCCGGAATAAAAAAGACCGTCTGAACACACATAATAATATAAAGCTCTGCAGGAAACTTATATAAATGTGCGCCCAGACGGTCGGCAATCAACTGTTATACTCCATGTGGTTATCCACTTCCGTCAGTCATATAACTGTCTTTATTTAATCATGTATTTTTGTCATTGTCAAGTACCACTTTAAAATAAGCATGTACTTATAAGTTATTCTTATAAGTACATGCTTGTAAACAATGCCATTATTTATTAATTTTTAAAGCTGTGAATAGGTGCCGGGATTCTTCCTCCACGGTTTACAAATGCATCACAAGAGAATCTGTTTACCGGCATAACCGGTGCCGATCCAAGGAGTCCTCCGATTTCTACCACATCACCTACATCCTTTCCGATTGCTGGAAGCAGTCTGCAGGCTGTTGTCTTTTGATTTATCATACCGATAGCCATCTCATCTGCGATAATTCCTGAAATTGTGGTGGCCTTTGTATCGCCCGGGATTGCAATCATGTCAAGTCCCACTGAGCACACACAGGTCATAGCCTCAAGCTTTTCGAGAGTGAGTGCACCATCGTTTACGGCATCTATCATTCCCTGATCCTCTGATACAGGAATAAAGGCACCTGAGAGTCCGCCGACATATGAGGATGCCATGATACCGCCCTTTTTCACCTGATCGTTTAAGAGTGCAAGTGCTGCTGTTGTTCCCGGAGCTCCGGCTCTCTCTAAGCCTATCTCACAGAGAATATCGGCTACAGAGTCTCCGATAGCCGGTGTAGGTGCAAGTGAGAGGTCTATGATTCCAAATGGCACTCCAAGCTTCTTTGAAGCCTCCTTTGCCACAAGCTGTCCTACTCGTGTAACCTTGAAGGCTGTCTTCTTGATTGTCTCACAGAGCACCTCAAAGTTCTCGCCTCTTACCTTTTCAAGTGCTGTCTTTACTACTCCAGGTCCGCTGACACCTACATTGATGATGGCATCTGCCTCTGTCACACCATGGAAGGCTCCTGCCATAAACGGATTATCATCAGGAGCGTTGCAGAATACTACAAACTTGGCACAGCCTGATACAGGAAGGTGCTTTGTCACCTCTGCTGTCTCCTTTATCATCTCGCCAATCAGCTTTACTGCATCCATGTTGATTCCGGTTTTTGTAGAGCCAACATTTACAGAGCTGCATACCAGGTCTGTCTCAAGCATTGCCTGAGGGATGGATTTGATTAAAAGCTCATCCGCCCTTGTCATGCCCTTTGACACAAGTGCTGAGTATCCACCGATGAAGTTGACACCTACCTCTTTGGCTGCTCTGTCAAGAGTCTTTGCTATGGTAACAAAATCCTCTGAGCTCTTGCAGGCTGCACCGCCGACAAGGGCGATAGGTGTAACTGAAATACGTTTGTTTACAATAGGGATACAGTAGTTGTTCTCTATCTCTTTTCCTGTTGATACAAGATTCTTTGCAAGTGTTGTAATCTTGTTGTAGATATTCTCATTTACCTTTGCAAGGTCTGAGTCTATACAGTCGAGCAGGCTGATACCGAGTGTGATTGTACGCACGTCAAGATTTTCCTTCTCCACCATGTCATTGGTCTCAATTACTTCACCAATATTTATCATTTTGCTGTTCTCCTTTAACTGTGTATGACATTTTTATGCTAAACTAGATTCGATGCATCATCTCAAAGATTTCTTCCTTCTGACACTTTATTGTTACACCAATTTCTTCTCCAAGTGCATCAAGCTGGTCAGAAATCTCTGCAAATGAAGCTGTAGCATTTGCCATATCAACAATCATCATCATGTTGAAATAACCTGAAACGATAGTCTGTGAAATATCAAGCACGTTTACACTGCCCTCTGACAGATATGTACATACCTTTGCGATGATTCCTACTGTGTCTTTTCCGACAACTGTGATGATTACTTTGTTCTTTGTGTTATCCATAACAACTTATTCTCCTGTTCTCTTATTCTACGGCTATGCGGTCTGATGCCCTGTCTCTCTTAGCCACATACATAGGGAAATCACTTGCCTTATATGGATTGTCTCCCATTGTGACCTCAAGCCTGACGGCTTCATACGCCAGCTTTTCGTAGTTGTTTTCTTTACTAAGGTGTCCCAGTATTACTGAGCCAAATTTATCATGAAGAAGCTCGCATAACAACTGCCCGCTTCTCTCATTCGACAAATGTCCGCTGTCACCCATGATTCTGCGCTTGAGCGGATACGGATATGCCCCTGTCTGGAGCATATTTATATCATGATTGGCTTCAAGCAGCAGCCCATCCAGGTTCTGAAGCTTTGAAACCAGTGCGTCATCATATGTGCCAAGGTCTGTCACGACCGCCATCGCATGATTTTCGTTTTTAAATCTGTACGCGACAGGATCAGCCGCATCGTGTGATATGTGAAGCGGCTCAAACTCTATATCGCCTATTGTAAAATCGACGCCTGCCTCAATAGGATGAAACAGTTCATCATCTATATTTCCAACGGATTTGGTACATTTTATGGCCCCGATTGTGGCCTTTGTGGCATAAATCGGAATATGATAGCGTCTTGCCATGACACCAAGCCCTGCGATATGGTCTATATGCTCATGTGTCACGAGAATCCCCTGCATATCTGTGGCCGTCATATCAAATTCATTCAGTCCGTTTTCTATTTTCTTACCGCTGATGCCCGCGTCTATGAGCACATGACAATCATCCGTACCCACGCATATACAGTTTCCACTGCTGCCGCTGGCAATGCTGCATAATTCTAACATGTTAATTCTCTTTCCAGTATAATTCTATTTTGTCTCCCTCATGAAGCTCCTCGGAAAACTGGGCATCTCTGCCATTTATTACAGTGGCTATTGCCCTGCCCTTTCCTTCCTGTAAATCAAATGAGATATTGGTAAATATATCGACAAATATATATGTATCCTTGCCGGACAGCTCTACAGGCTCACCGTTTACAATTACTGTAACTGTATTTTCTGATGAGTCTTCTTCCTGTATATCATTTTTTGGCAATTCGTTTTCCGGCACAGCAGATGCTTCAGCTTCTTTAGCAAACTCATCATGCAGCTCATCGAGCACCTGATTCATCATCTGCTCTGATGTTCTGGTCACTGTGTTGTCTGACTCTGTGCTGTTTGCATCCTGCTCAGCTAAGACCGAAGCATCATCTGAATCAGACTCTTGTGTGTCATTATAATTGTTATTGTCGATTCTTGCAACACCATATTCATCTGTTTTCCACTCAACAGAGAAATTTTCATATACAAGAGTGTCGAGATCAGCCTCTTCATTGTTTACAAATATCATCTGGTCTGTGTCAATAACGAGGTCCATAAACTGCGCAATCTGACGCACTGTATAGTAATTTCTTGTCTCAATCACATCGTTTTCCCTGATGCTGTAATCCTCCGGCTCAAGCCTTCCGTTTACCTGGACAAACCTTGGACATGATACCTTTCTGCCGTTTATGATAAAAGTAATGACGGAATGATTGTACTCATCAAGCTGCGATATCTTATACTCTGCTGCCTCTCCTGCTGTGGACGGCTCGATGATTATCTCACTGTTTGGCTCAAGCGGTGTATTGATGCTTGCAGGCTTTCCGTTCATGGTCACCACTGCGCCCTCTCCGGCCTCGCCTCTTACAAGCCTTGCCACACCGTTTACCGTAAAGTTTATCGGGGTGCCGCGCTTTGGAAACAGCTCATCGTTTGAAAATCCCGCCTGAAGCGCCGCATCGACTATTGTAAGCCTGTTATTGTCATAGAGCTTTATTCTCTCACCATTGAATCTGACCATGATAAAATTATTTCTCTGCTCATAATAATTCAGACATATACCAATTGGAGTGACAAGAAGCGGATCCTTCTTAATATCCTCCTGCTCAAAGGTCACATCGCCAAGCACTTCCTCACCTCTTAGAGCGACTCTTTCCTCCGGCAGGTCAAGGTCTTCCGCAAGCTTTTCCGTGAAGCCGTGTATCTTGCCTCCGCCTCCGACTACAAAGCAGGCACTCACTGTTTTGTCACCGTTTAGCTCTCTGATTTTAGCCGATACCTCTTGTGCAATATTATCAACAACAGGTGCTGCCACATCCCAGACATCCTTTGCAGGAATTGTGTGCTCGATGCTCATGATATCCTTGTATGTAACCGTATCACTTGTCGTAGACTGAAGCTTGATGCTCTCAGCCATATTGAAATCCACGAGGAAATGCTGCACAATAACTTCTGTCATCTCATCTCCTGCATGCGGTATCATGCCATAGGCTATGATACTTCCGTCTCTTGTGATTGAGATATCACTCGTTCCGGCTCCCACATCGACAAGTGCGATATTAAGCATACGATAGTTCTCCGGAATTGCCACATTGATAGCGGCGATAGGCTCCAATGTCATATTGGCAACACTAAGCCCTGCCTGTCCCACTGCCGCATAAAGTCCGTCCACCACATCCTCCGGCAGAAATGTAACTATGATATCCTCGCCTATTTTGTTTGCCTTATGACCCTCAAGGCTGATAAACACCTCATCATTCAAAAAGAATTTGACTGTAGAATATCCCACACAGTAAAACTTATAGCTTGTATCGTTAACCTCCTTAAGTGCCTCCTGTGCTTTTTCTATACCAAGCAAGTTAAGCGTATGGACATCCTCGCCTGTCACCACAGACTCCTGCGCATACTCATATTCCACATGCGTCGTGACAGTCTTTAATACTCGTCCTGCGGCTGCTATACACACCTCTTCAAGTGGCTGTCCTGTCTGTTTTTCAAGCTCGTCCTTTACTTCCTTAATGGTTTTTGCCACCCTGCCTATATCATGTATCTGACCGTCAAGCATCGCTCTGGTCTCATGCTCCCTGACATACTGTGCTGTAACCACAAATTCCCTGTCATCAGTCTGATAGCCGACAGTTCCTACAACATTTCTTGTACCAATGTCCAAACCGAATACATTGTTCATTTCCACTACTCCTTGTATTTGCTAAGCGCTTTATTTATTGAAGCTATCGTGTTTTCGATATCTCCATCATTATCAATAACCTCCTTGCAGTGCCTTCTGTACTCAGCTTCTTTAAGCTGGCTTGCAAAGATACTGTCAATCTTCTCATCTGAATAGCCTCTTGATGACTTAAGTCTTTTTCTTCTGACTTCTTCACTTGCATAAATATACCACAGCTCGTCGCAGATTTCACCATATCCCTCCTCTATAAGGAGTGCTGCTTCAAGCACAAGCATAAACAGACCATCTTTTTTTGCCTCTTTAACTGCATTAAGCACATATTCCTTTACTGCAGGATGCACTACTTCGTTTAAAAGCTCTCTTTTTTTATCATCCGAAAAAATCACTCCGGCAAGTGCCGGTCTGTCAAAATGCCCGTCCTCAAGCCATATCGGTTCGCCCGCAAACAATTCCTTTAATCTGTTGTAGCAGTCGCTTCCCGGCTCCATCAGCTCATGGGCTATCTCATCGGAGAGCATGACCTTTACGCCATCAAGCTCCTTAAGATAGCTAAGCACTGCCGATTTTCCGGCACCTACACCACCTGTTATTCCTATAAAAATCATACTGTTTCCTTTTCTGTCATCAATGCGCATCATACCAGTCATAGCCACACTCGGTGCCCACCTCCATGGATACCTTCATGTCCACCGCACCACGCATCTCTTTCTCCAGAAGCTTAATCACTTTATCCTTCTCAGCTTCCTTTGTCTCAATTAAAAGCTCATCATGCACCTGAAGGATAAGTCTTGACTTTAAGCCCTCGTCAAGAAGCCTGTCATGCACACGTATCATGGCAATCTTTATGATATCGGCTGCTGTACCCTGAATAGGTGAGTTCATAGCAACTCTCTCTCCAAACTGTCTCTGCATGAAATTGCTCGAGTTCAGCTCGGGAATCGGTCTGATACGTCCAAACATGGTCTTTGTATAGCCATTTTTCTTGGCATCCAAAACCGTCTGATCCAAAAACTCCTTAATCTTTGGATATTTGACAAAATAGCTGTCTATATAGCCCTGTGCCTCTTTCCTTGAAATCCCCAGGTCGTTAGACAGGCCAAACGCACTGATGCCATAAACGATACCAAAATTTACCGCCTTGGCATTTCTTCTTTGAAGGTCTGTGACCTCATCAAACGGTGTGTCAAACACAAGGGATGCTGTACTTCTGTGGATATCCTGACCATTCTTAAAGGCCTCTATCATCCTTTCATCCCCTGAAAGCGCCGCAAGCACCCGAAGCTCGATCTGCGAGTAGTCTGAGTCAACAAACAGATCTCCATCCTCAGGCAGAAATACCTTTCTGATAAGCTTGCCCAGCTCAATCCTTATCGGGATATTCTGCAGATTAGGCTCTGTGCTTGAAAGACGGCCTGTCGCAGTGATTGTCTGATTTAAGGTAGTATGGATTTTGCCATCGGATGCAATATATCCCGAAAGTCCGTCAGCATATGTGCTCTTTAGCTTTGTGAGCTGTCTGTATTCCAATATATCCGCAACAATCGGATACTCCGGCGCCAGCTTTTCAAGCACATCTGCCGCAGTCGAATAACCGGTCTTTGTCTTCTTTTCATTTGGCAGTCCAAGCTTTTCAAAGAGAATGACTCCAAGCTGCTTTGGCGAATTTATATTAAACTCTTCACCTGCTGCCTCATATATTTTCTTTTCAAGCTCAGTTATCGAAACAGCAAGCTTGTCTCCATACTCCTTAAGCTTTATTCCATCAGCCCTTATACCCTCATTTTCCATATCATACAGCACAAAAACGAGCGGGAGCTCGATATCTTTATAAAGCGTGAGCATATCCATTTCCTTTAGCTTCTGCAAAAGAACCGGCTTTGATTTCCAGGCAGTATACACCTCGTAGCAGGCACAGTCCACTGCCTTTTTCTCATCCTCCTTCATCATCCGGGTGAAATCAAGCTTCCCCAGATAATCCTTTTTAGATGAGAGCATAAGCCCCAGATAGTCCTTTGCAACCGCATCATAGGGATACTCCCCGACAAGCGGATTGATAAGGTATGCAGCCACCATCATGTCAAAATATCTGCCTCTGTCATCTGCCTTTATCTCTTTGCTCTTAAATCTGTGCAGATTGGTCTTTAAATCCGGTGATATCCATGACTTTACTTCCAGGGTATTTAATTTTTCATCCAGGAAGCTGCTTGAAATCTCATCACCTGTACAGATAAAATAAATGTCCTCCTCTGAAAAACAAATCGAAACAGCAAGATAATCGTTAGAAACCTGCTCTGAAAACAGACTTAGCTGTCCATCACTTTCGCAGTTTTCCAAAGACTCTCCCGGTACTACCGCAAAAGCGACCTCCCTGCCCTTTGCCTTCTCAAACACACTCTCTGCAGTCTTTAAGTCCCTTACTACCACAAAATGCTCCTCGGCATTGTTTTTAGGAGCCTCCACGTTAAACCGTGACAGCATGTTTTTGAATTCGTATCTTTTGCACAGTAAAAAGGCTTCCTCAGTGTAGAGTGACTCTACTCCGCCACTAAGCTTTGCATCAGAAAATTCATAGTCAACCGGCGCATCAAGTATGATTGTCGCAAGCTCCTTGCTCATAAGCGCCTGCTCCCAGTACTCCACTATATTCTTTGAAGCCCTTGGCGGCTTTACATTCTCAGCGTCCTCATGTACTGCCTCTATACAGTGATATTTTGCTATAAGTGCGCCTGCTGTCTTTTCGCCGATACCGGGCACACCTGGGATATTATCCGATGTATCTCCCTGCAGAGCCTTTACATCGATAAATTCCTTTGGAGTGACGCCGTACTTTTCGATAACATCTGCTGTATTGTAGTTTTCTATCTCGGTTCCTGTTTTCTTTGTCTTTGGAATCCTTACCATGACATGGTCAGTCGCAAGCTGCAAGAGGTCTCTGTCTCCGGAAATGATGGCGACATCCATACCGGCCTTTTCTGCCCTGACAGATAAGGTTCCAAGTATATCGTCGGCCTCATAGCCTTCCTTTTCCACGATTTTAATGCCCATAGCGGTAAGCATTTCCTTTATCATAGGTACCTGCTGCCTGAGCTCCTCGTCCATAGGCTTTCTCGTGCCCTTGTACGCATCAAACATTCTGTGGCGAAACGTCGGCGCATGCACATCAAATGCCACCGTCAGATAGTCTGGCTTTTCCTCGTCAAGAATCTTGAACATGATATTCAAAAAACCATAGACTGCATTTGTGTGAAGCCCCTCTGAATTGGTCAGATCAGGCAGCCCGTGATATGCCCTGTTTAAAATACTGTGTCCGTCTATAAGTACAAGCTTTTCACTCATTTTGATACTTTCCTTACTGTCAATTATAATATGATATGAGGGTCAAAAGGTATTTTGCCCCTCATTTATGATTAATCAGATTAC
>OLYI01000686.1_pt1 | contig 11358 bp, 10 predicted proteins | sample 1644251 | NCBI WGS metagenome assembly OLYI01 (sample SAMEA103958140, study PRJEB25191) | human gut metagenome | biome: human-associated habitat [ENVO:00009003]; feature: intestine environment [ENVO:2100002]; material: feces | place: Germany | collected 2013/2015 | reverse complement strand
AACATACCCATCGCCACACATTCTCCATGAAGATATGTATTTAATCCATATGCAGATTCAATGGCGTGTCCAATGGTGTGTCCAAAGTTTAAAATTTTTCTAAGATTACTTTCTCTTTCATCTTGTTGAACTACATCTCGCTTTAATTCAATGGAACGCGTAATAATCGCATCGATATCTATTGTTTCTTGTTCAAATAGAGAGACTAAATGATCATCTAAAATGAGTCCCATTTTTAAAGCTTCACATAATCCATTGTGTTGTTGACGAAGAGAAAGTGTAGATAATACGTTTGGATCGATAATAACGGTTTTAGGTTGCCAAAATGCCCCTACAATGTTTTTGTAGGAACCCATATCAATAGCTACTTTTCCGCCTACACTTGAATCAACCTGGCTTAATACAGTTGTTGGGATGTTGTAGAAATCAATGCCGCGCATATAGATGGAAGCGGCAAATCCGGCCAGGTCGCCCACGACGCCGCCGCCCACCGCCACGACCAGGTCGCCGCGGCCCATGTTGAAATCGAGCATCTGCTGTAAAACGCTCTCCAGGATCTTGAAGCTCTTGCTGGCCTCGCCCTGGGGCACCGTGATGATCCGGGCCTCGCGGCACTGGTCGGCCACCCGCTGGGCATACTGGGCCGGGACGCCGCTGTCGGTGACGACGGCCACCCTGCGGTCCAGCCGGGCGAACTGGTACAGGTTCTCCAGTGCGCCGTTCTTCAGGATGATGTCATAACTGCGCTCGCCCAGATTCACGGTGAGCTTGGTTCCGATAAAATCGCTCATTTGTTGTACACTCCTAACAGCCGTACCGTGCGGCAGACATGGTTCAGCGCGCGCAGCAGCGCGGCGGTCTCTTCGGCGGTGGGGTCGCCCACCAGCTCAACGTAAAAATAGTAATCGAAGGGGACATGGGGCAGCGGGCGGCTCTTGATGGATTCCATATTGTAGCCGCTGGCACCGATGATCTGGATGACCTCGGCCAGCTTGCCGGGCTTGTTGTCCACCGTGAACAGCAGCGAGAAGCGGTTGCCCGCCGTGGGCTTTTCGCGGCTGAGGACGATGAACCGGGTGGTGTTGTCGCCATCGGTGTTGATGCTGGGCACCAGAACTTCCAGCCCGTACAGCGCCGCCGTTTCCACGCTGGCGATGGCCGCCTGCGTCCGGTCGCCGCTCTCGGCCACGAACTTGGCCGCCATGGCCGTGTTGGGCATGGCCGTGGCCGGCAGGCGGAACTGTTTTAAGAAGGTCTCGCTCTGGGCAATGGCCTGCTGGTGGCTGTACACATGCTTCAGCTCGCTCAGCGGGGTGCCGGGCAGGACCAGCAGGTTCTGCGAGATGGGCAGGTCGTACACATCCACGACCCACAGGGCGGGGTGGTCGTAGCACAGGTCCAGCACGGCGGACACATCGCCCGCGTGGCTGTTCTCAAAGGGGACCACGCCATGGGCTGCATCGCCGCGTTCCACCGCGTCGAAGACCTCGTCCCAGGTGGGGTAGCTGACCGCCTCCGCATGGGGGAAGAGCGCCTTGAGCGCGATGTGCGCAAAGGCTCCCTCCACGCCCTGATAGGCGGCGCGGTTCCGGCCCAGCACCTCGGCCTCGTACTGCTTGGCCACATCCATCATGTGCTGTACGTGGTCGCGGTAATAGGGGCGCAGGGCAGGGTCCTGAATGCGCGCTTCGGCTTTGTCCAGCACCACGGCTTCCCGCGCGGCATCGAAGATCGGCAGGCCGTGGGCCTTTTTGTATTCGGCGACCGCCAGCACAGCCGCCATCCGCCGCTCGAACAGCGCGGCCAGCGCAGCGTCCACCGTGTCGATCTCCTGGCGGGCTTTGTCCAGTGCGTCCATGGGTTCCACATCCTTTGTTTTCATGATACCGGAGATGATACGGAATGAGTATACCATAACCCGGACACAGAAACAACAAACCCCGCCCCGGTTCTGTGCGGAGTTTTTTTCAGATTTTGCTTTGGAAAAACGAAAGAGTCTCATCTGCCATCGGGCGGATGAGACTCTTCTGTCGGGTCATTTTCGCAGGTCTTCCCGGCTCCGCGCCTTCCCGTAATACCGGCCATAGGGGTTGTCGAGGTCGGCGGCGCGGGGCGGGGCGCGTTTTGGCTCCGGGGGCGGCGTGGTGAGCAGGCGGCGGGGGGCACCGACCTCCCGCTTGATCAGGCGGAACCGCATGGCATCAGTCCTCCGCACTGGCGGTGGAGACGGCCCCGGCAGTCAGCGCCTGCCAGAACGCTTCGCCGCCCTTGAGGTTGTCGGCGGTGCCGGAGTTCCAGGCACCGCGCATCCCGACGAAGAACTGCGCCATGTATTCCTGGCTGTCGCCGCCCTGAGCGTGGGTGGTATCGGCCTGGTATTCACCGAGGTCCAGCCCGGTCAGGGCGGGGCAGTCGGTCCACCGGTAGACCATGTTCCACCAGTCGCCGTCGCTGCCGGGTTCAGGCAGGCTGCCGTCGAGGTAGCGCAGGGTACCGGTGCTCTCTTCAAAGCCCGCCGGGTCGTACAGCAGGAAGACCGCGCTCAGACCGCCCTGCACATCGGCGGCCAGCTTGGTGGTGCCCGCCATGGTCAGGTAGGCCGCGCTCTCGGTCTGGGTCTCCTCGTCGGAATAGTCCAGCGTATAGACGTTCAGGGTCACGACCACCTTGCCGTCGCCGTTCCGGTCTTCGCCGAATTGGGCAAGCTGGGTCTGGAGCGCGTTCACAGTATCCTCCGGCAGGTAGTAGGGGGCCACCACGGCCACATTGTAATCGGCCTTGGTGGTAAAGAAATACTGCCCGATGAAGTTGTACGCCACAAAGGCCACGGCGATGCCGATGAGGATCACCCACTTCAGGTTATAATCCCACCAGTTGGCCCAGCGTTCTTTCCGGGTATACTGTTTTTCCCGGCGGGGTTTGAGGTCGCCGGGCTGGATGTCGCGTTCGTAACGATAGCTTGCCATAGTTCTCCTTAAAGCTGTGCGAGGATGGTCTGGCGGACGGCTTCGGGCAGCTGTTTCTGCTCTGCCTTGCTCATGCCGACCGTCCGGATGGGCGGCAGGATGCGGATGTGGATGGAACCGGGAGTCGCACGGTTGCCGTGGGCCTCGAACAGGCCGCGGGCACCGGAGATGGCCACCGGCACCACCGGGGCACCGGTCTTGATGGCGATGCGGAACGCACCGGCCTTGAACTCGCCTGCGCCGCCCTCTTCGCCCTTATAGCGGGTGCCTTCGGGGAAGATGACGAAGCTCTTGCCGCTCTCCACGATGGCCGTGGCATCGTTCAGCGCCTTGACGGACGCGCGGATGTCATCGCGCTTGACGAAAACGCAGCCCAGCAGCTTCATCCAGCGGTTGAGCAGAGGGATCTTTTCCAGCTCCTCTTTCGCCAGGATGCCGTGGGGTGCATCCAGCGCCACCAGAAGCAGCGGGATGTCGTAGTAGCTGCGGTGGTTGCCCACGAAGACGCAGGGGCCGTCCTTGGGGATGTTCTCCTGCCCTTCCACCACCAGCCGTGCGCCGGTCACTTTCAGGATGCCCCGGCTCCAGTGCGGGATATGCTTGTTGATGATCTGCTCCACGGTATCCATGTCCCCGGCGGCGAGGGCGCGCTCGGCCCGGCGGAGCACACCGTAGTGGACGATCATATAGCCAAACAGATATACAAACATCGCGATCGTGCGAAGAATGCTCATGATACGTTCCTCCTTCTGGCCTGAAAAGCCTGTTTCATTGTACCACACTTTGGGCGAAAATGGGAGCCGAAACACTTTTTTTACAAATGAAGGGCCGGATGGCTTGCAAAATTCACAAAATCCGGGTATATTTATAGAAAGAAAGGTAGCACAATGGGCAGTTCCTTTTCCTTCTGCCCCGCGGCACCGAGCCAAACCAGAAAGGGTTCGAAACAAAATGGGTCTTTTTCCTTCTGCAAATGATTTCCGCAAGGCCGGGCCGGGCGTCGAGAAGGACACCCCCCGCAAAACGGGCATCGGCCGCTTTTTTGAGCTGGTCGGGCGCGACATGTCCGGCATGTTCCTGGCCAACCTGCTCACCTGCATCGGCTTTCTGCCGGTCATCTGCCTGGTGTATGTCGGTTTTCTGATGAACAACCTCACCGTCATGGTGGTCAGCGCCATTGCGGGCGGCATCCTGGCCGGCCCCGCACTGGCGGGCATGTACGACACCGTGCTCCGCGCCCTGCGCGATGAGGCAGGCTACTGGTGGACCACCTACCGCCGCGCGTTCAAGCGGAACTTCAAAGCCGCCATCCTGCCCGGCATCGTCTACTGCACCGTCATCACCATCCAGATCTTCCTCGTCTATTTCTGCTTCAACATGCTGTACCACGGCACCAATGTCGGCCTGCCCATGTGGGTGGCCACGGTGCTGAACCTGGTGCTGTTCCACATGCTGTTCGCCTACATGTGGCCGCAGGTGGTCCTGCTGGACCAGCCCTTCCACCAGACGCTGAAGAACTGCCTGAACTGCATGATCGCCTTCCTGCCCCACGCGCTGGCGTCCGCCATCGTGACCATTCTGTTCTGGGGCGTCGTCATCCTGTGCATGCCGCTGGGCATCTTCCTGATGTTCATCTTCGGCTTCTGGTTCCAGACCGAGGTCTGCTGCCAGATCGTCTACGGCGATGTGAACCGCGTCTTCCACATCGAGGAGAGCCTCCAGAAGCTGCACGACGCCGAGCTGGACGCCGCCCTCCGGGAGGAGTACGGCGAAGACGAGCCGGACGGCACCGAACACTGATCTTTCACCGATGCGCAAAGGAGAACCGTGCGATGGAACAACGAAATAACCTCGTGTTGCAGGGCACCGAGACCTTCTCCCGCGGCGCGCTGGACAATGTCGCGCTGGAAAGCGGCGCTTTGGTGCTGGACAGCTCCGCCGGGCGGTATCTGCCCTACGGCAGCTACACCACGCCGGAGTTCGCGATGCCGGCTTTCTGCAACCTGAACGTCAGCTGGAACGCCAGCGCCCCCCATAACACGATGGTGGAGGTGCGCTGCCGGGTCTATGCCGGGAACACCTGGACCGGCTGGATGAGCTTTGGCAAATGGGCCCCGGATTACCCCCGCTGCAGCACCAACGCCCAGAGCGAGGACGGGATGATCTTCCTGCTGGGAGACACCGTCACCGTGGCCACGCCGGGCGGCGGCACCGGCATCCAATTGCAGGTCAACCTCTCGACCAACGACGACAAATCCACCCCTGCCGTGCGGCTGCTGGCTGCTGCCGTCCGCCCTCTGACCTGGGAAAAACACGAGGGCCGGCCGCTGAACCGGCGGCTTTACCTGCCGGAATACTGCCTCTCCGCCCACGACCCCAGCTTTGGCCGGGAGATGGACCTGCCCCTCGTCATGGCAGCGCTGATGAACCGCTGGGGCGAGGACATCCTGCCCGAAGAGGTGGCCTACGCCATGGAGGACAACGCCACCCGGAGCACCGGCAACGCCGCCTTTGCGGCGGCTGCCGCGGGCTGCTGCGGCTTTCCCTGCTGGCAGGCCTGGATGGACCTGCAGGACCTGCGCACCCAGATCCACGACGACTGCCCCGTTGCCGTCCGGGTCGAGCGCCGCATCCGGGGCCAGCGTGACCCGGTGGGCATCTGGATGGGGCTGCGGGGCTTTGGCCACGACGACGCCGTGATGGCCGATTATGTCCTGCTCAACGACCCCACCGCCGACAGCGACGGCTCCGTCAACTGCACCATGGCGCTGTCGGATTTCCTGCGCTACTTCACAGGCCGGGCCATCGCCCTGCGGCGCAAGCCCAGAGATGCAGCCGCCGACCTGCCCAACCGCGTCCGCTGCGACCTGGCCCGCAGCGAGGACGGCCGCTGCTATTACTTCGAGCAGCGGGGCCAGCGCGACCCGCTGCCGGATGATTTCTCCGGCTGGGCCGCCTACACCCTGCACGACGGCATCGCTCATGCCACCACGGCTCACCGGACGTTCCGCCGGATGGAGCGAACCCCGGACGGGGGCCTGTGCTTCCCGCCCGAACAGCTGGCCGCAGGCGGGCGGTGCAGCGTTTACGCCGTAGACCAGACCGGCCGGATGCGGGTCGCGGAAGTCCGCCTGCCCGCGCCGCCCAGACCCCCGGCAGCACCGCCTGCCGCACCTCAGAATGACCCCCAGAGCACCGGGCAGCAGGACCTCTAGGCCCGCTCCCGCCAAACGCTTTCCGGGGATAAAAACTGTTACATAGGAGGAACACATTATGGCAAAGACGATCATCACCATTGGCCGTGAGTACTGCACCGGCGGCAACTACATCGCAGAGGATGTTGCAAATGCTCTGGGCATCAAGCTCTACGACAAGGAGCTGATCACCATGGCAGCCAAACACTCCGGCCTGTCCGAGGAGGCTGTCGCCGCCAGCGAGAAACGCCACACCCACAGCCTGCTGTACAGCCTGTACACCATGGGCAACGAGCTGCCGCTGGGCGATCAGGTGTTCATCCTGCAGAGCCGCATCATCAAGCAGCTGGCAGAGGAAGGCCCCTGTGTCATCCTGGGCCGCTGCGGTGACTATGTGCTGCGGGACCGCAAGGACGTGCTGCGCGTCTTCATCTATGCGCCGGTGGAGTGGCGCCGTGAGCTGGCCAAGACCGACCCTCTGGTCAAGGCACACGACGAGAAGGGCATCAAGGAAGAGATCGAGAAGACCGACCGCAACCGCTCGGCCTACTACAACTACTACACCCAGAACCGCTGGGGTGATGCCCACAACTACGACCTTGCCATCAACGCCGCCCTGGGCCGCGAGACCTGCGTGAAGATGATCCTGGACGCAGTGGCTGCCAAGGAAAAGGCTGCGGAGAAGTAACCGCTCCGGGCTGCAAAGTCAAAAAACAATGATGCTGCGTGGGTAGAGTGCTTTGGCGCTCTGCCCACGTTTCAAGCATAGAGAAAAAACGTCAAAAGGAGAAATCGTGGAAAACAAGCAGACCAATCCCCCCACCGCCCAGGAAAACATCATGGGCACCATGGCCATCAATCCGCTGCTCGTCAAGCTGAGCATCCCGATGATGGTCTCGATGCTGGTCCAGGCACTTTATAATGTCGTGGACTCCATCTTCGTCTCTCACGTCAGCGAAGGTGCGCTGACCGCCGTTTCGCTGGCCTTCTCGCTGCAGAACATGATGATCGCCGTCGGTGTCGGCACCGGCGTCGGCGTCAACGCCCTGCTGTCCAAGAGTCTGGGTGAAAAAGACCAGGAGCGCGCCAACAAGACGGCTGAAAACGGCATCTTCCTGGCGCTGTGCAGTTTTGCTGCCTTTTTCATCATCGGCCTGACCTGCATGAAGCCGTATTTCTATGCGCAGACCAGTGATGTGGAGATCGCCGAGCAGGGCATCCGCTACCTGACCGTCTGTTCCGTGTTCAGTCTGGGCCTGTTCCTGCAGACCATGAGCGAAAAGCTGCTGGCCGCGACCGGCCGCACCAACCTGAGCATGTGCAGCCAGCTCATCGGTGCCATCGTGAACATCGTGCTCGACCCCATCTTCATCTTCGGCTACTGCGGTGAGGCCCTGTCCGGCACCACCGGCGCGGCAGTGGCCACGGTCGTCGGCCAGTTCTGCGGTGCCGGTGCCGCCATCTTCTTCAACCTGAAGAAGAACCCCGACATCCAGATCCGCTGGCACGGCTTCCGCCCCAGTGCAGACGCCATCAAGCGCATCTATGTCGTCGGCCTGCCCAGCATCGCCATGCAGTGCGTCGGCAGCGTGATGACCTTCTTCATGAACCAGATCCTGATGGCCTTCTCGGCCACGGCGGTCGCCGTCTTCGGCGTCTACTTCAAGCTCCAGAGCTTCGTCTTCATGCCCATCTTCGGCATGAACAACGGCATGGTGCCCATCATCAGCTACAACTACGGCGCCCGTAATCCCGACCGCGTCAAAAAGACCATCAAGCTGGCCATGTGCTACGCAGAGGGCATCATGCTCATCGGCTTCTGCCTGTTCCAGTTTGCGCCGGACAAGCTGCTGAGCTTCTTCGCCGCCAGCGACGCGATGCTGGCCATCGGCATCCCGGCCATGCGCACCATCTGCTTCCACTTCCTGCTGGCCGGCATGAGCATCATCCTGTCCTCCACCTTCCAGGCGCTGGGCAACGGTATGTTCAGCCTCATCGTCTCCGTCTGCCGCCAGCTGGTCGTCCTGCTGCCTGCCGCCTGGCTGCTGAGCCAGACCGGCAACGTCAACCTGGTGTGGTGGTCGTTCGTCATCGCCGAGCTGGTCAGCGTGACCCTGAGTTTCGTCTTCTTTGCCCGCCTGGACAAAAAGATTATCGAACCCATGTACAACAAAGCTCCTGCCATGCAGTGAGCGGAGCCGGCATTCTCCAAATTGAGAAAGGAACGTGACTGTTTTATGGGAAAGAAGTTGAAATGGAATCTGGTCCTGATGAGCATCCTCTATCTGGGTCTGGGCATCTTCCTGCTGCTGGTGCCGGGCACCGCGATGAACATCGTCTGCTATGCGCTGGGCGGCGTGGTGCTGGCCTGCGCAGCGGTGCAGCTCGTCCGCTACTTTGCGGTGGAGCGCGGTGTCTTCCAGAGCCAGCTGACCCTGATCTCCGGTCTGGTCTGTCTGGGACTGGGTGCGTTCCTCATCATCCGCAGCGACATCGTGGTGCGCATCCTGCCCATCGTCTTCGGCCTGTTCGTCGTCTTCGACAGTCTGGGCCGCATCCAGAACGCACTGGAGCTGCGCAAGTGCCAGTATCCCAGCTGGAAAGGCTTCCTGCTGCTGGCTGTGCTGAGCATCGTGCTGGGCATCGTCATGATCCTCGACCCCTTCGGCACCATGGAAACGCTGGTCATGGCCATCGGCGTCATCCTCATCGTGGAGGGTGCGTTGAACCTGCTCAGTGCGCTGTACACCGTCATCGCGGTAAAGCGGTTCCTGAAGCTGCACCCGGAGACGCAGTCCATGCTGGAAGCCGTCACCGGGGAAGACCTGAACGGCGACGGCATCGTCGCCCCGGAGGTCGCCCATGCCGATGTGGAAGCCACTGCCGTCGAACTCGACCATGTGGACGAGAGCGCTGAGGTGGAGCAGGAAGACGACCCGTAAAACAAAGCTCCCCATCGGGGGAACTGGCCGCAACGCGGCCTGAGATGGTTTTTATCAAATACAGCAAAGGATTACAGAACAATGGAAAAGTACGATCTGATCATCGTTGGCGCCGGCCCGGCCGGCATCTTTACCGCCGTGGAGCTGCTGCGCCACGGCAGCAAAAAGAAGATCCTGCTGGTGGAAAAAGGCAAGCCGGTGGAAAAGCGCCACTGCCCCAAGGCAGAGCTTGGCCACTGCGTCAACTGCCGCCCCACCTGCGCCATCACCACCGGTTTCTCCGGTGCCGGTGCCTTCTCGGACGGCAAGCTGAGCCTGTCCTATGAGGTCGGCGGCGACCTGCCCAGCCTCATCGGCGAGGAGTTCGCTCAGGAGCTCATCGACTACACCGACAAGATCTATCTGGAGTTCGGCGCAGACCCCCATGTGGAAGGCATCTACACTGGCGAGGAGATCAAGGAGATCCGCAAGAATGCCATCCACGCCGGTCTGAAGCTGGTGGACTGCCCCATCCGCCATCTGGGCACCGAAAAGGCCCAGCAGCTCTATCTGGCCATCCAGAACTATCTGGCCGACAACGGCGTGGAGATGCTCTTCTCCACCGAGTGCGAGAACATCATCCTCGAAAACGAGGAGTGCAAGGGCGTGCTGCTGCGTCAGGGCAACGGAGAGCCCCGCGCCGTCTACGGCGACACCGTGGTCATCGGCACCGGCCGCCGCGGCGCAGACTGGCTTGAGAAAATTTGTGCAGAGCACCATATCGCCCACAAGCCTGGCACCGTGGACATCGGTGTCCGCGTCGAGTGCCGCAACGAGGTCATGGAAAAGGTGAACAAGGTGCTGTATGAGTCCAAGCTCATCGGCTACCCCAAGCCCTGGAAGAACAAGGTCCGCACCTTCTGCCAGAACCCCGGCGGCTTTGTCAGTCAGGAAAACTATGACAACAACCTGGCGGTGGTCAACGGCCACTCCTACAAGGAGAAGAAGAGCGACAACACCAACCTGTCCATTCTCTGCTCCCACAACTTCTCCGTGCCTTTCAACCAGCCCATTGCCTATGCCCAGAAGGTTGGCGAACTGACCAACATGCTGGGTGCCGGGCACATTCTGGTACAGCGCTACGGTGATATTCTGGACGGCAAGCGCACTTGGGCCAAGGAGCTGGCACATTCCAATGTGCGCCCTACCCTGAAAGATGCCGTTGCGGGCGACATTACCGCCGCCATGCCGTACCGCGCCATGGTGAGCATTATTGAGTTCATCAAGATGGTGGACCATGTTGCCCCCGGCTTTGCCGCACCGGAAACCCTGCTGTACAGCCCGGAGCTGAAGTTCTATTCCAACAAGGTCAAGATGGACACCGACCTGGAAACGAACATTTCCGGCCTGCACTGCCTGGGCGATTCCTCCGGATGGACCCGCGGCCTGATGATGGCCTCCGTCATGGGCGTGCTGATGGGCCGCAAGCTGGCTGAGAAGGAAGGCTGCTGAAACGCCTTTCTGCACTAAGCTGCGCTGAATATTTGGTTCCCGATGCCTCTCCGCACTCCGCGGAGGGGCATTTTTTGCGCTTCCTGCGGCAAAACCGTGCAGGATACAAAAATCGGCAGAAAAAGTCAATTTCCGTCAATCCTGAAAATTTATGGGAATTTGAATTGATTTTCCTCGTTCAAACTGCTACAATCTCAAGTAGAACTCAAGAAGAAATTGTGTCTTGCGCATAATGCGAGGAGGGATCACTTATGTGCGAAGCCCCCGGAAGCGTAGTAACTCTGCTATGTTCCGGCATCCAGCTTTACAGCGCCGAGAGGCGCATTGCGGACTGCATCCTTGCAGATGTAAAGCGGGCGTCGATGTGTACGTCAGCAGAACTGGCCCGGCTGAGCTGTTCGTCCGAGGCCACCGTCACCCGGCTGTGCCACAAACTGGGGTTCGAGAACTACCGCAAATTCCAGCTGGCGCTGGCACGGGACGCCATGGAGCAGCAGGAAGCCCAGCGTATGCGGGACGAAGGGCAGGACGAGCTGCATCAGGCACTTCTGAACATTCTGGCAAACCGCGAAGAGGAGCTGCGAGCCACCATTCAGGCCATTGATACCCGCCAGCTGCGGCAGATACTCTCTGTGCTGCGCAGCTGCGAGGTCATGGAGGTGGTCTCTGAGGGCGGCGGCCTGCCGGTGGCCTTCGATGCCTCCATCCGGTTCAGCCACCTGGGCAAGCGGTGCGTTTCCAGTGCAGTCCACGAGAAGAACCTTG
>OLYI01000681.1_pt1 | contig 11431 bp, 9 predicted proteins | sample 1644251 | NCBI WGS metagenome assembly OLYI01 (sample SAMEA103958140, study PRJEB25191) | human gut metagenome | biome: human-associated habitat [ENVO:00009003]; feature: intestine environment [ENVO:2100002]; material: feces | place: Germany | collected 2013/2015 | reverse complement strand
CGCGGGAAACACAACAGAATTTTGCAAAGAAGAAGGGCGGCATTTTGCCGCCCGCCTTTTCTATGAAAAACATTTACCGGAAACTTACTCTCAGGCTATTTACTTCATCTGACTAAAGTGATATAATAGCCTAAAAATTCGGGGAGAGAACGCAAATGCGCATTGTAATCAAAATCGGCACATCGACTCTTGCGCACCCCACCGGCCATCTGAATATCCGCCGGGTGGAGCAGCTGTGCAAGATCATGAGTGACATTAAAAATGCCGGACATGAGCTGATACTGGTTTCCTCCGGCGCCATCGGCATGGGCGTGGGCAAACTGGGACTGCGGGAGCGGCCGAAAGACATCCCGTCCAAACAGGCCGCCGCCGCTGTGGGTCAGTGTGAGCTGATGTATACATACGACAAGCTGTTCAGCGAGTACCACCACACGGTGGCACAGCTGCTGATCACCGGCGACGATACTACCAACGATACCCGGCGTTTCAACTTTACCAACACCCTGAACCGGCTGCTGGAGCTGGGAGCGCTGCCCGTCATCAACGAGAACGACACCGTCGCCACCGACGAGATCGTCATCGGCGACAACGATACACTCGCCGCCATCGTGGCAAGGAGCGTCCACGCCGATATGCTCATCCTCCTGTCGGACATCGACGGCCTGTACACCGCCGACCCCCACACCCATCCGGAGGCCGCATTGCTGCACCACGTCGCCAGAGTTGACGACCACATCCGGGAAATTGCCGGGATCAGCAGCTCCACCCAGGGCACCGGGGGAATGGTCACGAAGCTCCATGCCGCCGATATCTGCCTTGGCTGCGGCTGCAAAATGGTCATTGCCAACGGAAATAATCCCGGAAATCTCTATGACATTCTGGAAGGAAAGACCGTCGGCACCACGTTTTCGGAGGAACGTCTATGAAAGAAATGCTGGAAGCCGCAAGAGCGGCGAAAGGGGAAGTCGCTGGCCTGTCCACCGAACAGAAAAATGCCGCACTGAACGCCATGGCCGACGCACTGATTGCCGGTCAGGCCGAAATCCTTGACGCGAATGCGCTGGATATGGCGTCCGCGAAGGAGCATATCTCCCCGGTCATGCTGGACAGACTGAAGCTGACAAAGGAGCGCATTGCCGGGATGGCGCAGGGCATCCGGGAGGTGACGGCGCTCCCCGACCCGGTGGGGCGGGTTTTGCAGACCCACATCCGCGAGGACGGCCTGGAAATTCAGAAGGTGTCCGTTCCCATGGGTGTCATTGCCATTATTTACGAAAGCCGTCCCAACGTCACCAGCGACGCCGCCGCTCTGGCGCTGAAAAGCGGGAACGTCTGCGTCCTGAGAAGCGGAAAGGAGGCGTTCCGCAGCGCCAACGCCATCGTGGACGCCCTCCGTTCCGGCCTGAGATCGGTGGGCATCACGGAGAATGCGGTGAATCTGGTGCAGGATACCTCACGGGAAAGCGCCGCTGCGCTGATGACCGCAAACGGCTACATTGACCTGCTGATCCCACGTGGCGGCGCGGGGCTGATCAACGCCTGCGTAAGCACCGCCACCGTGCCCTGCATCGCCACCGGCACTGGCATCTGCCACGTGTATGTGGAGAAATCCGCCGACCTGAACATGGCGCTGAACATCGTGGAAAACGCCAAAACCAGCCGCCCCAGCGTCTGCAACGCCGAGGAAGTCCTGCTGGTGGACAAGGCGATCGCCCCCACGTTTCTGCCCATGCTCTATAAACGTCTGGTCACTGACCGGGAAAGGGCAGTGGAGCTTCGTCTGGATGAGACGGCGGCTGCCATCATCCCCGGGAAAAAGGCGGGGGAGAAGGATTTTGATACGGAATTTCTGGATTACATTCTTGCCGTCAAATGCGTGGAGGATGTGAAGGAGGCTGTCGCCCACATCGCGGCGCACTCCACCGGCCACAGCGAGGCCATCGTGACCCGGAACCCGGAGGCGGAGCGGTATTTTACCGCCAACGTGGACAGCGCGGCGGTGTATGTCAACGCGTCCACCCGGTTCACCGACGGCGGCGAATTCGGCTTAGGGTGCGAGATGGGCATTTCCACCCAGAAGCTCCACGCCCGGGGACCCATGGGATTGCAGGAGCTGACCACCTATAAATACATCATCCACGGAAACGGACATATCCGCTGAGGGGGAAAAACATGAAGTACGGATTTATCGGCTGCGGCAACATGGGCGGCGCCATTGCCAAAGCCCTGAGCAGAGCCACGAAGGAGATCATGGTGTCCGACCGTTCCGGCAAGGCGAAGGCGTTCGCGGAGGAACTGGGCATCGTCTATTCGGACGCGGAAACCATCGCCGCCCGGTGCGACCGGATCTTTATCGCAGTGAAGCCCCATATGGTGCAGGAGGTGCTTTCTCCGCTGCAAAAGGTTCTGGGGAAGCGCAAACCGCTGCTCATTACCATGGCGGCGGGCATGGAAATTGCGAAATTGGAGCAGCTCGCCGGGACGGAGCTGCCCGTCATCCGCATCATGCCCAACACTCCCACGGCCATCGGCAAAGGGGTCATTCCCTACTGCCGCAACGCGCTTGTGGAGGATGAAACGCTGAACGACTGGCGGGAAGATATGCGCTTCTGCGGCCTGCTGGACGCGCTGGAAGAACGGCTGATCGACGCGGCAAGCGCCCTGTCCGGCAGCGGCCCTGCCTTTATGTATATGTTTGTGGAAGCCCTTGCCGACGGCGCGGTGGCCTGCGGCCTTCCCAGAGCCAAGGCGGTGGAATACGCCGCCATGACCATGGCGGGTTCTGCGGAAATGCTGCTTGCCAGTCGTCAGCACCCCGGCGCGTTGAAGGACGCGGTATGTTCCCCCGGCGGCAGCACCATTGTCGGCGTTCAGACGCTGGAAAATCACGGCTTCCGCGGCGCGGCGATGGACTGCGTGATTGATACCTATAAGAAGAACAAAGAGCTTGGAAAGTAACGGAACGGGTCAGCGGAAGCTGACCCGTTTTTTATGATCGGACAGGTTGTTTTTTCAGCGATTTTGCCGTATAATGTCAGAAACGGAAAGGAGCGCGTGACCATGGAATACAGGATCCTCGGCAAAACCGGGCTGAAAATCTCCCGCATGGGCTTTGGGGGAATTCCAATCCAGCGCATTGACGCGGAGGGGACGAAAGCGCTTATGCACAAGCTGCTGGAAAACGGCGTCAACTACATCGATACTGCCCGGGGCTATACCGTCAGCGAGGAATACTTAGGCATTGGCCTTGAGGGCATCCGGGAGCATTTCGTGCTTGCCACAAAGAGCATGTCCCGCACGGCGGAGGCCATGGCGAAGGACATCGATATCAGCCTGAAAAACCTCCGCACGACTATATTGACCTGTACCAGATTCACAACGCGCCGCCAGCCGACGTGGAGAAGGTCTGTTCCCCCGGCGGTGCGCTGGAAGCGCTGACGGCCGCGAAAAAGGCCGGAAAGATCGGCCATATCGGCATCACCGCCCATTCTCTGGAAACTTTCCGGATGGCGCTGGAGCTGCCATGGGTGGAGACCATCATGTTCCCATACAACATCGTGGAAGATCAGGCAAAAGAACTGATCCACGCCTGCGCCGAAAAGAACATTGGCTTCATCGCCATGAAGCCCCTTGCGGGCGGCGCGATCGAGGACGCGGTGACGGCGCTGCGCTGCGTCTGCGCCAACCCGGATGTCACCGTGGTGATACCCGGCATGGCGGACATTGCCGAGCTGAACCAGAATCTCGCCGCAGTAAACGATAGTTCCCCGCTGTCCGTGGAGGAAGAAGCCAAGATGCGCGCCATCCGCGATGCCCTTGGTACCCAGTTCTGCCGCCGGTGCAATTACTGCCAGCCGTGCAGCGCGGGCATCAGCATTTCCAGCGTGTTCCTGTTTGAAGGGTATCTGTCCCGGTACGGGCTGGCGGACTGGGCGAGAAGCCGCTACGCGACGCTTGCGAAAAAGGCGTCGGAGTGCATTGGTTGCGGCGCCTGCGAAAGCCGCTGCCCCTACCATCTGCCCATCCGCAGTATGCTGAAAGAAGCTGCGGAAAAGTTCGGAGAATAAAGGAGAACATACATGAAGCTGTTAATTGTGCGCCACGGCGACCCGGACTATTCCATCGATTCCCTGACCGAAACCGGCTGGATGGAAGCGGAGCTGCTGTCCGACCGCCTGTGTAAATTGGATGTGAAGGCGTTTTACTGCTCCCCCAAAGGGCGGGCGCGGGATACCGCCAAGGCCACGCTGGAAAAGCTGGGGCGGCAGGCGGAAATTCTCCCATGGCTGCGGGAATTCTCCCCGCAGGTTCTCCGCCCGGGGAAAGATAAACCAGGTGTCGCGTGGGACTGGCTGCCTCAGGACTGGACGGAGGACAAGGGGTTTTACGACCGGGAACACTGGTGGGAAAACGACCGCTTCACTGCCGCCGGAGTGCGTGAGGAAGCCCAATGGGTATGGGACGGGCTGGACGAGCTGCTCGCCCGCCACGGCTACCGCCGGGAGGGGGAATACTACCGGGTGGAGCAGCCCAACGAGGATACCGTCGTCCTGTTCTGCCATTTTGGCGTCACTTGTGTCCTGCTGAGTCACCTGCTGGGGATTTCCCCCATGCCGCTGTGGCAGGGAACCTGCTCTCTGCCCACCTCCGTCACCATCCTGAACACGGAGGAGCGCCGGGAGGGCATCGCGTCGTTCCGCATGACCGCCTTTGGGGACACCTCCCACCTGTACGCGGCGGGGCGGGAACCGTCCTTCTCCGGCCGGTTCTGCGAAACCTACGGAAACTGGGAACAGCGTCACGATTGACGCTGAATCCTGAAAAAAGCGTCCTGCACGGAACATGCAGGACGCTTTTTCCGCCCCAAGGGGCGTTTCTTGACTTTTGGCTTATTTTTGCATATAATAAAATCGTATGATTATGGATTATGCAGGCAGGTATGCAACATGAAAAAACAGGAACAGTACGGAAATTCCAGTATCTCTATGCTTAAGGGCGAGGATCGGGTGCGCAAGCGCCCGGCGGTCATCTTTGGCTCGGACGATCTGGAGGGCTGCAAGCACGCGGTGTTTGAAATTCTCTCCAACGCCATCGACGAGGCGCGGGAAGGCTACGGCGACACCATCATTGTCACCCGCTACGAAGATTTGAGCGTGGAAGTGGAGGATTTCGGCCGGGGCTGCCCCGTGGACTACAACGAAAAGGAAAAACGCTACAACTGGGAGCTGGTGTTCTGCGAAATGTACGCCGGCGGCAAATACGGGGAGAACGGGGAAAACTATGAGTATTCCCTGGGCTTGAACGGCCTTGGCTCCTGCGCTACCCAGTACGCTTCGGAGTTTTTTGACGCCACCATCCGCCGGGACGGCTACCGGTACGATCTGCACTTTGAAAAGGGCAGAAACAAGGGCGGCCTGAAAAAGGAACCCGCCGACCGGAAAAAGACCGGCTCGTGCTTCCACTGGAAGCCGGACAAGCTGGTATTCACCGATATCAACATTCCCGTGGAATATTACCGGGATGTGCTGCGCCGTCAGGCGGTGGTGAACAAGGGCATCACCTTCCGTTTCCGCAATCAGGTGGGCGGCAAGTTCGAGACCGAGGAATTCTGTTATGCCGACGGTATCCGCCAGTATATCGAGGAGCTGGTGGGGGACAACGCCTTTACCATGCCCGTCTACTGGGAAGCCGAGCGCCGGGGGCGGGACGCGGAAAACCGCCCGGAGATGAAGCTGAAGATTACGGCCTCCTTCTGCTTCTCCAAGCAGATCAGCCACATTGAGTATTACCACAATTCCTCGTGGCTGGAATACGGCGGAAGCCCCGACAAGGCGGTTCGCTCCGGCTTTACGGCGGCCTTCGACAAGTACCTCCGGGACAATAACAAGTACACCAAAAACGAAAATAAGATCATTTTTCAGGACATTCAGGACTCGCTGGTACTGGTGACCAACTGCTTCTCCACCATCGGCTGCTTTGAAAACCAGACGAAAAAGAGCGTCAACAGCAAATTCACGCAGGACGCCATGACCGCCTTTTTCAAGGAGCAGCTGCAGGTCTGGTTCATCGAGAACAAGCAGGAGGCCGACAAGGCATCGGAGCAGATTCTGGTGAACAAGCGCGCCCGGGAATCCGCCGAAAAGACCAAGTCCAGCGTAAAAAAGAAGCTCTCCGGCTCCATCGACATTGCCAACCGGGTGCAGAAATTTGTGGACTGCCGCAGCCGGGACGCCGGGGTGCGGGAGCTGTATATCGTGGAGGGCGATTCCGCATTGGGCAGTGTCAAGCTCAGCCGGGACGCGGAATTTCAGGGCATCATGCCGGTGCGCGGCAAAATCCTCAACTGCCTGAAAGCAGATTACGGGAAAATTTTCGCTTCGCCCATCATCACAGACCTGATGAAGGTTTTGGGCTGCGGCGTGGAGGTGCAGGGCAAGAAGGCAAAGGAGCTGTCGTCCTTCGACCTATCCCAGCTGCGTTGGAGCAAAGTAGTCATCTGTACGGATGCGGACGTGGACGGCTTTCAGATCCGGACACTGATCCTGACCATGCTCTACCGCCTGTGCCCGACCCTGATCCGGGACGGATATGTGTATATCGCGGAGTCGCCGCTGTTCGAGATCACCTGCAAGGACAAGACATGGTTTGCCTACAACGAGCAGGAGAAGACGAAAATTCTCAAGGAATTGGACGGCAAAAAAATCACCATCCAGCGCTCCAAAGGTCTCGGCGAAAACGACCCGGAGATGATGTGGATGACTACCATGAATCCGGAGACCCGCCGCCTCATCAAGGTCATGCCGGAGGACGCGGAGCGCACGGCGCATTATTTTGACTTCCTGCTTGGTGACGGATTGCAGGAGCGGAAGAATTTCATCGCGGAAAACGGCGCAAAGTATCTGGAACTGGCGGATATTTCGTAATACCAGCCAGACAGCAAATTCACAAACGATTTTCTTGTAAAGGAGCCAACCATGGCACGGAAAAAGCAAGAACCTGAAAAAAAGAAAAAAGTAAATACCGACGGCATTATGGGCCTGCACGGCTCCACCACGGAGCAGGCCATTTCCGAGACGCTGGAACTGAACTACATGCCCTATGCCATGTCGGTCATCGTTTCCCGGGCAATTCCGGAGATCGACGGCTTCAAGCCGTCTCACCGCAAGCTGCTGTACACCATGTACAAAATGGGTCTGCTCACCGGTGGACGGACGAAATCCGCCAACATCGTCGGCCAGACCATGCGCCTGAACCCCCACGGCGACGCCGCCATTTATGAGACCATGGTGCGTCTTGCCAAAGGCAACGAGACGCTGCTGCATCCCTTTGTGGATTCCAAGGGCAACTTCGGTAAGGTGTACTCCCGGGACATGGCCTACGCCGCCGCCCGGTACACCGAGGCCAAGCTGGATCCCATCTGCGCCGAGGTGTTCAAGGACATCGACAGCGACACTGTGGACATGGTGGACAACTACGACGCCACCATGAAGGAGCCGGCGCTGCTGCCCACCACGTTCCCCAACGTGCTGGTTTCGGCCAATCAGGGCATCGCCGTGGGCATGGCGTCCAACATCTGCTCGTTTAACCTGCGGGAGGTGTGCGACACTGCTATCGCCCTGATGAAAAATCCCGACCACGACATTCTGGAGACCCTGCCCGGCCCGGATTTTTCCACCGGCGGCGAGCTGCTGTTTGACGAGGCCGCCACACGGGAAATCTATTCCACAGGCCGGGGCAGCTTCAAACTCCGGGCAAAATGGCGCTACGTCAAGGATGGCAACCTGATCGAAATTACGGAAATCCCCTACACCACCGCCACGGAAGTCATCATGGACAAGGTGGCGGAGCTGATCAAGGCGGGAAAGATCAAAGAGATCGCCGATATGCGGGACGAGACGGATTTGGGCGGCCTGAAGCTGACCATCGACCTGAAACGGGGCGTTGACCCGGAGAAGCTGATGCAGAAGCTGTTCCGGCTGACGCCTTTGCAGGACAGCTTCCCCTGCAATTTCAATATCCTTATTGCGGGAATGCCCCGTGTGATGGGCGTTGGGGAGATTCTGGACGAGTGGACGGCATGGCGCACGGACTGCGTCAAGCGGCGCATCTTCTTCCAGATTCAGAAGAAGGAAGATCGGCTGCACCTGCTGAAAGGTCTGGAACGAATCCTGCTGGACATCGACAAGGCCATCGCCATCATCCGGGAGACGGAGCTGGAAAACGAGGTCGTGCCCAACCTGATGATCGGCTTCGGCATTGACGAGATTCAGGCGAATTACGTGGCGGAGATCAAGCTGCGCAACATCAACAAAGAATACATCCTCAAGCAGACCCGTGCCATTGACGATCTGGAAGGAGAAATCGCCGACCTGAGAGACACGCTGAACAGCCCCCGGAAGCTGAAGAACGTCATCATCAAGGAGCTGCAGGCGGTGGCCGACAAGTTCGGTCAGCCCCGGCGGACGGAGATTCTCTACGACGCGCAGGAGGCCGCGCCCGAGGAAGAGGACGACGTGCCGGATTACGGGGTCACGGTGTTCGTCTCCAAAGAGGGCTACCTGAAAAAGATGACCGCCCAGTCCCTGCGGATGAGCGGCGAGCAGAAATTCAAGGAGGGCGACAGCCTGTCCTTCTCCCAAGAGACCACCAACAGGGCGGAATTTCTGGTGTTCACCGACCGGTATCAGTGCTACAAGTCCCGCCTTTCCGACTTCGACGACGGCAAGGCATCCCAGCTGGGCGATTACCTGCCCCAGAAGCTGGGCTTTGAGGCGGGAGAAAATCTGGTGGCGCTGGTGTTCTGCGGGGATTACAAGGGCTTTATCCTGTTCTTCTTTGAAAACGGCAAGGCGGCGAAAGTTCCGCTGTCCGCCTACGAGACGAAGACCAACCGGAAAAAGCTCACCGGCGCCTACAGCGACAAGAGTCCGCTGATAAAGGCAATGGCGCTGGACGCGGATGAGCAGATGGTGGTGTACTCCACCGACGGCCGGGCGGCGATCTTCTCCACGGCGCAGCTCCTGCCCAAGACCACGAGAAACACGCAGGGCGTGGCGGTGATGACGCTGAAAAAGAAGGCAACGCTCCGGGACGCGGTGCTGCTGACCCAAAGCAGCATTGTCAACGAAAGCCGCTACCGCACCAAGACCATCCCCTCCGCCGGCGCGGTGCTGAAAGAAGAGGATTCGGCGGAAAAGCAGCAAACTTTTGAGGTGTAAAAACGAATAGATTGGAAAGAAGAGGACGTTTATGCGCAAGATTTGGGAAGATTACCGCTGGATTCCGGCGACGGCTGTGGGAAGCGCGGTTTTCGCGCTGGGCTTTTCCCTGTTCCTACAGCCCAATGAGATCAGCCCCGGCGGTATTTCCGGTCTTGCGCTGGTGGCGGTGGAGCTGCTGGGCTACGGCAGCGTGGGCGTGCTGACGATCCTTATTAACCTGCCGCTGTTCATCCTCGGCGGTGTGAAGATCGGCAGACGGTTCTTTTGCGGCAGTCTGCTGGGAATGGTTCTCAGCTCGATCCTGATCGACGCTTTTGCCAAAATCACGATGCCGCCCATGGATTCGCTGCTCTGCGCCCTTTACGGCGGCATGATCTGCGGGCTGGGGCTGGGCATGGTGTTCATCTGCGGCACCTCCACCGGCGGCTCGGATATCGTGGTGCGGCTGCTGAAGCTCAAATACCGGGATGTCCCCATCGGACAGATTTCCATGTGCTTTGACGCCGGGGTGGCCGTCCTGACGGGCATCGTGTTTCAGGACATCACCAAGGCGCTGTATACCGGCGTAGCGGTGTTTGTTACGGGCAAGGTGCTGGATGCTGTGGTGTACCGGTTCGACTATTCCAAGGTGGCGCTGATCATTACCAAGGAGTACGACGCGGTGGCGGAGGCCATCGGCACCAAGCTGGACAGAGGCGCAACCTTCCTCAATGGGGAAGGCTCCTACAGCCATGAGCCGACCAAGGTGGTGCTGGCCGCTGTGAAAAAGCAGCAGGTCACGGAGCTGAAGGAGCTGGTCATGGCCATCGACCCCAACGCCTTCGTCATCGTGCAGGAGGCGCATCAGGTGCTGGGAGACGGATTCTCCCATTATTCCAAACAATCGCTGTAGGAGAAACGCAAGGAAGGAGACCCGTATGAAGCAAAAGCTATTGCCGTTGCTGCTGGCGCTCAGCCTGCTGCTCACCGGTTGCGGCTGGATGGACGGCCGGTATTCTTCCGTGACGCCCCACTTGGAGCAGCGGCAGGACACCCAGCCGGAGGTGATCGTGGCCTCCGATTATCTGGATTTGATGGATGCACTGGAGGAAATGATTCAGTCCGGCAGCGAAAGCGGCGTTATCAACGTGGCGGACTACCCCGCGGACGCCGTGGAAAACGGCATGGGCATAGCGGTGAAATATGCCACGGAAGCCTACCCCGTGGGTGCGTATGCCGTGGACCGCATTGACTATGAGATCGGCGCCAACGGCGGCCTTCCGGCGGTAGCCGTGACCATCGCCTACCGCCACAGCCCCATGGAGATACGGACGATCCGGGAGGTCTCCGACAGCGGGGAAGCAACAGAGGAGATCGTCAAGGCACTGAAAAATTTTGACGCCAGCGTGGTCCTGCTGGTGGATCGTTATGCCCCTATGGACTTTACCCAGTTGGTGCGGGATCATGCCGAGGAGCATCCGGAGACGGTGATGGAGACCCCTCAGGTGACTGCGGCGGCCTATGGCGCCGGAAGCTCCCGCGTGGTGGAGCTGACCTTTACCTATCAGACGAGCCGGGATGCTCTGCGGCAGATGCAGTCTCAGGTGAAGCCGGTGTTTGACGCGGCGTCGCTGTACGTCAGCGGCGACGGAGAAGACCGGCAGAAGCTTTCTCAGCTGTACGCGTTCCTGATGGAGCGCTTTGACTACAAGATCGAGACGTCCATCACCCCCGCCTACAGCCTGCTGCGCCACGGGGTAGGGGACAGCAGAGCCTTTGCCACGGTGTACGCCGCCATGTGCCGTCTGGCGGGACTGGAGTGCATGACGGTGACGGGCACCCACGCAGGAGACCCGTGGACGTGGAACATTGTGCTGGATGGCGGGCATTATTATCATGTAGACCTTCTGCGGTGCAGCGAGCTGGGCGGCTATCACGAGTTTACCGATCCGGAGATGTCGGGCTATGTCTGGGATTACACGGCCTACCCGGAGTGCCCGGCGGTGCCCGCAGTGGCGGCTGCGGAGACCGGAGCCGCCCGGGGAACGGAGGAAACGCCCACAGAAGCCACGACGCTGCCGCCGGAGGAAACCACGGAACCAACGGAAAATCCGGAAGAAAAAAATACTTGACATTTTTGGAAAAACCGCTATAATAAGCTCTGTTCCGTGCGGGCGTAGCTCATCCGGTAGAGCGCCACCTTGCCAAGGTGGAGGTAGCGAGTTCGAGCC
>OLYI01000675.1_pt1 | contig 11462 bp, 8 predicted proteins | sample 1644251 | NCBI WGS metagenome assembly OLYI01 (sample SAMEA103958140, study PRJEB25191) | human gut metagenome | biome: human-associated habitat [ENVO:00009003]; feature: intestine environment [ENVO:2100002]; material: feces | place: Germany | collected 2013/2015 | reverse complement strand
CCAAGCCCTTGCCGCAGCATCTCCAACCCGTCAGCAAGTCGGAGATGCTGTTTCTGGACTATCTCAACGAGTGGGTGCAAGTCCACAAGGCATCCATCCAGCCTGCAACCTTTATCAGCTACAATCGGATGATCACCGGGCGCATCACGCAGTATTTTGAGCCGCTGGGCTTGAAGCTGTGTGAGGTCACGCCGCAGGTGCTGGATGAGTTTCAGGAGAAGATCTTGCTGGAGGGCTACACCACCAACACAGTCATTCACTACCACGCCATCTTCGGCAAGGCATTCAAGGATGCCGTCCGCAAGGATTATCTGGAAACCAACCCGATGCTGAAAGTTGACCGCCCGAAGAAGAACAGCTTCCGGCCCAACTTCTACTCCAAGGATGAAGTCCAGCAGCTGCTGGAAGTATCGCAGGATGACCCCCTGCACCTGTGCATCCTCATTACAGCCTACTACGGTCTGCGCCGCAGCGAGGTGCTTGGGCTGAAGTGGTCGTCTATCGACTTTGAGCGCAAGTCCATCACCATCAATCACAAGGTAACGGAACAGTTGGTGAACGGCAAGTACGTTCCTGTGGTCAGCGATGTGATGAAGAACAAGACCAGCTGCCGCACCCTGCCGCTGATCCCGGCTGTGGAAGAAGAACTTCTGAAGCAGAAGGAAAAGCAGCAGCTTTACCGCAAGCTGTTCAAGAAGAGCTACAGCACTGAGTATCTGGATTTCGTCTGCACCGATCAGGAAGGCAAGCTGATCCGCCCGAACTTCGTGACGGAACACTTTGATTGGCTGCTGACCAAGTACGGGCTGAAGCACATCCGTTTCCACGATCTGCGCCACAGCTGCGCCAGCCTGATGGTGATGAACGGCGTATCTATGAAGCAGGTTCAGGAATGGCTGGGGCACAGTACCTTTTCTACCACCGCTGACATCTACGCACATCTCGATTACAAGAGCAAACAGGGGTCTGCTGGGGTCATTGCGAACCTTTTGGGAGAATCCAAACTCCCCAAATAATTATGGATTTATCGTTCATGTATAATGCATACTGTGATGAGGCAAAAGCGGTCTTTCTCTGCTTGACGCAAAAGAAAAAGTCGCAGATTCGTTTGAATCTGCGACTTCTGGCGGAGATGGTGGGATTCGAACCCACGTGCCCGATTAAGGACAAAACGATTTCGAGTCGTTCTCGTTACGACCACTTCGATACATCTCCCTATTCACTTCGCGCTCCAGAGCGGCGGGCAGAAGCTGTCAAAACCGCTTGATAGCCCTATTATTATAACAAAGTTCCCGCTTTCCGTCAACTGGTTTTCTTCTGCGTCTGCCGGGTATATTTTCAAGGGCTGTGCGGCATCCTGTGAAAAAGCAGCGGCGTCGTTGCGCCTGCACTTGACAGATGCCGTGATTTCTGGTAATGTATCCAAGCTTGGCAAAAGTTTAACGATTTGGCCCGGCAGCTTCTCCCGGCGGGAGAGGTTTTGGAATGAATGGAGCCGCCGTGGGCGGCAGAAGAGGGAAAGCAACCTATGAACAACGTCAATTTACGCAAGATCGCCGTCATCGGCTGCGGCTTCGTCGGCTCGGCGTCCGCCTTTGCGCTGATGCAGAGCAAGCTGTTCTCGGAGATCGTCCTGATCGACGCAGACCACGCCAAGGCCGAAGGCGAAGCCATGGACATCAGCCACGGCATCCCCTTTGTGGGCAACATGAAGATCTATGCCGGCACCTACGATGACATCGTGGATGCCGCCATCATCGTCATCACGGCAGGCGCAGGCCAGAAGCCCGGCGAGACCCGGCTGGACCTCGTGCACAAGAACCTGAACATCTTCAAGAGCATCATTCCGGAGATCGCCAAGCGGGAATGCCGCGGCATCCTGCTGGTGGTGGCGAACCCGGTGGACATCCTGACCTATGCCGCCATCAAGCTGTCCGGCTTCCCGGAGCAACGGGTCATCGGCTCCGGCACCGTGCTGGACACCGCCCGCCTGAAGTATCAGCTGGGCGAGCACCTGTCCGTGGACAGCAAGAGCGTCCACGCCTTCATCATCGGCGAGCACGGCGACAGCGAGATCGCGGCCTGGAGCAGCGCCAACGTCTCCGGCATCGCACTGGACGATTTCTGCGAGATGCGCGGCCACTACAACCACGACCAGTCGCAGGAGAACATCGCAGAGAAGGTCAAGAACAGCGCCTACGAGATCATTGAGAAGAAGCGCGCCACCTACTACGGCGTCGCAATGGCCGTCAAGCGCATCTGCGAGGTCATCATCCGGGACGAGAAGTCCATCCTGCCCATCTCCTCGATGATGCACGGCGACTTCGGCGTGGACAATGTCGTTCTGAGCATGCCCGCCGTGGTGGGTGCCGACGGCCTCGAAGAGCTGGTCCCCATCGCACTGAGCGAGAAGGAATCCGCCGACCTCCGGAAGTCCGCAGACACCCTGCGCGGCATCCTGGACGAATGCGGGATCTGATGCAAGCCTGAAAACGGCTCCGGCAGCTGCCGGGGCCGTTTTCTTCTGCACAAAAGCGGACCGGTCGTTGGAATTTTCACAAAATATTACTATTTTGACGCGATTTTGTACAAACGTTCCGGAGGCTTCCTGTGATATACTAATCTCACAACGAGGTCTGCACCGCAGACCCACACAGAGAAAAAACTGAGAAGGAGTCGTATCAATGAGAGAGATCATTTCCTTGAACGAAAACTGGACCCTGTCCTTCCCCAAGGGCGACCATGTGACGGAGCAGGTCAACCTGCCCCACACCTGGAACGCTGTGGACGGCAACGACGGCAACGGCAGCTACCTGCGCACCACCGGCGTTTACACCCGCACCTTCGAGCAGCCCAAGCAGCCCCGTGAGGGTGGCCGCACCTATGTTGAGGTGCTCGCTGCTGCGCTGAGCGCCACCGTGAAGGTCAACGGCACGGTCGCCACCACCCATGAGGGCGGCTTTTCCATCTTCCGTGCCGATGTCACCGATCTGTGCCACGAGGGTGAGAACGAGCTGACCATCGAGGTCTCCAACGAGGACACCCCGTCCATGTACCCCGCTTCCGCCGACTTCACCTTCTACGGCGGTCTGTACCGCGGCGTCAACCTGATCAGCGTGCCCAATGCACACTTTGATCTGGACTACTACGGCGGCCCCGGCATCATGGTCACCCCGGTCCCCACGGAGGACGGCGGTGCAAACTTCACCATCAAGAGCTTCGTCACCAACCCCGCTGACGACCTGACCGTTCTGTACAGCATCGAGGACTGCTTCGGCCGCGAGGTCGCTTCCGCTGTCCGCGGCTCTGCCGAGACCGAAGTCACCATCTACGTGCCCGATGCACAGCTGTGGAGCATGGACGAGCCCAATCTGTACACCGTCACTGCGACCCTGCAGCGCAACAACGAGGCCGTCGATGAGATCTGCGCCAACGTTGGTGTCCGTTCCTTCAAGGTCACGCCCAACGAAGGCTTCTCCATCAACGGTGTGCCCACCCCGCTGCGCGGTGTTTCCCGCCATCAGGACCGCGTGTTCGAGGGCAACGCGCTGACCCCCGAAGAGCACTATGAGGACGCCATGCTCATCAAGGAGCTGGGTGCCAACACCATCCGTCTGGCACACTATCAGCACAGCCAGGACTTCTACGATGCCTGCGACGAGATCGGTTTCGCCGTCTGGGCTGAAATCCCCTTCATCAGCGTCTTCAAGAAAGGCGAGGGTGCACACACCCACGTCATGGAGGAGATGAAGGAGCTCATCATCCAGAACTACAACCACCCCTCCATCATGTTCTGGGGCATCTCCAACGAGATCCTGATCGGCGGCATCTCTCAGGAGCTGGTGGACACCCACCACGATCTGGAAAAGCTCTGCAAGGAGCTTGACCCGACCCGCCTGACCACCATTGCACATGTTTCTCATACCCCCGTGGACGGCCCCATGCACCACATCACCGACCTGGAGAGCTACAACCACTACTTCGGCTGGTACGGCGGCAAGATGGAGCAGAACGGCCCCTGGCTGGACAAGTTCCACGCCGACCATCCCGACATCTGCATCGGCGTTTCCGAGTACGGCTGCGAGGGCATCATCAACTGGCACAGCAACACGCCGGAGTGCAAGGACTACACCGAGGAGTATCAGGCACTGTACCACGAGCACATGGCACAGGTCTTCGAGGACCGTCCCTGGGTGTGGGCTTCCCACGTCTGGAACATGTTCGACTTCGGCTGCGCTGCCCGTAACGAGGGCGGCGTGAGCGGCCGCAACAACAAGGGCCTCGTCACCATGGACCGCAAGACCAAGAAGGACAGCTACTTTGTCTATCAGGCTTACTGGACCCAGACCCCGATGGTCCACATCGCTGGCCGCCGCCACGCACAGCGCGCAGGCGAGACCACCGAGATCAAGGTCTACTCCAACCAGGACACCGTCGTTCTGTACGTCAACGGCAAGGAAGTCGGCCAGCAGACCGCGCACCGCGTCTTCAAGTTCGACGTTGCTCTGAACGAAGGCTTCAACACCATCCTGGCTGTGGCCGGCGATGTGAAGGATTCCATCACCCTGGAGAAGGTCGCCGAGGAGCCCGCTTACTACACCCTGCCGGAGTTCAACGAGCGCCAGGAGGGCGTTGCCAACTGGTTCAAGCAGGTCGGCAGCCTGGATCTGGACCTCAAGGCTCCCATGGAGTTCCCGGAAGGCTACTACAGCATCAAGGACAACATGGAAGAAGTCTCCAAGTCCCCCGAAGCCTTCGCCCTCGTTGCCAAGGTCGTGAAGCTGACCACCAACTTTGATGTGAAGCCCGGCTCCGGTATGTGGGATATGATGAAGACCATGTCCCCGGAGAATCTGGGCAACGTCATGGCTCTGCCCGATGGCTTCCTGGAAAGCCTGAACGCACAGCTCATCAAGATCAAGAAGGTCTGAGCGTTCCCGGATAGGACCCAAAGTTAAAGCCCCATAAAACCGCCCCGGCAGATGCTATGCAGCACCTGCCGGGGCATTTTGTCGTCCTGTTCGGCGGCACCTTCTTTCACACATAGCCCTCTCCGGCAGCGCAAGCACTGCCACCTCTCCCGGAGGGAGAGGCCTTGGCAGGCCGGTGCTGGCTGTACTGGACGAACAGGGTCTCGTCTTTGCGCAGGCTGCCGGGCTCCGCCGGAACGGGCAGCGGCTGCGCACCCTGCCAGCCCTTCCAGAGCGCCTGAGAGGGGAGAGCCGCAACGCCAAAAGCCCGCAGCATTCGCTGCGGGCTTTTGGTGTTTCTTCGAAAAGAAAGGAGGTAAATGAGATGAATGAATAGAGGGAAATGTCGTAGAAAGTTCAGCCGCTCAGCGCTTTTTCTTGTGCTGAGCGCGGGGCTTTTCCGAGGCGGCAGAGGTCTTGGTGCTGCCGCTGGAACGCCGCTGATGAAGATACTTGGCCACCGAGGGCACAACGATCGCAAGGATGGCCAGAATCACGATGACCTGCAGATCAGGCAGCTCGTGATTGGTATTGAACAGGGTCTGCAAAACGTTGCTCATAGAACTGTACCTTTCCGGTCCCGGCGGAACCGCTCAGAAGAGGTGGGGTCACAGCCAGATGCTGCCGTTCTCGTCCGGCTTCATGGGGGCCGCGATGACAGCATCCACGATGGTCATGGCTGCCGAGAAGCCAGTCCAGAAGGTGGCCAGATACAGCACCCCCAAAACCGGGCGCTTAGCGTAGAACTGGTGCGCCCCAAAGGCCCCCAGAATGCAAAGGCGGAGATACTTTTTCCGGTTCACCTCATGGCGCTGGCGGTTTTCCTTCCAATAGAAGTAATGTTCGATGGAATTCCAGATAAAACCGTGGTCGGGGTCTTTTGTCCATTGGGTATTTTCCATTGTTGTACCTCTGTCTTTGTCTCATAAAATCGGGAAAGCCGCCCACTGTGCACGTAGCCGGTGAGCGGTCTTTCCCATGGGATGTAGTTTCCGCAGAATCAGAAAGCGTGGCAGCTTGGATTATGCGTTTTCAGCCATTGCCTTCATCTTGATCTGAGCGACCTCGTCCTGGATCTCAGCCATCTTCTCCTTGGTCAGGGGATAGAACTTCATGGCGATCAGGTTGCACAGCAGGCCGATCATGATCACGCCGCTGTAGCAGAAGGCGCAGCCGATGCGGAGCTTCATGGTAGCCACGTCGCCCTCAACGGGGTTGTGGTCAGCGAAGCCGCAGATGGTGAACATGACACCGGCGATCATGGGAGCGAAGGAGGAGACCAGCTTATCGACGAAGCTGAACAGGGTGCCCATCAGGCCGGGAACGTACTTGCCGGAGCGATAGACCTCGTAGTCGGCGCAGTCCGCAGTCATGGGGATGACGATGTTGCCGGAGATGCCCTGGAAGCCTGCGTAAGCAACGCTCAGCAGGACGTGGAGGATCAGGAAGTAGCCCCAGTTCAGGGTGCCCTTAGCGGGGTCAGAGGTCATGGTGGTGGGGTCGCCCAGCAGCCACAGGGCGATGGTCAGAGCGTTGATGACCAGACCGCCGACGGAGCCGATGATCATGGCCTTGCGCTGGCCGAACTTGGTAGCCACCAGAGAGATGGCCAGGAAGGTGACGATGACGCTGGGGATGGTGGTCAGAGCAGTCACGTTGCCCTGCAGAACGGTAGAACCGGCGATGCAGGCGAACATAGCAACGGAGACAGCGCTGGTACGGGCAGAGGAGCCCAGCTTATCGGTAGATGCGGACAGGACCAGCATCTGGATGGCGCGGTTGTTCTTCAGGGTATCCCAGTAATCCTTCAGGCCGACCTTGACCGGCTTGCCGGTGCCAAAGAACTCCGGACGGTCCTTCGGGGTGATGGCGATGACAGCCAGCAGGGTGAAGATACCGGAAACGATGGCGGTCATGACCCACAGGCTGTGGAAGAACTGGGTGGAAGCATAGCCGCCGACATCCTTGTAGCTGTTTGCCATGTTCGCAAACACAACCGCCAGACCAGCGAACAGAACGGTGTTGAACACGCCGTCGAAGGAAGCGAACATGGGGCGCTGCTTGGGGTCGTTGGTCATGCAGGACTGTGCAGACTTGGTAACGACGCACTGGCAGGTGTAGCCCAGATAGTAGATCATCAGGACCACAACGTAGAAGGGGAAGCGGACTGCCTGCGGCAGCAGGTGGGTGACGTGGAACAGGACGAAGCTGGTCACGGCCAGAATGATGTTGCCGATGACGATGAACGGGCGGTTCTTACCGAACTTGCCGTTGGTCTTATCGACCATGAAGCCCACGAACGGGTCGGTGACACCGTCCCAGATACGCATGATCATGCTCAGGGAAGAGGCCAGCATCATGCCGACGCCGACCCAGCCCATCAGGTAGTAGGTAGCGTAACCCATCATCATCATGTACAGGTTGGTAGCCGTGTTGTTCAGTGCAAAGCATGCGATGCGCCACAGCGGAACGCGGTGGATGCCGTTGTGCTCGTAGTCTTTGTCGTAGTACTTATCCGGCAGACTTCTCGTTTTTGCCATTTCGTTTTCTCTCCTTAATTTGTAAACAAGGCGTTCTCCGTTTTTGCCCCGTTTGAAAACCGCACCTGCCACTGTGCGGCACATCGGGACTTTATGTCCTTATTATGAACGATATTTTGAAATTCTGTTAGTAATATTTTGAGGTAAAACAGGACGATTTTACTATTTTGAAGCAATTTTCACAACTTTCCAAAAACCTATTGGTCAAATTGCACACATCATTGATATACTAGTACAGCACATTGCCAGTTTTCTCCGCCTGCATGGACCTGCATGGAAAAGAATATTAGGAAAGTGCGGATTTTTCCAAAAATTTTTCTAATCCCTTTCTGGGGTCTGCCATTATAATATAGGTATCACGAACCCCACCGCAGACGGCGTAAAATAAAAAGGAGAAATCACATGGCAACGAAAGCATCCCAGCGCGTCCAGCGCTATGTCAACGCAAACGGCCCCACCATCGGCACGGTGGAGCGCCGGGTCATCGAACAGGACGGCCTCTATTTCAAGGATATCGACGGCACCGGCACCGTCAGCGCCGTCAACGACTGGCGCCTTGCCCCGGAAGAGCGCGCCAAAGCCTATGTCCAGACCCTGACCACCAGCGAGAAGATCGGCCAGCTGTTCACCTCTGACTGGCGGATGGGCCCCAAGTACCCCTCGCCCCGTCTGGCTGCCAACGGCCACAAGCCTGTGGGCGATGACTCCGGCCTGCTGGATGAGGCACCGGTGGACGTTTCCGACAGCATCTTCGGCCATCAGGCGCTGCCCAGCACCTCCGACATGGTCAAAAAGTGCTTCAACCGCCATGTCATCCTGCGCGAGAACCCCACCCCCGAAGACTTGGCCGACTATCTGAACCAGCTGCAATACCTGACCGAGACCTGTGAGCACTTCGTGCCCATGCAGGTCATGTCCAACAGCCGCAACGAGAACGGCGAGGTCGTCTTCGGCATGAACGATGCCGCCGGTGTCTTCGCCACCTGGCCCGGCACTCTGGGCATCGCAGCGGCCGTCAAGGGCACCGCCCGCATCGACATCATCGACAAGTTCGCCGACACCATCCGCCGTGAGTGGAACGCCTGCGGCCTGAAGAAGGGCTATATGTACATGGCCGACTGCGTCACCGACCCTCGTTGGCAGCGCACCTTCGGCACCTTCGGCGAGGACCCGGAGCTGATCGAGGAGATCTTCGACCACCTCATCCCCGGCATCCAGGGCGGCAGCAACGGCGTCACCCCGGACGGCGTGTCCATGACCGTGAAGCACTTCCCCGGCGGCGGTGCCCGTGAGAACGGCTTCGACCCCCACTATGCAGCCGGTCAGTGGAACATCTACGCCACCCCCGGTTCCTTGCAGAAGTACCACATCCCGGCCTTCCGTGCGGCCATCCGCCACAACGCCGAGTCCATCATGCCCTACTACTCCAAGCCGTCCGCTGAGAAAAGCGCCCCGCAGGAGGACTTCGAGGGCAACCCCATCGCGCTGAATCCCTATGGCTTCGCTTACAACAAGGTCTTCATCGACGGGATGCTCCGCAGCCAGATGGGCTTCAAGGGCTACATCAACTCCGACACCGGCATCGTCCACAACATGTGCTGGGGCGTCGATATGCTGGATGAGCCGGAGCGCATCGGCTACGCCGTCACGCAGAGCGGCGTGGACCTGATCTCCGGTCTGCTGGACAATGCGTTCGGCGAGGAGAGCTACGCCCGTGCTACCAACGGCTACTACGACACCCACGAAGTGCCCGCAGGCTTCCGGAAGGAAGACCTTGTCCTGACCGACGAGAGCCTGAACCGCGCCGTCCGCCGCACCCTGACCGAGCTGTTCCGTCAGGGCATGTTCGAAGACCCCTATGCAGACCCCCGGAAGGCTACCGAGGTCGTGGCCACCAAGGCCGACTGGGAAGAGGCCAGCCGCGTCCACCGCGAGAGCGTCGTCCTGCTGAAGAACGACGGCACCCTGCCCCTGAAGGACGGCTGCAAGGTCTACGCCGAGGCCTTCGGCAAGAGCGCCGAGGCCGGCGAAGCTGCCACCAAGGCCCTGCGCGAGATGCTGGGCAATGTCACTCTGGTGGACACCCCCGATGAGGCCCAGGTGGTCCTGCTGATGGTCAGCCCCCAGTCCGGTGCATACTTCAACGCCACCCCGGGCTACCTGGAGCTGGACATCTGTGAGGACAAGACTGTCTGCAACGTGGACGAGAGCGGCAAGCCCACCGCTGAGACCCATCAGGAGACCACGCTGGTCGGTGCCAGCCGCATCCCCGGCATCGCCGAGGCGGTCCACGCACACGGCGGCAAGGTCGTTTCCAACATCAACTGCCCGCTGGCCTGGGAAGTCGGCAGCATCGAAAAAGTCTCCGATGCGCTGACCGTCGGCTTCGATACCTACCCCTCCGCAACGCTGGACGTCCTGTTCGGCCGCTTTGCCCCGGTCGGCAAGCTGCCGCTGACCCTGCCCAAGGGCGACGAAGTGCTGGCCGTCAATGCAGACGGCGTCTGCATCAGCCCCAACGATGTGCCCGGCTACGCCAAGGATGCCTACATGCCCGACTGCATGAAGGACGAAAACGGCAAGGCTTACGCTTACCGTGACGCCGCCGGCAATTACTATGAGTTGAATTTCGGCCTGTCGTATTAAAATATGCGGTGGTCAGCACCCCCTTCGGGTGCTGGCCTCCCTTTTCATGCAAGGAGAAACCAATGGCACAAACACAGAAAAAACAAGGAGATATGGGCACCGGCAGCGTCAAAAAGCTGCTGCTCCAGCTGATGATCCCGGCCGTGGTGGCCCAGATCGTCAACCTGCTGTATAACATCGTGGACCGTATCTACATCGGCCACATCCCCGGCATCGGCGCAGCCGCGCTGACCGGCGTGGGCCTGTTCACCCCCATCCTGATGCTGCTGAACGCCTTTGCGATGCTCATCGGTGCCGGTGGCGCGCCCCGCACCGCCATCGCCATGGGCCAGGGCGACAAAGACCAGGCGGAAAAGATCGTCAGCAACAGCTTCACCATGCTGCTGATCTTCTCGGTGCTGCTGACCGTCGTGTTCTATGCCGCCGCACCGGCCCTGCTGCGGATGTTCGGTGCCAGCGACGCCACCCTGCCCTATGCGCTGGCGTACAGCCGCATCTACATCCTCGGCTCGGTCTGCGTCCTCATCGTGCTGGGCATGAACCCCTTCATCACCGCACAGGGCTTTGCCAAGATCAGTATGCTGACCACCGTCATCGGTGCGGTCATCAACATCGTGCTCGACCCCATCCTCATCTTCCTCTTTGGTCTGGGAGTGCGGGGTGCTGCCATCGCCACCGTGCTCAGCCAGGCTGTGGGTGCCATCTGGATCATCCGTTTCCTCACCGGCCCCAAGACCACCCTCCGGCTGAAGAAAGAGTACCTCAAGCCCGAAGGGAAGATCGTGCTGCCCGTCCTGGCGCTGGGCATCTCCACCTTCGTCATGATGTCCACCGAGAGCCTGCTCTCGATCAGCTTCAGCTCCAGCCTGGCCCGCTACGGCGGCGACGTGGCCGTGGGCGCAATGACGGTCATCACCAGCGTTTCCCAGCTGGCCAGTATGCCGGTCTCCGGCGTCTGCCAGGGCGGCCAGCCGGTGATGAGCTTCAACTTCGGTGCAGGCAAGAAAGAGCGCGTTAAGGAGGCCTTCCGCTTCCAGCTTCTGGTCTGCTTCGGCTACACGGCCATCTTCTGGGTGCTGATGATGTTGGTGCCCGGTGTGGTGGCCGGCATCTTCACCTCGGACGCCACCCTGATCCAGTACACCACCTGGGCCATGCGCATCTACATGGCTGGCATCTTCTCGCTGGGCATCCAGATCGCCTGCCAGCAGAGCTTTATGGCGCTGGGTCAGGCCAAGGTCAGCCTGCTGCTGGCCTGCCTGCGCAAGCTGATTCTGCTCATCCCCCTCATCTTCATCCTGCCGCA
>OLYI01000672.1_pt1 | contig 11468 bp, 10 predicted proteins | sample 1644251 | NCBI WGS metagenome assembly OLYI01 (sample SAMEA103958140, study PRJEB25191) | human gut metagenome | biome: human-associated habitat [ENVO:00009003]; feature: intestine environment [ENVO:2100002]; material: feces | place: Germany | collected 2013/2015 | reverse complement strand
AGCTGCAGATGAGCGGCTACTCCATGGAGCAGTACGCCAAGATGATGGGCGGCGATGTGAACACCATGCGCAATGCCTTCCGGCCCACCGCTGAGAAGCAGGCCAAGATCTCCGTCACCCTGGAGAAAATCGCCGAGGTGGAGAACCTGACCGTCACCGAGCAGGACATCGAGGAAGAGTTCGAGAGCATGGCCAAGCAGTACGAGATGGAGGTTTCCAAGGTCAAGGAGCTGGTTCCCGTTGAGGAGCTGACCGAGTCCCTGAAGACCCGCAAGGCCGTGAAGCTGATCGTGGACAGCGCCGTTGCTGTTGCCCCCAAGGCTGAGGAGAAGACCGAGGAATAAGCCTCTTTCCAAATGGTTAGAATGTTTCACGGCAAAGCCTAGGCAGCCGGCTTGAAAACAAAAAATACGGATCGCGGGGGAAGCAAAAGGCCCCCACGGTCCGCCGTGTGTTTTCCATGGCTGTCAATTGAAAGGAGACATCACCATGAGTTTAGTACCCTATGTTGTTGAGCAGACCAGCCGCGGCGAACGCAGCTATGATATTTTTTCCCGTCTGCTGAATGACCGCATTATTTTCCTGTCTGAGGAAGTCAACGACACCACAGCCAGCCTGGTAGTTGCCCAGCTGCTGTATCTGGAAGCGCAGGATCCGGATAAGGACATTCAGTTCTATATCAATTCCCCCGGCGGCAGTGTCACGGCCGGTATGGCCATCTATGACACCATGCAATACATCAAGTGCGATGTTGCAACCATCTGCGTGGGCATGGCCGCATCCATGGGTGCTTTCCTGCTGAGCTCCGGCACCAAGGGCAAGCGGATGGCTCTGCCCAATTCTGAAATCATGATCCACCAGCCCTCTGCGGGCACCCAGGGTCAGATTACGGACATGGCCATTCATCTGAAGCGGTTGGAAAACGTCAAGACCCGGATGAACCGCATCCTGTCCGAGAATACCGGCAAGAGCATCGAAGAGGTCACCGCCGCCTGCGAGCGGGATAATTTCCTGAATGCGGAAGAGGCAAAGGCCTTCGGCCTCATCGACCGGGTTCTGGAGCATCATTGATTTTTAAGAGAAACGAGGTGCCGGAAAATGGCAAGAACAAGTGAGCCGCCGGTTCGATGCAGCTTCTGCGGGAAGCGGGAGTCCCAGGCCGGTCGGCTGATTGCCGGCCCCGGCGTGTATATCTGCAGCGACTGTGTGCAGGCCTGCAGCGAGCTGCTGCGGGATGAGATCGATGTGGGCGGCGGTGCCCCCAAGCTGGAAAAGCTGCCGACCCCCATGGAAATGAAGGCCTTCATGGACCACTATATCATTGGTCAGGAAGAGGCCAAAATCGCCCTGTCCGTTGCGGTCTACAATCACTATAAGCGCATTACGTTCCCGGACAATTCCGATGTGGATCTGCAGAAGAGCAATATTCTGCTCATCGGCCCCACGGGCTGCGGCAAGACCCTCTTTGCACAGACCCTGGCCAAGATCCTCAACGTGCCCTTTGCAATCGCAGACGCTACCACGCTGACCGAGGCCGGCTATGTGGGCGACGACGTGGAGAACATTCTGCTTCGCCTCCTGCAGGCTGCGGATTTTGACGTGGAGCTGGCCCAGCGGGGCATTATTTACATCGATGAAATGGACAAAATCGCCCGCAAGAGCGAAAATACCTCCATTACCCGGGATGTGTCCGGCGAGGGCGTGCAGCAGGCGCTGCTGAAAATCCTGGAGGGCACCGTTGCCAATGTCCCGCCCCAGGGCGGACGGAAGCACCCCCAGCAGGAGATGATCCAGGTGGATACCACCAATATCCTCTTCATCTGCGGCGGTGCCTTCGATGGGCTGGATAAGATCATTGAGGCCCGGACGGACCGGAGCACCATCGGCTTTGATGCGCCGGTGGAAAGCCGGAAGAACCGGGATGTGGGCAAGCTGCTTGCCCAGGTGGAGCCCCACGATCTGATGAAGTTCGGCATTATCCCTGAGCTCATTGGCCGTATGCCCATGATTGCCTGCCTGGAGAGTCTTAGCCAGGAGGACCTGGTTCGCATTATGGTAGAGCCCAAGAACGCCATTGTCCGCCAGTATCAGAAGCTGCTGGAGATGGACGGCGTGGCTCTGGAGATCACCGAGGATGCCATGAAGGCCGTTGCCAAGAAGGCCATTGACCGCCAGATCGGCGCCAGAGGCCTGCGGGCAATTCTGGAGAAAATCATGACGAATATCATGTTCCAGATTCCCTCGGATCTGACCATCCAGAAGGTGATTCTGACACCGGAATGCGTCGAGGGTGGGCAGCCTACCATTGTGCGAGATCCTGCTCATCCCAGAGAGCCCCTGAACGGGAAGAAATAATGCTTTAAGGGGGTGGAGAAATCTGCCCCCTTTTGTCTTCATAGGTACTTTTTGGTGCCATTAACTCCACAAAGGAGGGAAAATACAATGAGCGAGATGATTTATGCCGGGAATATGCCGGTCTTGGCCCTGCGGGGGCTGGCCATTTTCCCGGATCAGACGGTCCACTTCGATGTGGGCCGGCCTAAGTCTGCCCTGGCGCTGGAGGCGGCGATGAAGGAGAATCAGACCCTCTTTCTGACGCCCCAGAAGGACATCATGGTGGACGACCCCAAGCTGGGAGACCTGTATACCGTGGGTACTATTGTCCAGGTCAAGCAGGTGCTGAAGGCCCAGGATGAAAATCTGCGGGTCTTGGTCACCGGCCTTTCTCGGGGACGCATTACGGAAATGCGGCAGACAGAGCCGTATTTGGCCGGGCAGGTGGAGTCTGTCTCCTGCCCGGAGAGCGGCAGCGGCCCCAGAAGCCATGCGCTGCGCCGGGAGGCCAACAGCCTCTACGCCGCCTATACGGAGTACACGGAGCACCCGGCTCAGCTGATTCAGCTGAAAATGCTTGCCAGCGATGAGGACGGCTTTCTGGCGGATTCCATCGGCCAGAATTCCGGCCTGGACATCCAGGACAAGGCGGCCCTTTTGGCCCAGCTGAACCCCACCAAGCGCCTGGAAATGGCAGTTGCCATGCTGCGCCGGGAGATTGAGGTTCTGAAGCTGGAATCCGAAATCCAGGACAAGACTCGGGTCAATATGGACCAGAACCAGCGGGACTACTATCTGCGCGAGCAGATGCGTGCCATTCGGGAAGAGCTGGGCGAGGAAGACGAGAATGCAGAGCTGGACGAGGACATTGCCCGCATCAAGAAGCTGCATCTTGCCGAGGAGCAGGAGAAGAAGCTGATCAAGGATGCCGAAAAGCTGAAGAAGCAGCCCTTCGGCTCCTCCGAAGCCTCCGTCCTGCGCAACTATCTGGACACGGTGCTGGATCTTCCGTGGAATGTGAAGACCAAGGACCGGGTGGACGTGGCCGCTGCACGCAAGGTGCTGGACAAGGATCACTTCGGCATGGAAAAGGTGAAGGAGCGGATCCTGGAGACCATGGCCGTCAAGCAGATGGCCCCGGACAGCCAGCACCAGATTCTCTGCTTGGTAGGCCCTCCCGGCGTGGGCAAAACCTCTATTGCCTATTCCATTGCCCGGTGCATGAACCGGAAGATGGTCCGCATTTCCCTGGGCGGCGTCCATGACGAGGCCGATATCCGGGGCCACCGGAAGACCTATGTGGGAGCCATGCCCGGCCGCATCATGACGGCCATGACCCAGGCCGGGACCTCCAACCCCGTTGTCCTGCTGGACGAGATCGACAAAATGGGCTCAGACTACCGGGGCGACCCCAGCGCGGCGCTGCTGGAGGTGCTGGATGCGGAGCAGAACAGCACCTATCGGGACCATTATATTGAGATCCCCTTTGACCTGTCCGATGTGATGTTCATCACCACCGCCAACACCTTGGATACCGTCCCCAGACCCCTGCTGGACCGTATGGAGATCATCGAACTGGGCTCCTATTCCGATGAAGAGAAGCTCATGATTGCCAAGAATTACCTGGTGCCCAAGCAGCTGAAAAAGCACGGCCTGAAAAAGACCCAGCTGCGCATTACGGATGATGCCATTCGGGAGATCATCTGCTGCTATACCCGGGAATCCGGCGTTCGGAACCTGGAGCGGGAAATCGGGGCCATTTGCCGGAAGGCAGATATGCAGCTGCTTTCCCAGGAGGAGCCCAAGAAAATCACCGTCACCGGCGGCAATCTGGAGGACTTCCTGGGCATCCGCAAATTCCTGCCGGACCGTCTGCCGGGCAGCGACCAGGTGGGCCTGGTCACGGGCCTGGCCTGGACCAGCGTAGGCGGCGAGACCCTGGAAGTGGAAGTCAATGTGATGGAGGGATCCGGAAAGCTGGAGCTCACCGGCAACCTGGGCAACGTCATGAAGGAGTCTGCCCATGCCGCCCTGAGCTATATCCGGGCCAACGCCCAGAAGCTGGGCGTTCCCGCGGACTTCTATAAGACCAAGGATATCCATGTGCATTTCCCGGAGGGCGCTGTGCCCAAGGACGGCCCCAGTGCCGGTGTGACGGTCTGTACGGCAATCGTCTCCGCCCTGACGAATACCACCGTCCGGCGGGATGTGGCCATGACCGGCGAAGTTTCTCTTCGGGGCCGGGTCATGCGCATTGGCGGCCTGAAGGAGAAGACCATGGCGGCGCTTCGCCACGGCATCCGCACGGTCATTATTCCCAAGGACAACGAGCGGGACCTGGAAGAGATCGACCAGACCGTCCGCAAGCAGCTGAATTTCGTCAGCGCTTCCACGGTGGATACGGTGCTGAATGCGGCGCTGAACCGGACTGCGGAGATGAACCCCGCCATTCTGGGCAGCTTGCCTGAGGACGTTTCCGCCAAGGCAAGACGGCCGGAGCTGCAGCAGTAAGGAGGCGGCTATGAATTTTCAGAACGTAGAATTCTTGATTTCCGCCGCCTCGCCCAAGGATTTCCCGGGAAAACGGCTGCCGGAGATTGCCTTTGCGGGCAAGTCCAATGTGGGCAAATCCTCCGTCATCAACCGCCTTTTGCAGCGCAAGAGCATGGCAAAGGTGGGGGATAAGCCGGGAAAGACCGTCCATGTGAACTATTTTTTGCTGGATAAAACCTGCTATCTGGTGGACCTGCCCGGCTACGGCTTTGCAAAGGTACCCCAGGCGGAAAAGGACCGCTGGGCAAAGCTCATGGAGGACTATTTTGCTGCCAACCGCATTACCCTGGGGGTGCTGATCGTGGACTACCGCCATCCGCCCACGAACAACGATATCACCATGGCCAGGTGGTTCCTGGATTCCGGCTGCCCCTTTGTGGTTCTTGCCAACAAGAAGGACAAGCTGAAAAAAAGCGAGCTGGAGCCGAACCTCGCCGCCATCCGCGCCGACCTGGAGCTGCCCGAGAGCTGCCCTGTGATCCCCTTCTCCGCCGAGAAGGGCGACGGCCGGGACGAACTGGTGAAGTGCATCCTGAACGCCGTAAAGGCATAAACCACGTCTATAAGAATATCCCTCTGCCATTGCGGCAGAGGGATGTCTTTTGTTATGGGGAATTACTCTGCGTCCCGCAGCCGTTCCACCACGCTGTATTTCATCGCCTGTTTATGCATGGCGGTGGGAATCAGCCAGCCCAGCAGCGCGAATAGGGGAATGGCGGCAAGCGCGGGGATCACATTGAATCTGGCGCTGAAAAACCAGAACATTTTTTCCATAAGTTTTCCAAGCAAGGGACTCATCATGACCGAAAGAACCAGTGCGGCCCCGGCAGAGCCCAGGGCATAGAATAATCCCTCGTAAACAAGCATTGTATTGAGCTGCCTGCCGGTCATTCCCACCGCCTGGAGAACCGCAAATTCTCTTCTGCGGGAAAAAATCCCCGTCATAATGGCATTGAAGAAGTTGAGAACGCCAACAAGGCCGACAATGGCGCAGAGCAGCCCACCCAGCAGCAGAAACATGGTCTGGAAGCTCTCAAATTCTGCCCGGAGTGTTGCTTTGCTTTCATACATCAATCCGGACAAATTGTCAGCAGTTAAATCAGCAAGGTAATTCTCCGCGGATGCTTCGCTTATGTCATCGGTCGTATCGAACAGATAATACATCGGGATACTTTCGTGCTGGCTGTCATGGTTGAGTTTCTCGATGGGAAGCACAAAACTATAGCCTGGTGAATAATGACGGAAGCTCATGGAGTATAGTTATAACGGAAATAGTCCGTTGAGCTTACTATAAAGTCCGCACAGGTTTGTTTTGCCAGATACTTTTCCATATCGAAACCACCAGCAAAAGTGACCAGGATATTGAGAAGTACCACAGAAAGCGAAAGAGAGATAACCACAAGAACAGTTTTCCTTTTATTGCGCCCCAAGTTGGCAAAAGCCATTTGATGTACTTTTGCACCACGGGTAGTACGGCGCTCCTTTTTGCTCCTTACAATTTCCGTGTACTTTGTTGCTTCCACCGGAGAAACTTTTGAGGCAATCTTACCCGGACGGGAACAGGACAGCAGAACGGTGACCAGGGCGAACAAAGCAGAGGCAAGAAAAATCAGGGGAGAGGCACTGATGGTGGTGACCCCGGCGCCGAAGGTTGTTCTGGCCATCACAACAGGGGTCAGGACTGCGCCAACGCCGTAGCCCAGCAGCATACCCGCCGGAATGCCGATGACGCACAGAAGCAGCGCCTGCTGGCGGATGATGCGCTTTAACTGGCGGGGCGTTGTTCAGCAGGCCGTAAAATCGAATGTCCCCGGTGACGGAGATCTGGAAGATGTTGTAAATGATCAGATATCCGGTGAAAATCACCAGCAGGAGAAAGGCCGCTATGGCAATCACCGTCTGGGGTTCGAGCTGGGATGCCAACTGGGAAGTGGTATAGCCCCAGTTGACACCGATTCGAACGCTGTTGGGATCGCTGTAGCTGTCCCAGGTGTAACCCAGGTCGGAATCTACCTGCTCCATCTGTCCCCGAATGTTGGCAGCGGACGCCATCATCACATTCAAATCCACACGGAAAGGTTCCAGCCCCTGTTCCGCTGCCTGGGCTTCAATGGAGGAGGCATAGTCTGCGGGGATATTGATGTAGTGAACAGGCATCAGGTCGTCATAGTCCCAGAAGCCCACCAGGGTGAAGGTGTCCGTCACAGGGAAGGCTGTCTGATCCTTGTCCGTGACGGAATAGGAAACGGTGACCTCTGCTCCCAATTCCGGCGTGATACCAAGCATTTGCAGGGCCGCAGTATCCATGGCCACTTCTTTTCCGCTTGTGGGCATGCGCCCGGTGGTGGGGGTGGCGTAGCTCCACTTGGTGCAGTTTGCATCCATATAGCTGATTTCAGCCGGGATTTTGGCAAAAACGCCCTCTGTGCTGATGCCGATGACCTTTCGCGCGCCCACCTCCTTCACGTTCGGGTGGGCAGCGATCCGCTCTGCCTGCTCCGGGGATACGTCCTTAAATGTACCGTGGGCATAGCCGCCCAATTGCCGGAACTGGTAGGTTTCGTAGCTGGAATTCAGGGACAGGGCAATGGTAAATAGAGACGTAAATAACAGTGTCGTCAAGGCAATGGCGAAAACTGCGATCCGGTTCCGCCGCCGGTTGGCCCGGAGAAACCGGAAGCTGAGCCTGCGGATGCATTTCTGGTTTGAAACCTTCATCACAGCCACCTCCTCAGCGGCCTGTGACGATGCGGCCATCTTCAATGCGGATGATCCGGTCAGCCAGCTGGGCGATTTCCTCATTGTGGGTGATCATCACGATTGTCTGGGCGAATTTCTGACTGGTCACCTTCAACAGGCTCAGTACATCCTGACTGGTCTTGCTGTCCAGATTACCGGTTGGCTCGTCTGCCAGAATGATGGCAGGGGCCGCCGCCAAAGCCCGGGCAATGGCCACCCGCTGCTGCTGCCCGCCGGAGAGCTGGCCGGGCAGCGCATCCAGCTTTTTTTCCAGCCCCAGGGTCTGTACGATCTGCCCGACAAATGCCTTATTGATTTTGCAGCCGTCCAGCTCAATGGGCAGGACGATGTTCTCGTATACATTCAGCACCGGAACCAGATTGTAGCTCTGAAAGACAAAGCCGATTTTCCGGCGGCGGAAGATGGTCAGCGCTTCCTCTTTCAAGGCGAAAATCTCCTGCCCGTCAACCGTAACCGTACCCTCCGTAGGCCGGTCCAGCCCGCCGAGCATATGCAGCAGGGTAGATTTTCCGGAGCCGGATGTGCCGACGATGGCGACAAATTCACCTTTTTCCACACGCAGATCAACGCCATCCAGGGCGTGAACCGCATTTTCGCCGGAGCCATAGATCTTTTTCAGCCCCGTTGCCTGTAGAATTGCCATAAATGAGTACCTCCATGAAAAAATCTGTATGCACGCAAAGAAAACATCTTTTGCTGCATACAGATTATCGCATAGGATTCTTTCCACATTCTTTCCGGCAGAAAATGAATTCTATCAGTTTTGAAAGAATCGAAGTTATTTCGGCAGAAATACGGAAAAAGTGCTCCCTTCTCCGGGGGCAGAGGTAACCTTGATGTAGCCCCCTTCGCCGGAGATGATTTGGCGGGCCAAATATAGCCCAATGCCAACGCCTTCCTGCTCCTGCACGGTTCCCCCGCGGTAAAAGCGGGTAAATATTTTTCCCTGTTCCCATTCCGGGATGCCTGGGCCGGTGTCCGAGATGTCGATTCGCGCGAACATTTCGTAGCTGTCCGCGCGGATGGTAATTTCGCCGTGTCGGGTGTATTTGATTGCGTTGTCAATCAGATTCGACAGGGCTTCTGCCGTCCATTTTGGGTCAAAAACGGCAGAAGCTTCGGTATCGTATAGGTGCAGGGCCAATCCCTTTTCGGCAGCTTTGGCGGCGTGCTGCTCCGCGGCGCTTTGAAGCAGCGGCTGCAGTGCTGTGCGTTTTGGGGAAAGGGAAATGATCCCGTTTTCCAGCCTGGACAGCTTCACGAGAGCATCAATCAAAAATTGAAGCTTCTTAGCCTGCGCGTGGAGTGTGTCCACATTTGCCTCGGTCGATGGAGGAAGGGCTTCTTCCTGCAGAAGCTCGCTGTATAGCAGCAGGTTTGCAATGGGCGTTTTGGTTTGATGGGAGATATCGGCAACCAGTGCTTTGATTTTGTCCTTTTCTCGGGCCAGGTTTCGGGAGGAGGTTTCCGCTGCGGAAAGATAATGGGCAAATTTTGTCTCCAATGCGGAGAGCTTGCTCTCATCAAAGGTGGTTTCAGAAAAGGAACCGTCCATTGCGGCATCCAGCATTTTTTCGATATGCTCCATGGTTTTCTGGCTTTTTCGCAGCTCCCGCCATACAATGGCGGCGGCTGCAAGAAAGCACAGCAGAAAAAATACAACTTCTGTCTTATTCATCCGCCCTTACCCAGCTGTAGCCAATGCCGTATACCGTTTTGATATATGCCTGTGCGCCAAACTTATCCCGCAGACGCTTTACCGCAACGGAGAGGGCGTTTTCATCCACATATTCCGCGCCATCCGTCCAGATACGGTCTACAAGTACGTTTCGGGGCACGGTTTGGCCCCGGTTTTCTACAAGCAGGTGCAGCAGCTTTTGCTCCGTTTTGCTCAGTTCGACTTTTGCATCTCCTGCGTAAAAGCACATGGCCGCAAAATCAAAGCGGAAATGGTCGATTTGGACCGCCCCACTGCTGAGGACCGACACCTGCTTTCGCAGCTGGGTGTTTACCCTTGCCCGCAGAACCGAAAGGGAAAAGGGCTTGGTAATGTAATCGTCGGCGCCCCGTTCCAGCCCGTCTACAATGTCCATATCCGTGTCATTTGCCGTCAGAAGAATGACGGGAACATCCGGCGTACCCTCTTTTATTTCCCGCAGCAGCTGTAGTCCACTGCCATCCGGCAGATTGATGTCCAACAAAATCAAGGATGCTTTTCCGCAAAGCAGCTGTTCCCGCGCCGCTTTCAGGTCCCGGCAGGAAATAAGCTGCCGATTTTCCGCGTTCAGCGCCTTGCACAGCCCTTGGTTTAAGCCCGCATCATCTTCAACGATCAATAATTGTTCCATTTTTCAGTGCATTGGCATTCTTAGCGGATGAAGTGGGTAGCAACCCGGGGCTCTTTTTCGGGCAGGCCGTAGGCTTCCTTCCCGAGAGCGATGCTCTTCATGAGAAATGCCATGTTTCGCGCCAGGGCGCGCATGGTCTGCTTGCCCTCCTCGTCCTGCTCTGCCTCGCCGGGCAGGCGGCCGTGGATGCTGTTCCAGTATTGGCTGGAGGCCAGCGGCATTCCGGAAATGGTAAAGTATTTGTTCAGCTCGTCAAAGGTGGCGGAGCAGCCGCCCCGGCGGGCGCAGACCACGCTGGCGCCTACCTTCATGGTCAGATCGCACCGGCAGCTGTAGAACAGCCGGTCCAGGAAGGAAATCAGATTGCCGTTGGCAGAGGCATAGTACACGGGGCTTGCCACGACCACACCGTCTGCCTTGGCAAGCAGGGGGGCGGCTTCGTTGACGGCATCGTCAAAGACACATTTGCCAAGCTCTGCGCATTTGTTGCAGGCGATGCAGCCGCGAATGGCCTTGACGCCCACATTCAGCTCTGTGACCTCGATGCCCTCCTGGGCAAAGACATTTTTCATTTCCCGCAGGGCGATGGCGGTATTGCCGTTTCCTCGGGGGCTTCCGTTGATCATCAATACATTCATAAAATATCCTCCTATTTTGATTCATGCTTACAGCAGCGGCGCTATGACCTTGGCCAGGTACCCGGTCAGCTTCACTAGGAAGGGCTCCTGCCGGAGGGTCTGCCAGGTGACTGGGCGGCAGGAGCCCATTGTATTCTGAAAATCCTGCCAGATGTCCTCCAGACAGTCCACGTCCTTCAGATAGGCGGCGCATTCAAAGTGGTGGTACAGACTTCTGTAGTCCAGATTGATGGTGCCTACCACGGCTTCCCGCCGGTCGCTGAGGAAGACCTTGGCGTGAACAAAGCCGGGGGTGTACTCATAGAGCTTCACGCCGGCGGACAGCAGGGCCTTGTAGTGGGTCTTGGCCAGGGCGTATGGGATTTTTTTGTCCGGGATACCCGGAAGGATAATTCGTACGTCCACGCCCCGCTTGGCGGCGAATTTCAGGGCGGTTTCCATTTCTCCGTCCAGAATCAGGTAGGGCGTCATGATATAGACGTAGCTGTGGGCGCGGTTCAGAATGTCGATATAGACCATTTCGCCCAGCTTTTCCTTGTCCATGGGGCTGTCCGCATAGGGGATGACGTAGCCCTGTGCAGGGGCGGGCTCCGGAACGTCCAACTGCTCCGGAAATTGGGGCAGCTTTTCGTCGATGTTCCACATCTGCAAAAACATGAGGCTGAAGCTCTCTACGGCGTCGCCCTTGAGCATGATTGCGGTGTCCTTCCAGTGGCCAAAGCGCTCCTTCTGGTTGATATACTCGTCGGCCAGGTTCACGCCGCCGGTGTAGGCGATGCGCCCGTCGATGACCACGATCTTGCGGTGGTCGCGGTGGTTCATCACCAGCGACACC
>OLYI01000669.1_pt1 | contig 11548 bp, 12 predicted proteins | sample 1644251 | NCBI WGS metagenome assembly OLYI01 (sample SAMEA103958140, study PRJEB25191) | human gut metagenome | biome: human-associated habitat [ENVO:00009003]; feature: intestine environment [ENVO:2100002]; material: feces | place: Germany | collected 2013/2015 | reverse complement strand
GCATCTGTATAGCTCACTGGCTGTGAGCTTCTCAGAACCAACACCATTGTAGCAAGCAATGCACGGCGGTACCCACTCGTGCAAAAACTTGTTGGGCAGCATCCCAAACCCTTTAACAATTTCGGAGAAATTGGCTGCGCACTGGTAGTGCTGAACACTTATTACTTCCCTTTCATAAGCGCATACAAAAAACCAACAATACTGTTTTTCCGTGGTCTATATCTGCGAGGATATTTATAGTAGGTCTTTTTAACCTTGCCTCCGTAACCATTGCTAACCCATCGTTCTTTTTAACTGATATATTTTCTTTTTCTCATGGAAGACCTCATACATTATACAGCTCTAAGTCATCAAGCGTGACTTTCTATGTAACGAATAACTTTATTGACATACTCGCTGCATTCTGGTGTACCAGCATACCAAATATTTGCTTGTCCAAAGCCAATTCCGTCTTGCCTTGCTCGTGGAACAACAAATGTTCTTTGATCTTCCGGCAGTAAAAATCCATCTTTTCTATCTGCTTGGATGTTGAAAAATCTACCATTGTAAAATGGTCTGCGCCTAAATACAGTTGCATTTTTATACCAACCGACAATTACTGTTTGACCGTTTTCAGGCTTGGCACAGAAGACAACCAAAACATCATCAAGATATGTCTTTCCCTTTGCGAAAGGATCAATTCTTTCAATATGTAAAGAGTTGTATGTGTTAGTTGCGATACCTTCTTCGTAGCCAATACGATACTTAGTTTCTACAAATCCCCTGTATTGTCCATCGGCACATTCTTCAAAATTATGCTTTTCATAAGCATCGTGCATTTTTGCAACATAGGCTCCGCCGTTTTTCGGAGCAACCCTGTCAAGACGCGTGTTGTAGTACAGCAAGTACGAAATATTGCAAAACAAAATGCGTATCACAATTTAGCCCTCCTTCTGTATTCTTTCCCGTACATATTCCTCAGTTAATTCGATATACCCCCAACCATTTCTGACTATGCCAGCCCATTCAAGAATGGCAACCAAAGCAAATGTTGGGTCAAAACAACTTTCCCCCGTAGTTTTTCCAAAATAGTTCTTCATAATTGCTCCGGCAACTGTTGTTTCTTCACACCCTGGATCGCCAAGTCTTCTCCGTCCATATCCCTTTTTTGCCTTGCCGCCCTGTGATTCCAACAATTCAGTAATAACATCAAAAACTGAGTATTCATAATCTAAAATTTCATCGCAGGAGAACTTTTCCTCATCCACGATGCGAAGAACATACTCTTTCCCCTTGTATGTGCGGACAGTGGCTAAGCCGTTGCAACTTATCAGTTTTGCTTTAACAATATCGGATGCTTTGCTACTTTGAGGATCTATTTTCCATGTGCTTGTATCAATATCTTCAACAGAATAAGGTTGTACATTATCCACCAGATTCATTGCAACAAGCAAATCATTTAGTTTCTTTTTCGCGGCAGGGTATGATATCCCTTGCTCCGTTTGTAGTGATTTAAGATTTCCTTGATTCTTCAAAAAAGATAATAGAAAAGAGATTTGCTCATCTGAAAGCTTATCAAAGACACTAACTTCAAAATCTTTCTTGATTTCCAAGCCGCAACTGCCACATTGTAATGTGGAAATATGAAGCTCTCCACCGCAAGACGGGCAAGAGGAAATAAAATTATACATACGGACACCTCCACTTAAAATTATAATCAACTATCGCAAAATTGTCAATAGTTAGTATTGAATTATATTATTCTAATTTAAGGAAGAGAGATTGTCTTGTAACTGTTCTTAAGTTTTTCAGGCCAAAATCATTTGTTGCGTATTTGGTAAAGTTATCCACCCCGGAGCGAAACAATTTCGCCAAATCGTTTTTCTCGAATCTGTGAAATAAATATGCCGAAAAGTAAGTATTGTAACGCTTCTAAATTCTTTCGCGCCGATGGGGTAAGGCGGATATACCCGCATTTGTACTAAGCTATACAGAGCAGAAAACAAGCGTTTTTCGACCCTTAAACGCATAAAAACAGGCGGCATCCAACCGAAGTTGAATGTCGCCTGTTTTGTCCAATCCTGTCTGACAGATGCCGATTTCGTACTTTTCTCAAATTACTGTCTTATCGGCACACGGCTAAAGCTGTGCTTTTGTTGGTCAAAACGGTCTTCTTAATCAATTTTGGAATGTTGTATAAAAAGAGTCAGACTGTTCTTGACATTTCGACGAAGAGATGATAAGATATTACGCAGAAAACAACTGAATACCGACTTATCAAGAGCGGCTGAGGGGACAGGCCCTGTGAAGCCCGACAACCTGTGCGAGAGCATAAGGTGCCAAATCCTGCGGGAAACCGAAAGATAAGAGTGCAACGCTCAGAGCTTCGGTTCTGAGCGTTTTTGTTTGCGCAAAAAATCTTGATGCCGTGTAGGAAGCTGTGAATGGATCACCACATTTTATGGAGGACAACTTTTATGGCAAGACATCTGTTTACTTCTGAGTCCGTTACCGAGGGACATCCCGACAAGATCTGCGACCAGATCTCCGACGCGATCCTGGACGAGATCCTGACCAACGACCCCGACGCCCGCGTGGCCTGCGAGACCTGTGCTTCCACCGGCCTGGTGCACATCATGGGCGAGATCACCACCAACTGCTACGTCGATTTCCAGAAGATCGTCCGCGAGGTCGTGGCTGACATCGGCTACACCCGCGCAAAGTTCGGATTCGATGCCGACACCTGCGCCGTCATCTCCAACATCGACGGCCAGAGCCCCGACATCGCCCTGGGCACCAACGACCAGGTGGGCGGCGCCGGCGACCAGGGCATGATGTTCGGTTATGCCTGCGACGAGACCCCGGAGCTGATGCCCATGCCCATCAGCCTGGCCCACAAGCTGGCCAAGCGCCTGACCGAAGTGCGTAAGAATGGCATGATGGATTATCTGCGCCCTGATGGCAAGAGCCAGGTTACCGTCGAATACGATAACGGCAAACCCGTGCGCGTGGATGCTGTTGTTATTTCCAGCCAGCACAGCCCTTCCGTCAGTCAGGAACAGCTGCATGCCGATGTGATGGAGCATGTCATCAAAGCCATCATCCCCGCCAAACTGCTGGATGAGAACACCAAGTATTACATCAACCCCACCGGTCGTTTTGTTGTCGGCGGCCCGCAGGGTGATACCGGCCTGACCGGCCGCAAGATCATCGTTGATACTTACGGCGGTTATGCTCGCCACGGCGGCGGCGCTTTCTCTGGCAAGGACCCCAGCAAGGTTGACCGCTCGGCCGCATATGCTGCCCGCTGGGTTGCCAAGAACGTTGTCGCTGCCGGCCTGGCCGATAAGTGCGAAGTTGAGCTGGCTTACGCCATCGGCGTTGCCGAGCCCGTTTCCATCATGGTTGATACCTTTGGTACCAGCACCATCGAGCACGACAAACTGGAAGCCGCTGTGCGCAAAGTATTTGATCTGACCCCGGCAGCCATCATCCGTGACCTGGATCTGCGCCGGCCCATCTACCGCCAGCTGGCTGCTTACGGCCACATGGGCCGCGAGGACCTGGGCGTGAAGTGGGAGAACACCGACCGCGTGGAAGCACTGAAGGCTGCTGTGGCAGCGCTGTGATCGGCATAAGAAACTGAAAAACGGTCCGGGATCTTTCCGCTGGGAGAGGCCCCGGACCATTTTTTGTGTCGAAGAAGGCGGGTTTGTATGAAAAAACTGTGGTTTTTGTAAAAAACTCACAGAGTCCTACGGATTTTGGAATAACAGATGTGCAAGGCGCAGAAAATCCGCTCATGGGGGAATTTTTTGGTGTCGAAACGGAGATTTTGTGATAGAATAGAAACAGATATGGACTTCAGCGGTCCTGTTGTCGGTTTGGTTTAAGGAACATGAAGGAGTTGTAACAATGTCTAACGAAGTTAACCCGATGGCATTTTTTCAGGAGCCCAGCGTTGCAGATCTGCGTCTGCTGGCCTGCCCCGGTGCAGAGGAGCTGACCGCCCTCATCGACAGACACCTTGTCGAGTGGGCAAAGTCTGCCGGTGTGGAGAAGGATAGCTTCATCATCCCCTGCGAGTGCCCCCGCTTCCAGAGCGGCGACGCAAAGGGCCTGGTCAAGGAGTCCGTCCGCGGCGACGATATCTTCATCGTTGTCGATCCGGGCAACTACAGCGTGACCTACAACCTGTTCGGCTACGAAAACCACCTCTCTCCCGACGACCATTTCGCAAACCTGAAGCGCCTCATCCAGGCAGTGGCCGGCAAGGCACACCGCGTGTCGGTCATCATGCCCAGCCTGTACGGCGGCCGCCAGCATCGCCGCGTCGTCCGCGAGAGCCTGGACTGCGCTGTGGCCCTGCAGGAGCTGCAGACCATGGGCGTGAAGAACATCATCACCTTTGATGCACACGACCCCCGCGTCCAGAACGCCGTGCCCCTGCTCAGCTTCGACAACGCGATGCCGACCTATCAGGTCCTCAAGAGCCTGCTGAAGAAGAACCCGGAGATCAGCTTCGACAAGGAGAAGTTCATCGTGGTCAGCCCCGACGAAGGCGCAATGAGCCGCAACATGTACTTCTCCAGTGTGCTGGGCTGCAACCTGGGCATGTTCTACAAGCGCCGTGACTATACCCGCGTCGTGAACGGCCGCAACCCCATCGTGGCCCACGAGTATCTGGGCGATTCTGTGGAAGGCAAGACCGTCTTCATCGCGGACGACATCATCGCTTCCGGCGAGAGCATGCTGGAAGTTGCCGGCAACCTGAAGAAGCGCGGTGCTGGCCGCATCATCGCCAACGCCACCTTCCCGCTGTTCACCAGCGGTCTGGCAAAGTTCGACCAGGCCGTGGCGGACGGCACACTGGACTACGTGGTGGGCACCAACCTGACCTACCGTCTGCCGGAGCTGCTGACCCGCGACTGGTACGTCGATGTCGATGTTTCCAAGTATGCTGCCTACTTCGTGGTGGCGCTGAACCACGACATGTCCGTTTCCAGCATCATTGACCCCATCAAGAAGATCGAGGCTCTGCTGGCAAAGCGCGGCTGATCAAACGCAAACCAAAAGGGAGGCTTCCTGCGAAGGAGGCCTCCCTTTTTAGCGTCCGGAAAAGGGTCTGGTTTTACAACGTCCCGTCCTTCAGGCAGCGCACGAGAGCGGGCACTTCGTAGAGGAGCATGAGGACCCAGCCAACGGCGTAGCTGTAGGGCAGCGCCTCGATGTCCATGTGGAGGATGAGGACGAAAACAGCGGCAGCGGCCACACGGCCTGCCATGTTGAGCATACTGCTGTTGAGGGTGATCTTCAGGTCACCCAGGCCGCGGAAGCCACCCTGCACACCGTTGGTGAGGGCAGGCATCAGGTAGAACAGGGAGACGAGCCGCAGAAAGCGGACGCCCAGCTCCACGACTTCGGGCTGGTCTGCAAAGAGGCGGATGATGGGTTCGGCGCAGAAGTAACAGAGGACCGTGATGCAGACGGCGTAGACGGCTTCGATCTTCAGGCCGCAGAAGAAGCCCTTGCGGACGCGGTCCTTTTTCCCGGCACCGCGGTTCTGGGCCATCAGGGTGGTGGCGGCGTGGCCGATGTTCTGCTGGGGGATATAGGCGAAATCGTCGATGCGGCTGGACGCGGTGAACGCGGCCATGGCGTTGACGCCCATCGTGTTGACGATGGCCTGCACCGCGATCTTGCCCAGCTGGACCGTGGCCTGCTGCATGGCGCTGGCCCAGCCGTAGCTGACAGTCTTTTTCAGCAGGGAGCTGTCAAAAACGAACCAGCGGCGGCCAAGCTGCAGGACGGGGATCTTCCAGCGGATGTAGACGAGGCAGAGCGCACAGCAGGCGGCTTCGCTGAGGACGGTGGAAAGCGCACAGCCTTCCGAGCCCCAGTCCAGAACCTCAACAAAGAACAGGTCGCCCGCGATGTTCAGCACCGAACTGACCATCAGGAAGTAGAGGGCGCTTTTGCTGTCGCCCAAAGCCCGCATGGTGGCGGCGAGGAAGTTGTAGAAGAAGGTGAAGATGAGGCCTGCAAAGACGATGCGCAGGTAGTTCACCGCGATGGGAAGGATCTCTTCCGGGACCTGGAGCAGCCGCAGCAGGGGATTCGCCAGCAGGATGCAGGCCAGCGAGAAGGCCAGCGAGAATACGGTGCCCGCGATGGCGGTGGTGGAGACCTGGCGCTCCACGAGCTTGTTGTCGCCTGCACCGAACGCGGTGCTGACGAGGATGCCTGCACCCAGGCACATGCCGTTGATGAAGAGGATGGCCAGCGTCATCAGCGGGTTGGAGGTGCCGACAGCGGCCAGGGCGTCTTCGCCGACGAACTTGCCCACGATGATGCTGTCCACCGCGTTGTAGGTGAGCTGAAACAGGTTGCCCAGCACGAGGGGAATGGTGAAATTCACCAGCAGCGGTGTGATGCTGCCGGTGGTCATATCTTTTGTCATGGTAGATGCTCTTTTCTGTTGGAAATCAAAAATTCAGGTTCTGCCGTCCGCTGAGGATGACGAGGGCCGAACGGCTGGTGCCCTTGGCCAGCAGCTGCGCGGCGGCGTGAAGGGCGGCACCGGCGCTGAGCGAAGCGGGGATGGCATCGGTGATGAGGACCTTCTGTGCGGCGCGGGCGGCGTCGGAGCGGGTGACGGCGGCGACGTTGTCCACCACGTAGGCATTGTAATTTTTGGGGATGAAGCCGAAGCCCATCTCCGGGATGCCGTGGCCGCCCGTGAATCCGCCGCTGAGGGCCTGGCTCTCAAACGGCTCGACCGCCACCATCCGGACGTCGTTCGTCCAGGCCTTGAGCGTTTCGCCCACGCCGGTGATGGTGCCTGCGCTGCCCACGCTGACCACGACGCTGTCCACAAGGCTCCTGCCCTCCCGCGCGATGGCTTTGGCGATAGCGGGGCCGGTGACGCGGCGGTGGTATTCGGGGTTGTTGTCGTTGGCGAGCCAGTTCATATAGTACCAGCCCTTTTCGGCGGCGGTGGCTTTTGCCAGCGCCCGTGCGCCTGCAAGGCCCGCCTGGGCCGGGGTATGGATGATCTGCGCTCCGAGGCGGAGCAGGCTCTCCTGCCGCATGGCGGGGGCGTCCTCCGGCATGACCAGCGTCACCGGGTGGCCCGCCGTCAGCCCCGCCAGCGTCAGCGCTGTGGCAAAAGGCCCTGACACGGCCTCCACGATGGTCTGGCCGGGGGTCAGCGCCCCGCGCTCAAGGGCCAGCGCCAGCATCCCCTCAGCCAGCTCGTCCCGCGCCGTGCCGGTGGGGCCGTTGTAGTTCAGATAGGCGTACAGCCGCCCCCGCAGCCCGCAGGCCGCAAGATAGCCCCGCAGCTCGACGATGGGGCCGGGCAGCAGGGTCTGGTAGATGTTGGGGTAGATAGGCACGGGCGGTCTCCTTTCGCGTCCGGGGGAAAGCTTACGACTATAACTTTAACGCAAAGGAGAGGAAGCGTCAAGCGGGGCTTGGGCAGAAAAGAGAAAAATCGGAAGAAAATTTGGCAAAATGACGCAAAAAGTCCTTGACAAGGGACACCCCGTCTGCTATACTCCGTATGTAAAGCAAAAAACCTTTACAAACGGCGGAGGTCAGAGCAGGACAGAACATGGCAAAAGACTTTGAAATGGGCTATCTGCTCGATTTTTACGGCGAAGTGCTTACGCCCAAACAGCGCGAGATGCTGCGCCAGTATTACAACGACGACCTTTCGCTGAGCGAGATCGGGGAAAATTTCGGCATCACCCGCCAGGGCGCACGGGACGCCATCAAGCATGGCGAGACCACCCTGAAGGAGCTGGAAGCCAAAGTCGGCTTCGCGGCCCGCTACCGCCGGGTGCAGGAAAAGCTGGAAGAGCTGGAACAGCTCGTCGTGGATGCACGGTTCGAGTGCACCGGCCCCTACGCGAAACTCACCACCACCGAGTATGCAGCTACTTTGACCAAGATGCTGGGGATCATCCGGTCCATGGACGAGGTCAACGAGAGCTGATGCTCAGACTATTCTGAGAGGAGCACCGCACATGGCATTTGAATCTTTGACCGACCGCCTTGCCGGTGTGTTCAAAAAACTGCGCGGCCACGGCAAACTGACCGAGGCCGACATCAAGGCCGCGATGCGCGAAGTCCGGATGGCCCTGCTGGAAGCCGACGTCAACTACAAGGTGGCGAAGGAGTTCTGTGCCAAGGTCTCGGAACGCGCGATGGGGCAGGAGGTCATGGAGAGCCTGACCCCCGCCCAGCAGGTGGTCAAGATCGTCAACGAGGAGCTGATCGCCCTGATGGGCGGCGAGGAAGCTCCGAAGTTGATCGTCAAGAACAAGGGCCAGACCATCATCATGCTCTGCGGCCTGCAGGGCAATGGTAAAACGACCCACGCCGCCAAGCTGGCCAAATACTTCATCAAACAGGGCCGCCGCCCCATGCTGGTGGCCTGCGATATCTACCGCCCGGCCGCCATCGACCAGCTGAAGGTCGTGGGAAAACAGGCCGGGGCACCGGTCTTTACGCTGGATGGCGAAAAGCCGCCGGTCATCGCCAAAAAGGCGCTGGCCCACGCGAAGGACTACGGCAACGACATCCTCATTCTGGATACCGCCGGCCGCCTGCAGATCGACGAGGTCCTGATGCAGGAGCTGGTGGACATCAAGGAAGCCGTGCCTGTGGATGAGACCCTGCTGGTCGTGGACGCCATGGCCGGTCAGGACGCCGTGAACGTCGCCAGGACCTTCAACGAGACGGTCGGCATCGACGGCATCATCCTGACCAAGACCGACGGCGACACCCGCGGCGGCGCAGCCCTTTCGGTGCTGTCCGTCACCGGCAAACCCATCAAGTTCCAGGGCACCGGCGAAAAGCTGGATGACCTCGAAGTCTTCCATCCCTCCCGCATGGCCAGCCGCATCCTCGGCATGGGCGATGTGCTCAGCCTCATCGAGCGCGCACAGGATGCCGCCGACGAAAAGGCCGCCGAAGAGACGGCCAAGCGGATGATGGAGAACAAGTTCGACATGAACGATATGCTGGCCCAGTTTGCGCAGATCCGCAAGATGGGCGGCGCGGGGGCTATGCTCAGCATGATGCCCGGCATGTCGGGCATCGACGCCAGCCAGGTCGACGAGAAGGCCTTTGACCGCATCGAGGCGATGATCTACTCGATGACGAAGGAAGAGCGCGAGAAGCCCTCCATCATCAACCCCAAGCGCAAGCGCCGCATTGCAGCGGGCAGCGGCACCAAGGTCGAGGACGTCAACAAGCTGCTCAAGCAGTTTGAGATGATGCAGAAGATGATGAAGCAGTTCAAGAAGAGCCCCAAGGGCTTTGCCCGCAAGCTGGGCGGCCTGATGGGCAACCCGGGCGCCTTTAGAGGCATGAAATAATTCCGGTATACACCCCGCTGTGGGGTTGTACAGATAGATTTAATCCCCGCAAACCGGGGAACAAGAAATTTTTGGAGGATATTACCATGGCAGTTAAGATTCGTCTGCGCCGCGTCGGCGCCAAGAAGGCTCCCTTCTATCGTGTTGTTGTTGCTGACAGCCGCTTCCCCCGCGACGGCCGTTTCATCGAGGAGATCGGCACTTACGATCCCAACCAGGAGCCCTCTATCGTGAAGATCGACGCCGAGAAGGCAAAGGCATGGATCGCAAACGGCGCACAGCCCACCGATACCGTTCGTGTGCTGCTGAAGAAGTCCAACATTCTGTAAGTAGGAGGGCTGACTCATGCAGGAGCTGTTGCTGGCAGTTGCCCGCGGTCTCGTGGAGGACAAGGACGCCGTCAAGGTCACGGTGGACGAGCCCCGCGAGGACGGCACCATCGTCTACCACCTGAGCGTGGCAGAGGGAGATATGGGCCGTGTCATCGGCAAGCAGGGCCGGATCGCAAAAGCCATTCGTGTGGTGATGCGCGCGGCTGCTGTGCGGGTCGATGAAAAGGTCCTTGTTGAGATCGACTGAGCACCCTACGGGCCCTTTGCTGCAAGGCAAAGGGCCTTTTTGTTTGAACCCTCTCAGGCCGCTTCGCGTCCAGCTCCCCCGCAGGGGGAGCTTTTGGCGCATTGTTTGCGTCGCGTAGACTGCCAAGACCTCGCCCTTAGAAAGACTCCCCCGGCCGGGGGAGGTGGCACGACAGTGCCAGAAGGGGACAAGGTGGCATCGCGCAGCGATGACGGAGAGGGGCAGGATGCAGAATGATAGGAGATAACGATGCAGCAATATCTGGAAGCAGGCAAGGTCGTGACCACCCACGGTGTGCGCGGTGAAATGAAACTGGAGCTTTGGTGCGACGGCGTGGCGTTCCTGAAAAAGGTCGGCAGGCTGTATGCTTCGGCCCAGGGCGGCAGGTGCTACAAGATCGTGTCCATCCGCCCGCAGGGGCAGATGGCGCTGCTCCAGCTGGAGGGCGTCAACGACATGGATGCCGCCCGTGCGCTGCGGGGGCAGGTGTTCTATTTTGACCGCAGCGATGCCACTCTGCCCGCCGGGCGGTGGTATGTGGCCGACCTCATCGGCTGCGAGGTGCGGGATGCCGACACCGGCAAGGTGTACGGCGTTGTGACCAGCGTGGACCACCCCGGTGCGCAGGACATCTACACCGTCAAGGCCCCCAACGGCAAAGAATATCTGTTCCCCGGTGTGGACGCCTTTTTGAAAGAGCGGAACCCGCCGGAGGGGTACATCCTCGTCACGCCCATTCCCGGATTGCTGGACGACGACTGCGACAGCGAGCGGGAGGAGGAGTGAGCCATGGGAATGCGTGTGGACATCGTGACCCTCTTCCCGGAGATGTGCCAGCAGGTGCTGGATGCCAGCATCCTGGGCCGTGCGGCAAAGCGGGGCTATATTGAGACCCACTGCCACCAGATCCGGGACTATACCCTGAACAAACAGAAGCAGACCGACGATTACCCCTACGGCGGCGGCTGCGGCATGGTGCTGTATGCCCAGCCCATTGCGGACTGTCTGCGGGCCGTTCAGCAAGAAGTGGAGGCACAGGGACGCCCCAAGCCGCATATTGTATTCTTGACGGCAGGCGGTCAGCGCTACACCGAAGAACATGCCCGGCGGCTGGCGGAATACGACAATCTGACTCTGGTCTGCGGCCACTACGAGGGCATCGACGAGCGGGTCATCGACGCCTTTGCCGATGAAGAAATTTCCATCGGCGACTATATCCTGACCGGCGGCGAGCTGGCAAGCCTTGTGGTGGCGGACAGTGTGCTGCGGCTCAAGCCCGGTGTGCTGGCCGAACAGAAGGGCTACGAAGAGGAAAGCTACTGGGACGGTCTGCTGGAATATCCGCAGTACACGCGACCGCAGGAATTTTGCGGACTTACCGTGCCGGAAGTGCTTGTGGGAGGCAATCATCAACTTGTCGACAAGTGGCGCCGCGAGCAATCATTGACACTGACACGCAAAGTTCGCCCCGATTTGCTTGAAAATAAATAAATGCAGGGTTTAAGTGCAAAATTCTCTCAAAGTTTTGTAAAAGAGGGGTACAGAACAGACAAACGACCGAAACTGTATCGGACGTACGCAAGCACATGCCTGACATTTAAGGG
>OLYI01000657.1_pt1 | contig 11679 bp, 10 predicted proteins | sample 1644251 | NCBI WGS metagenome assembly OLYI01 (sample SAMEA103958140, study PRJEB25191) | human gut metagenome | biome: human-associated habitat [ENVO:00009003]; feature: intestine environment [ENVO:2100002]; material: feces | place: Germany | collected 2013/2015 | reverse complement strand
CGCTCAGAATGAGCTTGTCACCAAGGCAGTGGAGGATGGGCAGATAGCACTCGGTTACAACTGCTATTACATACCCGAAGTCCTTCTCAATCTTGAAGGCTGCTTCTCTTCAAGACTTCGCGCTCCCAATTGCACGTCCAGCGATATCGCAAACTACTACATGACAAACCGTACCTGCCCCTATGCACGCTCCATTCTTGAGCGCGCCATCGAAGGCGGATACAACTACCTCAGCTGCCTGTTCGGCGCGGAAAGCTGCGCGACCATGGAGCGTATGGAAGAGCACTTCTTCCTCATCAATCCCGTTAAGCACGACGGATTCTTCGTTACCCAGATCGATCCTCCCATGAAGGGCGATCAGACCAACCTTGATTACTACAAAGCTCAGCTTAAGCTCAAAGTCGTTGACGAGATGAAGAACCGTCTTGGAGTTGATGTCTCCGATGAGGCTATGCGCAAGGCTATCGAGCAGCACAACGAGCTCAGCCGCATCATCACCGAGATCGGCAACTTCCGCAAGCTCGATAATCCGCCCATCACCGGCTATGAGTTCCATGTCATCCAGCTCGTAAGCCAGGTCTGCCCCCATAAGCTGATCCTGCCTTACCTCAAGGAGACTCTTGAAGAGATCAAGACCCGCGAACCGGAAGAGAAGTTCCCGTTCCGTGCCCGCGTTGCACTTGTCGGCTCCGAGGTCGATGATCCCGAGTTCACAAAGCTTATCGAAATGTGCGGTGCAATGGTCGTTGCCGACCGCTACTGCTTCGGCTCGTTCCCCAGCAGAGAGCAGATTGAGATCAAGGAAGGCGAGACCGCGTTCGACGCCATCTGCCGCCACTACCTGTACTGGAACCAGTGCGCACGCTTTATGGATGGCTTCAAGATCGACCAGCGTCACGCTATCGCGGCCCAGCTCGTTGAAGATTTCAAGGCTGACGGCATCATCTACGAAAACATGAAGTTCTGCGAGTTCTGGAGCTATGAGAAGGTTCTTGCAAACCACATCTTCACGAACGAAAAGCACATTCCTTGCTGCACCATCGAGAAGGAGTATTCCCTCGGCGCAGTCGGACAGCTTCGTACACGTTTCCAGGCGTTCATCGAATCCCTGGAGATCAAGTCCATTCAGGGAGGTAAGTAATGATGTTCGATAAAGTAATAGCAGCTGTTGATAAAAAGCTTGAACGCTTTGATCCCATATGGCAGGCCGAGAACGGCGTAGGCGGCCAGAGAGACCGTTACTACGACAAGACCGGCGTTGCAAAATGGCGTGAGTGGCGCGGCGTTAAGGACACCATGGTCGACTACGGCGCATGGCTGAAGAACCTCGCTTCCATGGCAATGATGGTCGCATCCGCTCCGATCCCCTGCCTTAAGGGCTTTTGGGAGTATCGCTGGATGGGCTCTTACCTCGGCACATTCATGTTTATTGACCGCCTGTTTGAAGGCTTCCGCGGCTACGAGCTGGTCACGGCACACAAGTGCATGCACGCTATCGTCCGCAGCCTGACCAAGAAGATTGCGTTCTGTCTGTCCAACGACCGTCGTCTCGGAGGCGGCAAGGATACCGACCGCATCGTTCCCATGGACGAGGTTCTGCCTCCGCTGTTCATGATGGGCTTCAAAGAGCTCGTTCCGTTCCCCCTCCAGACTCTGCCCGAGTTCATCATCTGCGACGTTGACCAGCACATCGAGCCTTATTACATCGACGTTGCCGAGTCCTTCGGACTTCCTGCCGACGTCTGCTCGCGCTGCGCGGCCGAGACCGGTGTTGCACTCGATGACGCATTCCCCCTCATCGGTAAGGCAATGATCTCGACCAACATGCCTTGCAACGCATCCGAGGCGACCTCCATGTTCCAGCGCCGCCGCATAGGCATGCCGGACTTCCCCGTAACCCTGGCCATGATCCACAACGAGCCGGGCGCACATCCGTATTCCACTCAGATGCTCAAGGACGCCATCGCTTTCGTCGAAAAAGAGTACGGCGTGAAGTACGACTGGGATAATCTCTTTAAGTACGCAAAGCTCATGAATGAGCAGAACACTATAGAGCTTGAAAAGTGGGACTACTTCAAGACCCCGTATTCGGCTCTGTGCGGCATTGCCGAGACGCTTTATCGTCTGTATGCATGGGCATCCGTAAACGGAACCGATCCTTACTTCAACAAGGTCGACCGCCAGGTCATCAAGATCATGCGCAAGGCGTATGAAGAGAAGAAGGAGCCGTTCGGCGGCAGAACCCGTCACCGCGCATTCCTGTGGGGACCCTCCGCTGTTTACTACACCGATTTCCCGACCTGGATCCAGAACTGCTGGGGCATCAATATCGTCCTGAACATGGACTCCACCATGGGTCACAACATGATCAACACCGAAGATCCCGACGAGGCAATCAAGGATCTTGCTCTGTTCTCCGAGAAGGCAACCATGCGTCACCACGCCGTCGGCGGCTGGGACAATGTCAACGCCATCTGGGAGTGGGCAAAGAACTTCAACTGCGACATGGTTCTCTTCAACGACAACATCGCCTGCAAGGGCATGCTCGGCGTTCACGCTCTCATGGAAGAGCAGGCAAGGGATCTCGGCTTCCACTTCATCTTCATCGAGCATGACCTTGAGGACTGCCGCACTGTTTCCCGTCAGGATATGCGTAACTGCGTAAACGGCTACATGTCCGTAGTTCTGGGCGAGGAGCCTCTTGATCCCACGCTCGTTGAGTTTGACGACAGCGCTGCATATTAATAGGAGGATAAGGTAATAATGAAAACTGTTGCAAAGATCGGCGGCAAGGTCGCCATGTTCGCTTTCCTCGCTTTTGTCGGAACCTTTACCCTGTATATGACCAATGGCGAAAACAAGCTCATCTACTATGTCATTCGCCCGTTGCTGAATAAGCATTACGACTCTCAGGTCCGTGACCGCAGAATCGTGTAATAATAAGGATTAATTGATAATCCAGAAAGATGGAATGCAGCTGCCTCTAAGGCGGCTGCATTTTTCTTGTATGCTGTTGGCATTAAATGCAGCCGCAATTCTTGCCCATGGATGCGCAAAACATACGGAGAAATTCTATATGTTTGACAGAGCTGCAAGATGAAGCTTTGTTTCATCAAGGTTGTGCAACGCTATAAGATTTTTCTTTTCCTCTACGGGCACTTCCATAGAGAATTTTTTCTTTACTGCCGTTTTGTTATCTCGGCTGTCTTTCTGAGAAAATATTCCGTTTTCAGCCTCTGATGCGTTCCTGCCTCGATGTGCTCCGCCATCCACTCCATCATTTCGTCGAGCATTTCGGGAGTATTCAGCATCATTGCTATACCAACTATTGCGTCCCTTTCCACGCCGAAAAGATGAAGTCCATTGATTAAATGTTTCTGAGCTGGGGAAAGTTCCATTACTAACCTCCTCTATAAAATCCTCAATATATGCTTTGTTCTGTTTAGTGATATTTGCTGTTGCCAAGATCGTATAATCAGTAAACGATTGATTACTGTAAATATAAAACTTTCCAGAAGTAAATGCAAACAATTCTTTAGGCAAATGTCCGCGCATAGCACGCAACCGTTCAAAACGGTTGTTTTCCATGGTTTCAATCTCGACACTCCGGCCGCGCTGAGCACGGCTAAACCTCACCCCACCTTTCGGCGGTGCTCTGCCTTTGTTCGCAGTCTCGGCGGTGTGCTTGCGGAAACTCTCCTGCACCTTGCCGTAGCTTGCACTGTCGTGCTCCGTTCCGGCAAAGATGTTTAAGCTGACGAGAGTCGAACACGCATCGGTTTTGACGGCAGCTTTTAGCCCATGCTGCGTTAAAGCTCTTGACAATACGGCAGTATTCTCAGCGAGCTTTGCCTTGCCTGAGCAAAAATCTGCCCGACAAAACTACAAGGCAAAAGTAGCCGGAAGAGCGCATTGACAGGCGATACGTATTCGACTCTTGTCAGCTTATCTTGCCCAGCGCGTCACAGTACATTTACTCAAACGCCTCTGCCTCGCTTATCGTCTCGCCGTATGCGTGTCTGTATACTTCAACGGCGCTGTTAAGCTCTTTCTCCGAGAGGTCTGAAAGCATGGCAGTTCGCAGCTCGTCGAGGCTTATATCGCCCTGTGGGATGCGATAAAGATAACTACACATATAAAAAAGCTCCTGCAAGATCATCTTGCAGGAGCTTTGACTTTAGATATCAGAATGCCTTGACAAACTCCATGTAGCGATGGAGCATTGCTGCCATCTCGGAGCGGAGAGCGGTCTTGTTGGGGCCGAAGCTGCCATCGGTGTAGCCGTTGACAACACCAACAGAGGTTGCCCAGATGATCGCGTCGCGTGCCCATGCGCCTACGCTGGCCGCGTCGGTGAAGTTGGGAACGCCGCTGACGGTCGGGGAACCGGAGTAGCGATAGACCATGGTGACGATCTCAGCGCGCGTTATGGAGTCGTTGGGAGCGAACGTCGTGGCGGTCTTGCCGAGGGTGACTCCGGCGTTATATGCCCAGATGATCGCATCGTAGCACCACTTTGCGCCGATATCGGTGAATGCAGGGATCTGCATGCCTTCAACGGAAGGCGAGCCCTCCATGCGATAGAGGACGGTGACGAACATTGCGCGCGTCATCTTGGTGTCCGGGCCGAACTTGGTGGCGGAAATGCCCTTCATGATGCCGTGCTGCCATACATACTCAACATCGGCGCGGCACCAAGCGGTCTTGGGAACGTCGGTGAAGGGGAAAGGAACGTATTCGCCGCAGTTTTTGCAGCGGATACCGTCGAGGTCGCTGAAATCGTGGCCGGTGGCCTTGATGACCTTGGATACGCTGAGAACTTCATTGCACACGCTGCAGTGGCTGCCCTCGGTGCGGCCGTCAGTGGTGCAGGTGGCTGCGATGGCCGGAGTGTCGATGACCTTGACGTGCTGGCAGGGAACGACCGGGGTAACGGTGAGCTTTGTCTCGTCGGTTACGAACAGGGTGATGTCCTTAAGTGCGATGTTATAGATCACGCATGCGAAAGTGCGGCCGTTATCCGCGGCTGCGGTGTTCTTAAGCTCAAGAGTGTCAGTGGTGCTGAGGGAAACCTTGCTCAGAGCCTGGAAGAGCTTCATTGCGATCTCAAGCTTGCTGCCGGAAAAGTCGATGCCGCCGAGGTCAAGACCCTTGACGACGGAAGGCTCGATCCACATGTACTTGAGGCCGGATGCATTGCCGTTGACCTTTACGTTGAAGGTCGCGGTCTCACCTTCATTCACGGTAACGTCTTTGGGGCCGGTAACATCAAGCTTGCTGCCGATAAGTCCGGCGATAGCCTTGAGAAGAGTGTATGCATCAAGCTGCCCGAGAATTCCGCCGATATCGCCGTCACCGCCGATGAGTCCCTTGAGGATCTCAATAATATCCTTGCTGTTGAAGCTGCCGTCTTCAAGAAGCTTCTTTAAGGTCTCGTAAAGCGTTTTCATATCCATATCCTTGAGCTTTTCAAGGAGCTGCTTGGCGGTATTGCTGTCAAGGCCGAGCTTTTCGAGAATTTGGACGATCGTGTCGATATTAAGCCCTTTCAGAAGATTCTCAAGCTCGCCGTTGGGGTCGCCGCCTTTGATCAGGGCTTGTATTTTCCCGACGATATCCTGAATATCGATACTCTGACTGTCCGTTGTATCGTCGTTCCCTGTGACGGATACGGCATCGGCAATGGCATAAACGGGCAGCAGCGTGAATACGAGCGCCAGAACCATTACCAGACTGATAATTCGTGTTCTCATTTTTTCCTCCTTGCTCCATTTGCAAAAATCATAGTGTCAACATACGACAAATATTATACAGAATTATTACATCACTTGCAACGGTATTCATACAAAAAGTTTAAAAACAGCGAAATAGCCAGTTATATAAGAAAATAATTGTGCATAATTTGTGCTGACATGACGATTATACAATCATATGTATGTCGTTTCCCGACGAAACTCGGCCGGAACGTCGAATAATGATTCATGCTCGCTTATCGCAACCTCGCGCAGATCGAAGCCGCCGCCGGAAACGCACCACCGGCAGGCTGTACCGACGGCTATGCGTATGCAAAGCTTCACGATATCCTCCGGCTTGTTTTGTTTCTTGGTTTTGCAGGATAGACAGCTTCTGCACCAACGCAGGATCTACGCACTTTGAGGTAAATGAATTAAGAAATCAAAAAGCCCGTCCGGGAGGACAGGCTTTTTGCTATGCAATAGTATTTTTTGTGATTCTTTAATGATCCGACTTTTTGCATATTGCGCTGCCGAATCTTACGGGCTTTTCCTTGCCGCGCAGGGTCTGCTCGAAAATTTCCTGCGGAAGATCGAGCACGCCTTCCTTGAACAGCAGGACGATCGTCGAGCCGCCGAAGCGGAACAGACCTTTTTCCTCGCCGCGATGAATAACGCCTGCCTGACGGTAGTTTTCAATCTTCCCGACGAGGCATGCACCGACCTCGATCTGCACAACGGTGCCGAAATTTTCGGTGTACAGCATGCAGTATTCACGCGTGTTCTGTATGAACACCGGGCGCTTGCGCACGACTATCGGCTGCACGGGATGATAGCGACCCTGAATGTGCCAGTTACGGCTTTTGAAGCCGCCGTCGATGTAGCAATAGCGATGGTAATTCTCAACGCCAAGCCGCAGTACGAGGCAGGTGCCGTTTATGTAATCGCCCGCGATGTCCGCGCCGCCGACGAGATCTTCGACGTTGTAATAGCTGTTTTTTATCGCAAACTCGGAGTCGCTGCTTATTTTGTATGCCGACATGTATCCGTCGCAGGGGGAGATGAGCGTGTCGGGGTCGGTGTTTATCGGGCGCGCGCCGGCCTTGACCTGCCGGGTGAAAAAGTCGTTGAAGCAGCGGTAATCCTGCTTTATATAGTCGCTCATATTGAGCGCGTTCGCGCGGATAAAGCCGTTGATACGCCGGGTCGAGAGCTTCGTGTCCATATAAGCGCCGATCACTGCGGTAAGTATCGGGTTAGTCATTATCTGACGCGCCGGCCAGCCGAGATGCTTGAAATAGCAGCATGTAAGGCCGACGGCCATTTTCTTTGAAGTCATATCTTATCACCGTTTTTAAGCTTTCTTTTTATAAGTACACAGAGCAAAAGAACACCGCAGAAAACAATCGTTGCATAAAAGCTGATGCCGCGGCTTAAAAGCTCAACGCTCACAGGATCGTGTACGATCTGCCTGAATCCGCTGAGCAGGATGAAATCCGCAACACCGACCGCTCCGGGGATGGGAACCGCGTTCGAGCCGAGCACGGCAAGCGCCTGCACGGAAAACGCCTTGAACGCGCACTTTGCCTCGCCGCCGACCGCAAGAAACACACAAACCGAAACAAGTATCACTGACAGACGCTGCGCAAGATTGCACAGGAACACCTTTATTAGCAGCCCGGTTTCCTTTTTCAGCAGCGCGCCGCATTCCTTATACTGCTTTATCATTGCAAGCAGTTTTTCGTACTGCGCGTCATAATCCTTATAAATATGCATTTTGCACAGCAGCCTCAGCCCCCAGCGGCAAACCTTGAGGATGAGCTTTTCGTTGAAAATGCACATGAGAAACAGTGCGATAAACGCTGCCTGAACAATGACGCCGAAGGCTATGAAAAGCTTAGGTACAAGATTCATGCGCAAAAGAATGCCGGGATGGGCGATGCAGCACACGGCACTTATTATAAGTATGGCGACCGTGTACATCACGAGGTTCAAAAGCAACGCAATGGCGGACACTGCCGCCGGAGTTCCGTACTTGAGCATGAAAATAAGCGCTGCCGGCTGGCCGCCGGTCGCAGACGGCGTGATCGCGGAAAAGAAAATATCGGAGGCGGAAAAAATAATGCCCTTTCCGGCGGGAAAACCATGCCCGAAGAATCGGCAGGTGCACTGCAGACCAAGTCCCTCAAAGTAGATAAAGCCAAATGCGCACAGCACGGCAAGCATTATCCACACAGGATCAGCACCCTTTAAAAAGCATACAAAACGTTCCCACGAAAAGCCTTTTGAGCAGGACGTGACGATCTTTATCGTTATTGCCGATATGGCAGCCAAAAGAGCTATCCACAGCAGATTGTTTTTAAGCGTGTCTTTCATGAGCTTTTCTTTCACAAATCCAAGCAGCAGATCGAACAACTGTATGGGTTTTATTAGTACAGTTAGTATACACGTCTGTGATATGTTTGTCAACGCTTTTACATATAAGCGTTGACAAAAATGAGCATCGGGTAATATAATTCCTCTATTAGGGCGCTTTTATGCCCCAATGCACGAAAGGCGGATCTGCTAATGAAAAATGTAATTGAATTGTTTGGCTCTATGGTGTTTAACGACTGCGTCATGCAGGCGCGGCTGCCAAAACAGGCATATAAGCAGGTCCAACGTTCAATAAAGCTCGGCGAGCGGCTTGACGGCGAAACGGCCGAGATAGTTGCAAACGCGATGAAGGACTGGGCGATAGAAAAGGGTGCAACGCACTTTACACACTGGTTCCAGCCTATGACCGGCATCACCGCCGAAAAGCACGACAGCTTTATTTCGCCCAGCGATAACGGCAGAATAATCATGGAGTTTTCCGGCAAGGAGCTTATCCAGGGCGAGCCGGATGCGTCAAGCTTCCCGACCGGCGGACTGCGCGCAACGTTTGAAGCGCGCGGCTACACTGCGTGGGACCCGACCTCGTATGCGTTTATAAAGGATAACGTCCTTTGCATACCGACAGCGTTTTGCTCCTACGGCGGCGAAGCACTGGATAAGAAAACGCCGCTCCTTCGGTCAATGGAGGCGCTCAACCGTCAGGGACTGCGCGTGCTGAAGCTTTTCGGCAACGATGATGTGACCGCGGTCAAGACCACCGTCGGCCCGGAGCAGGAGTATTTCCTCATCGACAAAAGCGTTTATGAAAAGCGCAAGGATATAATGTACACCGGCAGAACGCTCTTCGGCGCGCAGCCGCCCAAGGGCCAGGAGCTGGACGACCACTATTACGGAACGATAAAGCCGCGCGTTGCCGCGTTCATGGAGGAGCTTGACGAGGAGCTGTGGAAGCTCGGCGTTCTTGCAAAAACCGAGCATAACGAGGTCGCGCCTGCCCAGCACGAGCTTGCGCCGATCTACACAACGACCAATATCGCGGCCGACCACAACCAGATAACAATGGAGCTTATGCAAAAGCTTGCCCGTAAGTACGACATGGTGTGTCTGCTGCACGAAAAGCCCTTTGCCGGCGTTAACGGCTCGGGCAAGCACAATAACTGGTCTATGACGACCGACACTGGGTTAAACCTTCTCGAGCCGGGCGAAACTCCGTATGAAAACGCTCAGTTTCTGCTGATGTTGTGTGCGGTCTTGCAGGCTGTCGATGATTATCAGGATATGCTGCGCATATCCGTTGCAAGCGCTGCAAACGACCACCGCCTCGGCGCTGCCGAAGCGCCCCCGGCGATAATCTCGGTGTTCCTCGGCGAAGAGCTTGAGGAGATACTTGAGGCGATAGAAAACGACACGCCCTACGGCGGCAAGGAAAAGGAGCAGATAAAGGTCGGCGTCCATGTTCTGCCCAAGTTTGCGCGCGACGCGACCGACCGCAACCGCACATCTCCGTTTGCTTTCACAGGCAATAAATTTGAGTTCCGTATGCTCGGCTCGTCAACCTCCATATCCGGCGCAAACGTTGTTCTGAACACCGCCGTTGCCGAGTCGCTGCGCAAATATGCCGACATTTTGGAGAATGCCGATAATTTTGAAACAAGCCTGCATGAGCTTATCCGCAGCGTTATAAAAAAGCACAAGCGCATAATATTCAACGGCAACGGCTACGGCGAAGAGTGGCTCAAGGAAGCGGCTGCGCGCGGACTTAAAAACTTCCGCACGACGGTGGACTGCGTGCCGTATTACCTCGATATAAAGAATGTTGATCTTTTCGCGCGTCACAGAGTGTATTCCGAGATCGAGCTTGCAGCGCGCTACAAGATGAAACTCGATAATTACTGCAAGGTGATCCGCATCGAAGCGCAGACCATGCAGGAAATGGTCTGGCAGGATATTCTCCCGGCGGCAAGCGCTTACTCAAAGCAGCTGAGCGATACTGCCATAGTTAAAGCGCAGCTCGGCATCGACAATAGCTTTGAAAAGAATCAGACAGCCAAGATAAGCACCCTTATGAGCGAAACGGTCAAAAATGCGCAGGCATTGGCCGACGCGGCCGAATCTGCCGACGAGTATTCGGATAACTACACAAGAGCATCCGTTTTCCGCGACAAGGTGCTTCCTGCGCAGGAAGCGCTCAGAGCAAGCATTGACGGACTTGAAATCAATACGGCAAAGCAGTTCTGGCCGTATCCTACCTACGGCGATATCCTGTTCAGCGTGCAGTAAGAGCGGGAGAAGGGGGTTTAGCATTGGAACTCAGTAAAAAAACCGTAAAACGAATATTGCTCATCATAACGTTCACGGTGCTTCTCATATGGGCGATATATAATCACAAGCTGCTGTTTAAATACATCGGCGAGCTGTATTCGCTCATTTCGCCGTTTGTGATCGGCCTGTGCATAGCGTATGTCGTCAATGTCATCATGCGGCCGATCGAGCGGCTGTGGATGAAGCTTTTGAGCAAATGCAAGGGCAAATGGGTCGAAAAAATGAAGCGCCCAATATGTCTGCTGCTGAGCATACTGCTTGTCATAGGCATCATTCTCGCCGTCGTGTTCATTATCATGCCTGAGCTGAGCGATTCGGTGTCCTCGCTTGTGAGCATGGTGCCCTCGTATGTATCCGAGGTGGAAAGCTGGTGGGAAGCTCTGGCTCTGCGTCTGGATAAGTACGGAGTGGAGCTGCCGCAATTCAGCTTTGATACGGATAAGTTTATTCAGATCCTCAAAGACGGCGGCACGGCTGTTTTGAATACCACCCTGTCGGCAACGACGTCGATCGTAACGGCGGTCATAAACATCGTGCTGGCGCTTGCGTTTTCCATCTATGTTCTTGCTCAGAAGGAAACGCTCAAGCGGCAGTCGAAAAAGGTGCTTGCAAAGCTCATGAAGCCCGAGAAGATGCAGAAGCTTCTCGATATGCTCGACCTTATAAACCGCACGTTTACAAACTTCATAACCGGCCAGCTCACCGAGGCTGTCATCATCGGCGCTTTGTGCTTTATCGGCATGTCGATATTCCGCATGCCGTATGCCCCGGCGATATCCGTGCTCGTCGGCTTCACGGCGCTGATCCCCGTGTTCGGTGCGTTTATAGGAACCGCTATCGGTGCGTTCCTGATCCTGCTCGTAAAGCCTATCCAGGCCGTGTGGTTTGTTGTGTTTATCATCGTCCTTCAGCAGTTTGAGGGCAACCTCATCTACCCCAAAGTCGTCGGCAAATCCGTCGGCCTGCCGGGCATTTGGGTGCTCGTTGCCGTCACGATAGGCGGCAACGCAATGGGCGTTGTCGGAATGCTCATAAGCGTTCCGCTGTGCTCGGTGCTGTATGTCGTTGCGCGCAACGCCGTAAACGGCAAGCCTCTTGCCGGAGAAAAACCCGAACCGAAATCAAAATAAGGACGCAAAGCTCCCGTATCCTGTGATACGGGAGCTTTTTTATACGGTTTACCCATGCAAAACGTCAAATTTTTAATGATAAGCATTAAAAATCGCTTGACATACCTTCGAGCCGGTGA
>OLYI01000656.1_pt1 | contig 11686 bp, 3 predicted proteins | sample 1644251 | NCBI WGS metagenome assembly OLYI01 (sample SAMEA103958140, study PRJEB25191) | human gut metagenome | biome: human-associated habitat [ENVO:00009003]; feature: intestine environment [ENVO:2100002]; material: feces | place: Germany | collected 2013/2015 | reverse complement strand
GCGAGCCAGGAGAATTGCATTGTGTAGGACAAAGTTGCAGCGGGCGCGCTCTCCGTGTGCGGGAATCTTGTACCACCATGTAGATGTACCACGCTGACCTCCTGGACGGGAGGTCGGTGTTTTTTGCGCCGCCTTTTTCGCGGCCGGCCCTTTTGGGCGGGCGGCGGAGGCGGCGACGTCTTTCCGTGGTGCAGGGGTCGTATCTATTGCGTTCGCTGTCCGGCTTTGCGCCGGGCAGCGTTTCATTTTCGCGGGACAGAGTGCACTCTGTCCCATTTTTCATGCCCTGCATGAAAAATATTTCCCTTGCCAGGCTGACACGCTGCCATACACAGCGAAGCGGTGCGGAAAACTCGACTGTCAAGCTGAGGCGCCGTGCGCTTTCCATCTGACCGTGAAACTGTGCAGACGAGTCCCCTTTGTCAAGCTGAGGCGGCCATTGGCCGCGTGCTTTTCCATAAGTGGGGCGGGGATGTTGCCGCATCCCCGCCCACCCCCTCACGTCGACAAAAAATTTACATAAAGGAGAAAGAGACATGAAGAAGAGAGTCATAAGCTGGCTGCTGACCGTCGTGATGGCCGTCAGCCTGCTGCCCACCTCCGTGTTGGCCGACACGCTGGCCGCGGAGCAGGAGCAGCAGACCCAGCAGGAACAGACCGCCCCGGCGGATACGGACAGCAATGTCCCCACCGAGGATGAGGAGACGCAGGAGCAGCAGGAGCCTGCTCCGGAAACGCCTGTGTCCCGGTCTGCCCGCAGCGGCGGCGCGGCGCCGATGCTGGCGGCGGCAGGCGCGGTGCAGGATATCGGCACCGCGGAGGCGTTTGCGGCGATGGAGCCCGACGGCAATTATCAATTGACGGCGGACATCACCGTCACGGCGCCCTATGGCAACGATATTACCGGCTTTACCGGCTTTACCGGCACCTTTGACGGCAACGGCCACACCGTGACGCTGGATATCGCCGCTTCCACGGCCAATGTCGGCCTGTTCAGCAAACTGGCGGACGGCGCCGTGGTGAAGAATGTGATTACCGCAGGCAGTATTTCCGGCAAAGTAAACAATGTGGGTGGTATCGCGGGTACTGCGGATGGCAATGTAACTATTGAGAACTGCAAAAATACAGCGAGCATCAAGGGGGGAAAAGGTGCTGGTGGTATTCTTGGCTATAGTGAACCCGGCAGTGGCTTTGTTACGATTTCTTCCTGCGCGAATATGGGAAGTGTGAGTGGTACAAGAAAGCAAGTTGGCGGCATTGCAGGAAATGTTGTAGGAACTCACATAATAAGGAATTGCTATAATCAGGGGGATATAAGTGATGGCGCAGGCATACTCGGTAGAGGAACGAAGGGCGTTCTGGTGGAGAACTGCTATACTGTTGGTTCCGTTGAAACGAACGGTGCAATAATAGCGGTATCATCCAGTTCCTATTCTTCGGACGAGCCATGCCGTATTGTTAACTGCTATGCGCCGAGTGAAACCGTAACGGCGCTGGTACCGTCAACTGTTAAGATTAGCAACTCTGGTACCAAATCCTCCGCCGACATGCAGTCCGCGGAATTTGCCGCCACCCTTGGCAGCGCATTCCAGTACAATGGGGGCGGCTATCCTACGCTGAAGGACCCGGAGCCAGTGGTGGAAAAGAACGTCGTGTCTATTTCCGTAAAGTCGGCTAAAACGACGTGCTATACCGGCGATGAACTGGAGCTCAGTGTTACAGTTACCTATGACGATAACAGTAGCGAGGTCATCACCAAGGGTTTCACGGTGGCGGGATTTGACAACACCGCGCCGGGAAAGCAGACGGTGACTGTGACCTACAAGGAAAAAACGGATTCCATTGAGATCGAGGTCATTAAGAAGCCTGAGTTTGATGACTTCTTCGCTGGTATTGTTAACAGTGTTGAGGTGACGAATGATGCCACCTATCCTTATGTGGTGGACATGACCGACAGCGACGGCCTTTGCCTGCGCTCCAGCAATCCGGTTCAAGGAAATACAAGCAGTACATCTACGATTACGCTGAAGGCAAAGGCCAATGTGACGCTTAGCTTTAAGTATTGGGGCTGCAATTATGATTCTTCTTACGCAGCTCTTACGATCGTAAAAAACAACAGCTATAATCCAGAGATGCGGTCATGGGGGAGTACTCAGTGGAAGGACTTCACCATTGATCTGAAAAAGGGCGATACGCTGAGACTGAATCTTATAAAGACATATGTCTTAGGTGATTACTATGTCAAGCTCAAGGATTTCACAGTTTCGTCCCTGTATGAGGTGAAGTTGACAGCGGAGCCTGAAGAGGCTGATGCGGTCGTTGCACTGAAGGACAGCACAGGCGCAGAACTTAAAGGTACGAATGGTGTATACATCGTTTCTGCAGGTGAGTATACCTACACGGTGTCGGCTTATGGGTATGACACTGTTACGGAAACGATCAATGTTGCTGCAGATGTGGCAAAGACGGTGCCGCTGACCAAATCTGCGGCCTATTCCGTGGCGTTTGATATCTCGCGCCCCGCAGGGATCACGGCGGATCCGACAGTGACCGTCAAAACCAACGGTAAGGCGGTATATACCGGTGATGGTACAGGCTGTAGTCTGTCCAATGGCAGCTACGCTTATACAGTTGCCTGCGATGGCTGCGATAATGCCGGCGGTATATTCTCTGTGAATGGCGATAAGGTGAATATCACAGTGACGCTGGCAAAAAAGGCGATATTTGAGGATTTCTTTGCCAATTGCCAGGGTATCACCGTCAGCGGTGACAAGGGGAAATTTACCATAGAGGGTGCTGGCAAGGACTCCTATCTCAAGACCACAGAAACGACCACACTGGCTCTCACAGCTACAAAGAATATGAAGCTGTCGTTCAGCTATATCGCCAATGCGGCAGGGTATGTGGAAGGCGACTGGTATGATGATGAGCCGGATGCATACTATTATTTCACCATAAAGAAGAACAGTACACAAGTCAAGCGTGCTGACAGAGAAACTTCTTGGAAAGATTTTTCAGTGGAGCTTACGCAGGGTGATGTGCTGACCATTAGTTATGATGGTTATACCAGTTACTATTACGCAGCCCTGAAGAATTTTGCAGCAGTTCCGTTCTATACCCTCACCCTTAAAACTCCCGACGGTGCAACGGTGGTGCTGAAGGACCGTAGCGGCGCAGAGATCACCGGCAAAAACGGCGCATACACCGTTGCTGCGGGTACCTACACCTATACCGTCAGCAAGTACGGCTATGAGACTAAGACAGGAACCATCAAGGTTGAAGGCGGGGACGTGTCCAAGGATGTGGCCCTCACTGCCCTGACGGCGTACCAGGTGAAGTTTAACGTTGCCCCGGAGGGCGCTGCCGTTACGCTGACCCACCCCGTGGGCGGCACCATCAAGCCCGAGGCCGACGGCGGCTACAAACTCTACCTCGGCGAGACCTATGCCTATACCGTCGCCAAGGCGGAGTATATCCCCGTTCACGGCAGCATCACCGCCGCCGAGGACAAGACGCTTTCCTTCACCTTAACTTACGCGGGTGAGGGCTGGGACGGCACCGCCAAGACCGCACCCACCCAAGACAAAAACGGCGTCTATCAGATCGGCACCGCCGCGAAGCTGGCCTGGTTCGCCGATGCGGTCAACAAGGGCGACACGACCATCAGCGGCAAGCTCACCGCCAACATCAACCTCAACGACAAGGCATGGACGGCTATCGGTACCGACAGTAATAAGTTTGCCGGCACCTTGGACGGCGATAATTACACCGTTAGTGGTTTGGCAGGAACTGGCGGATTAGTCTATTATTTGAGCGCCAATGGAACTGTCAAGAGTTTGTGTGTGGATTGCGCCATTGACGGTACAAGTAATGTCGGAGGTATTGCGGATAAGAGTGAAGGCCGGATTGAAAACTGCCTCGTCAGTGGTTACATCAAAGGCGGCGATGACGTGATCTTTGGTGTTGGCGGTATTGTTGGTCATGGTGTGGCAGGCAATGTCATTAGTGGCTGCGTGAGCACAGCGGATATTCTGTTCAAGTACTCCCGGTATGCGGTGCAAAATGGCGCGGGAGGTATCGTGGGTTATACTTACGGTACCGTAGAGAACTGCTATTTTGCGGGGAACGTCCACACTAACGCAAAGAGTGTTAGCGCTGGCGGATTTGGCGGACTTGTCGGCTGTGCGCGCAGTAATGCTGTTATGAAAGACTGCTACACTGTAGGTGCTGTCACCGGTCCGGAAAGCAGCTTCGGTGCGGTGGTAGGCAAGGTGAACTCCGGCGCCACCATCACCAACTGCGCTTATCTGGACACCGTCGCACCACAGGCCGCGGCGGATGGCACCACCAGCGGTATGACTGCCCGCACCGCGGACTATATGCGCACCCCGGAATTTGCGGCGGAGATGGGGATGCACCTTGACAGCGGCAACAGCAACGGCGGCTTCCCGGTGCTGCCCTGGCAGGGCGGCACCCCCGTGGACAATGCCGACCTCAAGGCCGCTGCCGCCGCCGCCAACGCCTTGGAACTTCGCGGCATGAGCGCCGCCGACGCCGCCAAGAAAGCCAAGGCCGACTGGTACGCCGAGACTGTGCTGAGATTCTATGACCTTACGGACTATAACGATAAGGCCGACCTCTGTGAGAAATACGGCATCGAAGAGCCCGGCGAAGCGGTCACGGACCTGCACGACTACTTCCTGAACGCCCTGCAAAAGCACTTCTATAAGGAACTGGGGCTCGATGCCGAGAATGCAGACCTTCTGAAGGCCGATGCCACCGGCGTCTATCAGCTCCGCGGCCTTACCCCGGTGAGCAGCGACCCGGAGGAGGAAGAGGAGACCGCGCAGACCTATACCGCCTGCCTGACCCTGCCCGCGAGCGTCACCGTTCCCGTGGAGGGCAGTGGAGAGAAGACCGTTTCCCTCACATGGACGGCGGATAACGCTCTGGTGAACACCGCCACCGGCGCGCTCACCGCGCCTGCGGCGGATAAGGTCACGGTGACCCTCACCGCCACGCTCCAAAGCGGCGCTGCCACGAAGACCAAGACCTTCACGCTGTGCCTCTGGTCCGAGAATGCGGAAAAGGTGCAGACTCTGGAGGATATTGCCGCCGAGTTCACGCGCAAGAATACCGCCGTGCAGCCTCTGGAAGGCGTGGGGCTCTATTATGAAACCAACATCACCCAAGCCCTCCGCCGCCTGCTGGCAGAGCAGGGCTATGCGGATGTGGCGGACAACTCCGAGATCACCTATGTCAACGGCAGCGCTAAGGCCAACGGCTTTGACGATACCAAGGTAAAGTACATTGCCGACAACGGCAACATCACCTACTTCACCGGCGACGGCACCGCCCGCCAGACCGTGCAGTACACGGGGTTGAAGTTCAACATCACCTATGCCGGGGTCACCAAGGAGATCACCCTCCGTGCCACCGTGGGGCGCAGCGCCGACGCGGTGCAGAAACTGCTGGAGAGCGCCGCCGGGTCCCTGAACTGGGAACTCATCCGCGGCGAGAATACCAACGGGGCCACCCAAAGCGAGGTGGCGGGCTGGACGCTCTACACCGTGAACGACCGCATCACCTCCAACCTCACGCTTCCCTCCAGCATTGCGGGGCGCTATGATGTGAAGGTGCAGTGGGGCACCCGGAACACCGAGTGGCTCTACATCACCAACGGCACCAACGGCACCGGCGTGGGCACCGTCAACCGCCCCCTGCAGCCCACAGACGGCACGCCGCTGCCCGAGAAGGCCGGCAAGTTCCGGCTGATCGCCCGCGTGACCTATGACGCCTTCGATGACTACACGCTGGCGCACATCACCGGCGACAACGGCGTGGAGGTCTATGCCGATGTGTTCTTTGACGCCACCGTTGCGCCCTTCGACAGCAGCGTGACCAGCGAGATGCAAAACGCTCTGGCGGAGAAGTATCAGGGGCTCCTGCGCGACTTTGTGGACAAGACAAAGCCCGTGGACTTGACCGCCGTCAGCGACGATATGCAGATGCCCAGACCCGCTCTTCTGGAGGAAAAGGGCATCATGAGCGACAGTTATAACCAGAAGGTCACGATGGTGAGCCTCACCCCGGATGTGCTGGACTTCAACGGGTATCACGCCATGGTCTACCGCCCGCTGCCCGGTGAGGAAGCGGCAGAGGCGAAGTATGTGGTGACCATCACCACCCGCAGCTCCGGCCTTCTGCTGGCGCGACAGGAGTTCAGCTTCACCATTCAGCCTTTTACCCAGCCGGAGTTGAATGGCGCTGCCGACTTTATGACCGAGGCGCTGACCGGGGATGTCTACTGGGACGGTATCAAGAACGAGAATACGGATAAGACCAAGGTCACCTCCGACCTGTACCCCTTCGCGGAGATCTGCAAAAACGAGGACGGCACGCTGAAATACGTCCGCGGCACGGTGAATATGACCTTCGACGGCATCGAGGCCGACGATATCCCTGGCTGGCTCGATACAGAGAAGTACCGCTGCTTCCGATCCTCCCGACCCTCCGTCATCGAGAATGAGCTCCTGCGTGTGCACCAGCCGGAGTACAATACGACAGTTACGCTGGACAGCGTCCTGACCTACACCAAGTACGCCCAGTATTGGGAAAAGTTCGGTATCAACGGCACCGAGGAGAGCAAGGAACGCTACAAGGACTTTGCCCAATTCTACAAGCAGCCCATCCACATCGACCTGACGGTGATCGGCGAGAAGAACGCCGCTGACCCCAACGAAAATCAGACCCTCACCGTGAAGGTCAAGGTGGACGGCTACAACAAGAACGGCCATACTTTCACGGGAATCTCCGGCTTTACCTTCACCGGCAAGGCCAACGAGGATCCCACCGCTTGGGACGCTGTGAAGGCGTGCCTTGACAGTGCCAAGTACACCTATACCGGCAGCGGCGCCTACATCAAGAGCATCACCGATGCGGCGGGCCACACCCTCAAGGAGAAGGGCGACGGCAAGTCCTCCGGCTGGATGTTCGGCATCGCCGTCAAGGGCGGCAACGAGACTCTGCCCAAGACCACGCTGGACAACACCTATCTCAAAGACGGCGACACCCTGCGCCTGTTCTTTACCGACACCTATATTCCGCTGGACCCGACGGATCCCATGGTGCCCGGTGCGGAAGTGCCCGGCTTCGATGAGGCGTATGCCGGCGCCAAGGCGTATATCCAAAGTGCGGTGAGCGCCCCGGTCGTCAGCTATCTCTTCGGCGAATGGGCGGTACTGGGACAGGCTCGCGCCAAGGTGCCCCTGTCCGAGGCATATATCGCGGCCTATTATGAGAAGGTCGTGGCCTATGTAAAGGCGAACATCGGCTCTGACGGCATCCTCCGGAAGCCCGATGATAAAAACACCCCCGTCATCACCGACAACGAGCGTATCATTCTGGCCCTTACCGCCATCGGCAAGGACCCCGCCAACGTGGGCGGCGAAAACCTGCTGAAGGCGCTGCAGAACAAGGATATCATGAAGGTCACCGATACCAGTAACACAGATATCAACGGCCTCGTCATGGGTCTGTTGGCGCTCAACAGTCGCAATTACACCTCCGACACCTCCTGGCTGGTGCAGGCTGTTCTTGAACAGCAGAACAAAGACGGCAGCTGGAGAGCCAGCGCCGACACAAAACCCGTCGGCGACGTGGACATGACCGCCATGGCGCTGCAGGCGCTGGCGCCCTACTATAAGGACGGCGGCAATGAAACCGTGAACACCGCCGTGGAGAAAGCCCTCAACTGGCTCTCCGGCAAGTATCGAAGCGGCTACGACTCCTCCGAGAGCTGCGCGCAGGTGGTCATCGCCCTTTCCGCCCTGAATTTGGATGCCAACACGGACGCGCGCTTTACCAAGACCGTGGAGGGGAAGACCCTGAGCGTGCTGGGGAACCTCCTGCAGTACCGCGTGGCGGAGAACGGCGGCTTTAAGCATCAGTTCGCAGACAAGGCCGTCAACGAGATGGCCACGGAGCAGGCGCTTTGCGCCATGGCCGCCTATGCGCGCTTTACCGAGAAGGCCAACGCCCTCTACGATATGACCGACGCCGCCTGCGCCCATCGCTTCGGCGAGTGGAAAGTGACCGTGGCCGCCACCTGCACCAAGGACGGCGTCAGCCGCCGGATCTGCTCCATTTGCGGCGTCGTGGAGGAAAAGCCTGTTCCCGCGACGGGCCACAATTTCGGCGCGTGGACGGTGACCAAGGCGGCCACCTGCACCGAAAGCGGTATCAGCACCCGTAAGTGCAGCGTTTGCAGCACGGAGGAGACGATGATCGTCCCGTCTCTGGGGCACAGTATGACTGCCACGGCGGGCAAGGCTGCTACCTGCACCGAGGCAGGCAACAGTGCCTATTGGACCTGCTCTCGCTGCCACAAGTTCTTCAGCGATGCGGCGGGCAAGACCGAGATCGCCAAGGACAGCTGGGTCATCGCGGCCCTGGGCCACGATGAGGCCACCCGTGCGGCGGTGGCGGCCACCTGCTACGCCTCCGGCCATGAGGCGGATACCTACTGCAAGCGCTGCGGCATTGTCATCACAGCTGGCGCGACCATTCCCGCCACCGGCAAGCACACCTACGTCAACGGCGTCTGCACCGTCTGCGGCGTCAAGAACCCGATGGCCAACGTCAAAGGCGATGACATCAAGGTGGACAGCAAAGACAACAAGACCGCCGCGGGCGACGGCTTGGTCATCAAGGCCGATGATACCATCACCGGGGAGGTGCTGGCGGACATCAAGGCAGCAGTGAGCGACGGTGCAATCACCGTGACCGTGACGGATACGCTCCAGCTCACCAACGAGCAGAAGGCCGCCGACGGCGGCAAGAGCGCCCTGACCGAGGCGGCCAAGACGGCCGGTGACGAGGTTAAGAAGGAGCTGAACAAGCTGGCCGAGAAGCTGGACGCCCTGCGCGGCGACAAATCCCGCAAGAACGCGCAGTTGGAGAAGGTCGTAGACGTGACTGTGGCGCTGGTCAAGACGGAAGGGAACGAGATCAAGACCGTGGCGCAGCTTATCGAGCTGCCCCACAGCGTCACCGTGACCATCCCAATCACCGACGAGCTGTACGCGGCCCTTCAGGGCAAGCACGTCTGCGTGGTGCGCAGCCACACGGATAGCAGCGGCAATGTGACCACTGCCGAGCTGTCCGCTACGCTGGGCGGCACCAAGGGCAATTATGTCCTGACCTTCCAGACGGACAAGGCCTCCGCGTTCGCTATCGTCTCCTATGAGACGGTGTCCTCCGGGTACTACTACGGCGGAAGCGGTACGGCCGACAGCGGCAAGAAGGACTCCGCCAATACGGCGGACGACAGTCAGATGGTGCTGTGGCTGGGCAGCGCGGTCCTGGCGGCGGCAGCCGTTGTGGCGCTGACCCGGAAGAAGCGCGTTTCCAAGTAACAACAGAACAGCCGACGCAGGGGCGCGAAAGCGCCTCTGCGTATGGCGCTTTTATGAGAAATGAGAGATATGAAGAAAAACCACCGATTCTGGCTGCTGGCGTTGGCACTGTCCCTGCTGCTGACCTGCGCCGCCTGCGGAAAAAAGACCGTATCGTACGCCCCCGGCAACATTCCCACGGCAAAGCAGGAGCAGACCGCGGACACCAGGAAGAACGACACAGCTGAAACGGGCACCACCAAGGCTGACGGCAAGCAGGACGCGGCAAAGACTAAGGATAAGACCGCGGACGACAAGAAGTCTGACGAGCAGAAGCCGGCTGGTGAAGCCAAAAAGACCGAGGAGGACGCCAAAAAGCAGGAGGACATCAAAAAGCAGGAGGAAGCCAAGCGCCTGGAGGAGCAGAAGCGGCTGGAAGAAGAGAAGAAACAGCAGGAACAGAAGCAGCCTTCTGCGCCGGACCCGGACCCTGCGCCTGCACCTGACCCTGCGCCGGCGGCGTCCGTATCGCTGTACATTTCCTGTGCCACGGTGCTTGATAATATGGACAAGTGCTCCGACGGCGTGAAGGGCCTTATCCCCGCCGACGGCGTGATCCTGTCCACCACGGTGACCATCACCGAGGGTGAGTCTGTCATGTCCGTACTGAAGCGGGCCTGCGGTGACGCGGGTATCCCGGTGAGCTCCAGCGGCAACTATGTCAGGGGCATCAACGGCCTGTTCGAAAAAAATGTGGGCAGGAGCTCCGGCTGGATGTACTGCGTGGGGGGAACCTTCCCCAGCTATGGCGCGGACAGCTATACGCTCTCCGGCGGCGAGAGTATTCAGTGGCTCTACACCTGTAATATGGGTGCAGACGTGGGCAATACCTACATGGGCTGACAAAAGGGCGGCTTTTGCCGCCCTTTTTCCGCACGCAGGATTGACGTATCCCCTGGCGGCAGGGTATAATCAAAAGGTTAAGACATCATGTATGCAGGAGGTGATCCCATGGACGATACGCTGCGCACTTGCCATCCGGCGGTGAGCTTTGCCTATTTCGCCCTGGTCATCGCCTGCGCGATGCTGCTGATGCACCCGGTGTGCCTGGTTCTGTCGACGCTGGGCGGCGGGTGGTATGTTGCCCGTCTGCTGGGCGGCAAGGGCCTGCGCCGCCACCTGCTGTGGCTGCTGCCTATGGCCCTTCTGGCGGCGGCGGTGAACCCGGCCTTTGTCCACCAGGGCGTCACCATTCTGGCCTACCTGCCCTCCGGCAATCCCCTGACGCTGGAGAGCCTGCTCTACGGTCTGGCCGCCGGCGCCATGCTCAGCGCCGTGGCGCTGTGGTTCGTCTGCGTCACCGATGTCATCACCTCGGACAAGGTGGTGTACCTCTTTGGCCGCGTCATCCCGGCGCTGTCCCTGCTGCTGAGCATGATCCTCCGCTTTGTGCCCCGCTTTGTCCGGCGGCTCCGTGCCGTGGCGCAGGCCCAGCGGCATCTGGGCCGTGATACCCAGACCGGCGCCCCGGCCCGGCGCGTCAGAAGCGCCCTTCGTGTGTTCTCCATCGTTGTCACCTGGAGCCTGGAAAGCGGGCTCATTACCGCCGATAGTATGCGCTGCCGGGGCTATGGCCTGCCGGGGAGGACCTCCTTCTCCCTCTACCGCTTTGACCGGCGTGACGGTGCCGTCGCCCTCTGGCTGGCCTTCTGCGGCCTGTATCTGTTGGGCGGCGGTCTGGCCGGCGGCTTGCGCTTTCAGTATTACCCCATGCTGCTCAGCGGCCCCGTCACACCGCTGACGGTCAGTTTTTTCGCCGTTTACGGCCTGCTCTGCTTTACGCCGGTGCTGCTGGACGCCCTGTCCCGGCGCCGCTATCTCGTCCGGAAAGGAGGGACTCCTCGTGCCTGAACTGCTGCGTTTGGAGCATTTTGGCTTCACCTATCCCCAACAGCCCTGCCCCGCGCTGGCGGATGTGTCCCTCACGGTCCGTCAGGGCGAGTTCTGGGTCCTTTGCGGCGCCTCCGGCTGCGGCAAGACCACGCTTCTCCGCCAGCTGAAGCCCGCCCTGCGCCCCCACGGTGCGGCCGAGGGCCGTATCCTCTTCGACGGTCAGCCGCTGGATGACCTGCCGCCCCATCAGCAGGCCGCTGATATCGGCTTCGTCCTTCAGTCCCCGGAGGAGCAGACCGTCACCGACAAGGTCTGGCATGAGCTGGCCTTCGGACTGGAGAGCCTTGGCTGCGACACGCCCTCCATCCGCCGTCGTGTGGCGGAGATGGCCTCCTTCT
>OLYI01000655.1_pt1 | contig 11732 bp, 9 predicted proteins | sample 1644251 | NCBI WGS metagenome assembly OLYI01 (sample SAMEA103958140, study PRJEB25191) | human gut metagenome | biome: human-associated habitat [ENVO:00009003]; feature: intestine environment [ENVO:2100002]; material: feces | place: Germany | collected 2013/2015 | reverse complement strand
TGACGGAGCCGAAGGCGTAGTAGGTGCCGGACTCGCCGCCGGTGACGAAGCGCAGGTTGCGGGAGTCGGTCTCGCCGGCACCTTCCTTGACGGAGGCGACCTCAAAGCCCTTCTCGGCGAAGTACTTGGCAGCGCCGGGGTGATAGGGCACGGAGGTGATGGAAGCGCCGTACTCCAGACTCAGCTCGCCGTACTTGGCGTGGCTGGTGGTCAGGGACGCGGCGTTGTCGAAGATGTCCGCCACGAACTTGTACACGTCGTCGCTGGACACGTCGTCGCGGGCCAGGATCACCGCGCCCACGGCCACGGTGGTGGTGTCGGTATGCTCAGCGGTCACATCGCCGCTGTCGTCCTTCTTGTCGCCGCAGGCGACCAGGCTCAGCGCCATGACCAGCGCCAGAACCAGTGCAAAAAACTTTTTCATGTTCTTTCTCCTTATTGATAGATAAATTGTTTTCCTCTTCCTGAAAAACAGCTTTTTCCGCCGACCAGTCGGGCACGGCGGTGTTCAACGGTGCCATTATATCGCAGGCGTAAACTTTTTGCAATATCTAAATGCGGAAAATTTCATTTTTTCTGCGGAACGATTTTCCCGTCCGTGCGGACATTCCGCTTTTCTTAGTCGGCATTTCTTTCGGCAAATCCGTAGTTTTGTCTGTATCATGGTACTTTTTAGCGGTGGTCTATTCATAATGCTAAATTGTTTTATGCAGGAACGCCCCGCAAGAAGTGCATTTTCTGCTGGGCAATCCTGCAAAATAACAGAGGCGGGGCAAAGCCCCGCCTCTCAGCTTTCTGTCACATTCAACAGCTGCGCCGCAGCAGCTCGCATACCAGTTCATAGGTGCGCTCCGTGGAGGGCACGCTTAGCCGCTCCCGCACGGAGTGTACATCGTGCAGCTCCGGCCCCATGGACACCGCGTCCAGACCGGGGATCTTCTCCATCAGCAATCCGCACTCCAGACCGCCGTGGGTGGCCTCCACCACGCCGTCCTTACCGGTGAGATCCTTATACGCCGCCAGCAGCGTATCCCGGAACTGCGACTCCCTCTTGTACTGCCAGCCGGGGTACACGCCCCGCTCTGCCACAGTGCCGCCCGCCAGCGCCGCCACAGCCCGCACGCGCTGCGCCAGCATCAGCTTCCGGGACGCGATGGACGACCGGATGGAGAACGCGATGTGCAGTCCGTCGCCGCCCAGCTTCACCACGCCCATATTCAGGGATGTCTGCACCAGACCGGGGAAATCCGTGTCCATAGCCTCCACGCCCTGCGGCATGGCCGTCAGCGCCTGCACCAGCGTCACGGTGCGCTCTGCGGACACGGCTTTTGCCGTCTCCGCTGCCGCGCAGGTCAGCGTCACATCGGGGTCGGTGACGGCGTACTCGTTCTTCAGCACCCCCTCAAGCTCCCGAATAAACGCTTCGAACGCCCGGCCGCTGCCCTTGGGCAGCGCCACCGCCGCATCGCAGCGGGAGCAGATCACGTTGTCGAACTGCCCGCCGGAGATGGCCGCCAGCCGCAGGCCGGGGAACTTCTCCAGCGCTGTGGCCAGTACCCGTCCCATGAGGCGGTTGCCGCTGCCGCGTCCCAGATGGATGTCCGCACCGGAGTGACCGCCCCGCAAGCCGGCCACGGTGATGCCGAAGCCCTCCATGCCCGCCGCATCGGTCAGCGCTGCGGGCAGCAGGCAATCGGCGTGCATGCCGCCTGCGCAGGACACGGTGAACACGCCCTCCTGCTCGGAGTCCAAATTCAGCAGCTTTTTGCCCTTCAGGTCAGAGCAGTCCAGCGCAAAGGCGCCGTCCATGCCCACCTCCTCGTCCACGGTGAACACCGCCTCGATGGGCGGATGTACCAGCGTATCATCCGACAGGATCGCCAGGATCATGGCCACGGCAATGCAGTTGTCGCCGCCCAGCGACGTCTTGTCCGCCCAGATCCACTCCCCGTCGGTCATCAGGTCAAGTCCCTCGCGGGTCATGTCCTTGGTGCAGTCGTCGGTCTTGGCGCACACCATGTCGATGTGTCCCTGCAGGATGATCGGCTCGGCGCTCTCATGGCCGGGAGATGCCGGCTTCCAGATCACCACGTTGTTGCACGGCTCCTGCCGGTACTTCAGTCCCAGTTCCTTGGCAAAATCCACACACAGATCGCTGATGATCTTCGTGTTGCCGCTGCCGTGGGGCACCGAGCACAGCTTTTCAAAATATGCGAACACCTTTTCTGGCTTCAAGCCTTTCAAAACAGCCATTTTGATACTCCTTTCCCATGCGGCCGCGGTCTCCGCGCCGCCCATTCAGTATAGCATATCCGCCTGCCGCCCGCAAGCGAGTCCCTATGCGCCCACAGCCCATGCTTTCGCATGGGCTGTGTATGCAGCACACATTATCAGAAGTCGCCCAGGCCCATATCGTCCTCGGTGTTGGGCGCTTCCTCGTCGTCCTCCTCGGTGGGAGGCGCGGGGATGAATTCCTCCAGATAGGCCTCCTCCGGCAGACCAGCCATATACGCCGGCAGGTTGATGATGATGCCGTCGATGTTATGGGGCAGTGTCATTTGGTACGTTTCCGTTGTCTCGCTGCCGCCCTTCTGATGCATGACCTCCACGGTCAGCTCCAGCTTGTCGCCGATGACGGTGGTCAAGCAGCGCTCCTTTTCGTACAGCTTGGAGATCTGCTCGCCGTTCACATACACAGTGATCTTATAGGGTGCCTCCACAGACTGGCCGCCCTTGTCCACTGCGCGGTTGTCGAAATAGACGGTGTGGCCGCGTCCGATGCGCAGCATCAGCACGGCGACGAGCACCAGCACCAGAACGAAGGCGATACGGATGAGCCACGAGCGTTTCGTCGTTTTCATGCGGTTCTCCCCTCCTCCTCGGCCTTCTGCTCAATGGCCAGCTGCTGACCCAGCGTGCGGTTCTCCTTGCGCTTCTTGGCCTCGTACATGACCAGTGCCACGGTGATAACGGCGTAGGACACGAACACGCGGAAGTACTCGCCGATCATGGAGTCGCCGGTGATCTTGGTTCCGGCGGCCGGCGCCACGATGAACATGGTATGGAACAGGAGCACACCCAGGAACACGTTGCCGATGGACGCCTTTTCCACGGAGGCGCCGCCCACCAGCAGCGCGGCGATGCAGAACATGCCGACGTTGGTATGCGCCGTATAGGTGGGGAAGTTGCCCATGTTCTGCAGGTAGATGATCATGCCGAAGCCCGCAAACACGGTGGACATGACGATGGAGATCAGGCGGGTGCGGTCCACGTTGATACCGGCGTCCCGCGCCACATTCATGTCCTGTCCCACCGCGCGCATGTCCTGTCCCAGCTTCGTGCGGCGGAACCACACGATGAACAGGCAGGCCAATGCGATGATGATCAGCGTCAGCACGGGGATCTTCACGCCGCCCACATAGACGGCCAGCGCGTTATCCACGCTCTGCCGCATCTGCAGAAGGCTGACTGTGTTGCGGATACCAAAGCCGCGGGGCAGCTTCAGTGTGTTGTGGAGGATGGGGATGATGGGCCCCATCATATACAGCACCACCAGCTGGTACACACCGGTCATGCAATAGGCGATAAAGTAGCTGGTGACCATCTCGCGGCCCTTGGCGCGGTTCAGGATGCTGCCGCACATAAGACCCAGCAGAATGGACAGGGGGATGGACAGGATGGCCGCCAGCACCAGACCGGGGATACCCCAGATCTGCCAGTCCGCCACCAGGATCAGCGCGATCTCGCCGGCCATAGCGCCCAGCGTCATGGCAAAGTTCAGACCCATACCGGCCATAATGGGGATCAGCAGGCTCAGGATCAAAAAGGCGTTGCGCCCCAGACGGGTCATAGCCTCGTTAAGTATGTAGCTCACCGGCAGGCCGGACACGGGAATGAGCACGGCGCAGATGATGATAAACAGGACGGGCACTGAGTTTTTGCCCAGGAATTGCTTTACGTCGAATCTCTTACCCTTCATGTCAGCGCCCCCTTTCCGTCTTTCTGGTCAGGGCATAGAGGATCATGCCGTTGGATACCACGATACGGATGACCTCGCTCATATCCATCTGGAAGGCGGCGCTCATCACGGTGGGGGTCATGGTCACCACGCCCTGATACAGGATCGTACCGATAATCACATTGCCGATGGATGCCTTATTCACCGACGCGCCGCCGATAAGGATGGCGGCCACGGCGGGCATGGCCATCCAGAAGGGGCCGTTGTACAGCTGTATGAAGCCGAAGCCCTGCTCATACACCAGAATACCCACAGCGCCCAGCCAGGTGGACATGATCACGGAGATAAGCCGCATCTTGTCCACGTTGATGCCCGCTGCGCGGGCAAAGGCGGGGTTGGAGCCCACAGCGGTCATGGCGGTGCCGGTCTTGGTGTGCAGGAACGCCCACATCAGCACGGCCATCAGCATGAAGAACAGCAGCGTGCCGGTGGGGATCACCAGATTGATGCCGATGCTGTTCAGGTCGATGGTCAGAATGTTGGCCAGCGCCTTGTCGTAATAGCCCTCCAGCGAGATGACGGTACGCAGACCGCTGGCGGAGAAGCCCCACACCATGGTAGGGTGCTTATACGGCAGCAGCAGCCACATCATGCACATGAAGGACACGGACGAGAAGCCCACATAGGTGGCGATCATCATCTCGCCGCCCTTGATCTTGTTCAGCAGCCAACCATAGCCGCCGCCGAACAGCAGGGCAAAGGGCGTGGCGATGAGGATGGCCATAAGGAAGCTGGCAAACCCCGTATAGCCCAGCTCGATGGACAGCGTGGCACCCAGCAGTCCGGACACGATACCCAGCGGCAGACCGAAGTTCAGGCCGCAGCCGGAGTGTACCATGGGCACCATGGCCAGCACCATCACGGCGTTCCAGCTGAAACGGGTGATGATATTGGTGATCTGTGTGGGGAAATCCAGCCCCACGCAGGGCGCGGCGATGAGCAGCAGCAGCAGGAAGCACGCGATGATCAGACGCGGCAGGCCGAAGCTGTCCAGCAGCTCTCGGAATTTTGACTTGTTTCCAAGTGTGGTCGTATTGCCCATTTCTTCCTCCTTACTTCACCTGACTGACCATGAGCATACCGAACTCCTCGGAGGAATGGTCAGCAGGCAGGATACCGGCGACCCTGCCGCCGGAGACGATGGCGATGCGGTCGCAGATCTGGCGCAGCTCCTCCAGCTCGGAGGAGATCATCACCACCGTGACGCCGGATTCGCGGTTAAATTTCTTCAGCGCCTCCAGCACCAGCGCCTTGGCGCCCACGTCGATGCCGCGGGTAGGCTCGGACACGAAGAGGAAGCGGGGCTCCAGCGCGAACGCCTTGGCTAGACACACCTTCTGCTGGTTGCCGCCGGACAGCTCTCTGGCCTTCTGGCTGGAGCCGGTACACTTGATCTGCAATTCATCGATATACCGGTTCGTCACCGTGTGGATGGCCTTTTCGTCGCGCCATGTGAAGAAACCCATTCTCTTCAGGAACTTGTTCTGCACCTGCATGGCGGGGAACGCCACGTTCCACTCCAGCGACTCATCCAGCAGCAGACCCACGCCGCGCCGATCCTCGGACACAAAGGCCAGCTGGGAGTCCAGGCACTTCCGGGGGCTGTTCAGCGCGATGGGCTTGCCGTCGAACTCCACGGTGCCGCCCGCCTCATACAGGCCCATCACACCGTTGGGAATACCCAGCTTGCCCTGGCCGGCCAGACCGCCGATGCCCAGGATCTCGCCCTCCTTCACGTCCAGATCCACGTTGCGGACGATCTCGCCGGGCATATCCACCCACAGCTTGCGGATGGACATAATGGTGCGGGCATCGGAGTGGTCGCGGATGTCGTGGGCAGCGCCGCCGGCAGCCACCTCGCGCCCCACCATGTAGTGGGTGATGTCGCGGACATCCGTCTCGCGGGCGGCCACGTCCTTGACAACGTAGCCATCCCGCATGATGACCACCTTATCGCACACCGACAGGATCTCCTGCAGGCGGTGGGTGATGAAGATCACGGCGATGCCCCGGGAGGCCATGCCGCGGATGGAGTCCAACAGCGCCTGTGCCTCCTGCTCGGTGAGCACGGCGGTGGGTTCGTCCAGGATCAGCAGCTTCAGGTTCTCCTTGCTCAGCTCGCGGGCGATCTCCGTGAACTGCTTGTGACCCACGGGCATGCTGCTGATGACCATCTTCTGGTCGATAGCCACGCCCATCTTCTCAATGGCTTTTGCGGCGCGGTTATCCATTTCCTTATAGTCGAGAGTGTCCAGGCGCGGGCCGAACACTTCTGAAATGACGCTTTTTTTCTTGGGCTCGCGGTTGAGGAGGATGTTCTCCGTGGCAGTAAAGCCGGGGATCAGCGAGAACTCCTGATGCACCATGCCGATGCCGGCCTTCAGCGCATCAAAGGGGGTGTTGAACTGCACTTTTTCTCCGTCGATCAGGACATCCCCCTCGTAGCCGCCCGTCTCACGGATCACGTCCATGCCAAACAGTATTTTCATCAAGGTACTCTTTCCGGCGCCGTTTTCGCCCACCAGACCCAGCACCTCGCCCTCTTTCAAGGTGAAGTTGATGTCTGTGAGCACCTGATTGCCGAAAAAGCCCTTTTTGATATTCCGCATCTCAAGCAGCGGAGCATTGTTCTTTTCCATATTCATCCCTACCTATAGCAGCGGGGAGGGAGGATGCCCTCCCTCCCCGCTTTAATGGTTGCTTCAAAAGCCTGTCGTCAGCTGATGGTAAAGTACTTCTCCGGGATCTCCACGGTAGCGTTGCCCATGAAGTGGCCGGGATCGCCCATGATATAGGTATCCTGATAGATCAGGAACACGTTTTCAGACTTCGCGCCGGTGGTGGCGTTGGTGTAGCTGGCGCCGTTCCAGGCCGCCTTGGGAGAGTAGACCTGCAGCGCGGCAGCCACATCGTCCATGTCCTTCAGCTCACTCTTGCCGTCCAGCACGTTCTTGGCGTGCAGAGCAAGACCGGCGGACAGGGTGTAGCCGTAGGAGTAAGCCCAGGTACCGAAGTGATCGGCGCCGCCCTTCTCAACGATGGCGGACTCGACCTTGGTCAGGATCTTCTCGAAATCACCGGCTTCCTCGGTCAGATCAATACCCAGCGCGCCGGGATAGCCCATCAGGGGGGAGGGCAGGTCGGCCTCGATGAAGTAGCCGCCGCACTCCAGCAGGCGCTTCAGCAGAGGCTCGGTGTGCGCATCGTTGGTGCAGAAGTAAGCAGCCTTCTGGCCGTACTTCTCGACCCATGCGGGCACCTGCTCCAGAATGTAGGCCTGAGCGCCGGAAACGCCAACGTCAGAGGTAGGATCGGGAGCCGTCTCCAGGACGAACTTCATGCCGAACTCCTCGCAGGCGGCCCTCATGATGGCCACGCGGCGGCTCATGGTCTCGTAGGACATGTGGCGGGGGAAGGAGATATGTACGAAGGTGTCGCAGCCCAGCTCGTGCGCGGTGCGGATGATCAGATAGCCGCGGGAGACGAAGTCATTGTTGGTGACCAGGTCGGCAGCGGAGCCGATCTCGGGCAGATCCTCGTGAGCCTCGCCTGCGATGCAGATGATGTCAGGGCGGGTCTCCTTGATCTTGCGGAACGCCTCGGTGGTGCCGGGAACGGACTGGTTGACGATGATGGCCTTCATCAGGGGATCGGCGGACAGGTTCACGATGGACTGGATGGTGGTCTCAGTCTCCTCGGTGAAGTTGTCGGGATAGATGGCCAGCTGGACCATATCCTCGCCATACTCCTTCTGGAAGGCCTCGGCGCCGCGGCGATCATCCTCGGACTGAGAGACGGAGCCGGTCACGATGCCGATCTTGTAGGGCACAGTGTTATCATCGGTCTCGCCCTTCTTTTCGCCGCAGGCGACCAGGGAGAACGCCATGATGAGAGCCAGCAGCAGAGAAACTACTTTTTTCATGTTTACCTCCTAATTCCTTTACCATAGTTTGTTGTTTCCTCCGCCAGAAGGAAACAGCGAATAGGGCGCGCCCCATTCACTTCTATGCATTCGGGTGCTGCGCACCCATTTGATTTTACCAGATAAGTTCACACTCTGTCAACATATTTGTGTCTCTGAATGGTGTTCAATAGCGCATTTCCTTGTTTTTCATCCACACACTTTCCCCCATTTTTTGGCGCATTTGCATCATTTTCATGCATTTTTCATGCGGTTTTCTGTCAGAAGCCCGCTGTTTTGCTATAATAAACTTTTCTTTTGGCGAAATCTGTTTTTTGTCTGACTGCAGCAAAAGAGACAGGCTTCCGCCTGTCTCTCCCGCTTACCTTATGACTTATGGCACTTGTCAGATCTTCTGCTTCTCATCCACGATCTGGCGCAGCTTGGCAGAGAAATCCTCCAGCGTCATGGCGCCCAGGTCCTCGCCCTTGCGGGTACGGACGGAGACGGTGCCGTTCTCCATGTCGCGGTCGCCAACCACCAGCATGAAGGGGATCTTCTCCAGGGTAGCCTCGCGGATCTTCTTGCCGATCTTCTCGTTGCGGCTGTCCACCTCCACGCGGAAGCCCTGCTTGCGCAGCTCCGCGGCCTGCTGCACGCAGTAGTCGGCAGCGCGGTCAGTAATAGGCAGGAAGCGTACCTGCTCGGGCATCATCCAGGTGGGCAGCGCACCGGCGTACTCCTCGATCAGGTAGGCCAGCGTCCGCTCATAGCAGCCCAGAGACGTGCGGTGGATGATATAGGGCAGGGCCTTGTTGCCGTTCTCATCGATATAGTACATGCCGAAGCGCTCCGCCAGCAGCATATCGATCTGGATGGTAACAAGGGTATCCTCCTTGCCGTACACATTCTTGTACTGGATGTCCAGCTTGGGCCCGTAGAACGCGGCCTCGTCGATGCCCACGGTGTAGTCCACGTTCAGATCCTTCAGGATGCGCTCCATGGCGGCCTGGGCGTGGTCCCACTGCTCCGCCGTGCCCTCGTACTTGTTGTTGGGGTTGGCGGGGTCCCACTGGGAGAAGCGGAACGTGCACTTTTCCAACAGGCCCACGGTGCCCAGGCAGTACTTGGCCAGATCCAGGCACTGCTTGAACTCCTCCTCCAGCTGGTCGGGGCGCAGCACCAGATGTCCCTCGGAGATGGTGAACTGGCGGACGCGGATCAGGCCGTGCATCTCACCGGAGTCCTCGTTGCGGAACAGGGTGGATGTCTCGCCCAGACGCATGGGCAGGTCGCGGTAGCTGCGGCCGCGGTTCAGGAACACCTGATACTGGAACGGGCAGGTCATGGGACGCAGGGCAAAGCACTCCTTCGTCTCATCCGCGGGATCGCCCATGACGAACATGCCGTCCAGATAATGATCCCAGTGACCGGAGATCTTGTACAGCTCACGCTTGGCCATCAGGGGCGTCTTGGTCAGCAGATAGCCACGCTGCTGCTCGGTGTCCTCCACCCAGCGCTGCAGCAGCTGGATAACGCGGGCACCCTTGGGCAGCAGGATGGGCAAGCCCTGGCCAATGCAGTCCACAGTGGTGAAATATTCCAGCTCGCGTCCCAGCTTATTGTGGTCGCGCTTCACGGCCTCCTCCCGCTCCTTCAGATAGGCATCCAGCTCGTCCTTACTGGGGAAGGCCACGCCGTAGATACGCTGCAGGGTCTGGCGGTTGGAGTCGCCGCGCCAGTAAGCGGCGTTGCAGGCGGTCAGCTTGATGCCGTTGCCCTTGATGCGGCCGGTGGAGTCCACATGGGGACCGGCGCACAGGTCCACGAACTCGCCCTGCTTGTAGAAGGAGATGTGGGCGTCCTCGGGCAGATCGTTGATGAGTTCCACCTTGTAGGGCTCTTCCTTTTCCTCCATGTACTTGACAGCCTCGGCGCGGGGCAGCTCGAAGCGCTCCAGCTTCAGCTTCTCCTTGCAGATCTTGCGCATCTCAGCCTCGATCTCCGTCAGGTTGTCGGGGGTAAAGGCAAAGGGTGCGTCCAGATCGTAGTAAAAGCCGTTGTCGATGCTGGGGCCGATGGCCAGCTTCACCTCCGGCCACAGGCGCTTCACGGCCTGGGCCAGAATGTGGGAACAGGTATGCCAGTAGGTCTTGCGGTACTGCTCGTTTTCAAACGTGTAGATGTTTTCCTCGCTCATGGTACAGTCCTCCTTGTTTTGGGGGCGGGTATAAAAATAACCCCACCCCTGATGTGTGTCAGGGGTGAGGTAAATGACTTTACTCCACGGTTCCACCCTGCTTACGGCATACGCCGTCGCTCGTGACTTCTGTAACGGGAAGCCCCCGTCCTGCTCATCGCAGGCGGCTCGGGAGTGGTACAGGCTGCGCCGCAGGCAGGACGCTTTCAGCCGGGGCGTCCCTCTCTTTGGCCGTTGGCAGCGGCTTCTTCTCCGTCATCGCTTTTTGATGGAGAATAGTATAAACCGCTTTTTACGGTTTGTCAACGGGTCTTGCCGCGTTTTACCGTGTTTTATAGCAGGACTCTCAGCAGTTCTTCCGCCGTGTCCGCGATGGTGTCCGCGCCGGCCTCCGCCAGTGCCTGACGCCCCCGGAAGCCCCAGCTCACCGCTGCCAGCGGCAGCCTCGCGTTCCGGGCCGTGGCCACGTCCACCTCACTGTCTCCCACATAGGCGGCGTCGGCAGCGTCCACGCCCAGTGTCTCCAGCGCACGGAACACCAGATCGGGCGCGGGCTTGGGCGGCACATCGTCCCGCTGCCCAAAGGCGGGCAGCCCCGGAAAGAACCGGGCGGCAAGCGTTTTGGTGGTGGCGTCCGGCTTGTTGGACACCACCGCCGTCTTAATGCCCGCCTCCGCCAGCGCCGCCAGCAGCGCCGGAATGCCGGGGTACGGCGCGGTATCCACGCAGTTGTGGGCCTGATACCAATCCCGGTACTCCGCCAGCACCGCCTCAAAGGCACCGCCGGCGACCTCCGTCGGCACGGCGCGCTCCATAAGTCGACGGGCGCCGTTGCCCACAAAAGTCCGTACCTCCTCCGTGGTGCGCAGGGGCCAGCCATGGACGGACAGAATGTGGTTCACGGCGCTGGCCATGTCCGTCAGTGTATCCAGCAGTGTGCCGTCCATATCAAACAGGATCGCCTTGTACTTCATGTGACCTCTTTCCTTTCATCAAATGGGGCAGCAGCAGGCTAGACAGGATCAGCAGGATGCCCGCCGCGCCCAACAGCGTGATCTTTTCGTGGAGCAGCACCGCGCCGAACAGCGTGGCGCAGGCGGGGCTGAGGGCGCAGAACAGACCTGCCCGCTCCGCGCTGGTACGGCTCTGCGCCACGGGCTGCAGCGTAAAGCCAAACCCGGTACACACGATGGCCAGCGCCAGCACCATGCCCCACTCCATGCCCGTCTGGGGCAGACGGGGCGTCTCGAAGCAGCAGGTGGCCAGCAGGCCAGCAGATCAAAGGCGCCCAGCGATCCCAGCACCAGTTTGTTGAATACAAAGGATGTGGCGCGGGCCGAAATGACCGCCGCCAGCAGCAGCTCTGCCCGTTTTTCCGTCATACGCTCCCCTCCCCATCGTCTTGTTGGGGAGAGTATACCCCGGTTTTTTTCTGTCGTAAAGGGGGGTCTTTCGGATAATAAATATAGGCGCGGGGCTATATTAGCACGAAATGCCGCCTATGACAAGAGGGATGAGGCCACAGCCTCATCCCTCTTGCCATATAGCCGCCAGCACCACTGTACGGGCATCGGTGTATGCCGACGAACAGGTGGACATTGCCAGCACCTGCT